>Ga0302152_10000292_pt1 | contig 23743 bp, 16 predicted proteins | sample I_Bog_N2_1_FD_192434 | JGI IMG/M metagenome (GOLD analysis project Ga0302152, IMG submission 192434) | Peat permafrost microbial communities from Stordalen Mire near Abisko, Sweden - I_Bog_N2_1 | ecosystem: Environmental > Terrestrial > Soil > Wetlands > Peat | place: Sweden: Abisko, Stordalen...
CGGGAGCCATGGTGGATCCGCAACTCACCATTTCTGATTCAAATCAAAACGTTGTGGGCTTTAATGACGATTGGGGCGGGACCGCTGCGCTCCAGGCTGCATTCAATGCGGTTTCCGCGTTCTCACTGCCCACGACATCTAAGGACTCGGCTATCTTGGTTACGCTCTCCCCAGGCGCCTACACCGCGCAGGTAACAGGCGCGAATGGCACCTCGGGGATTGCTCTTCTCGAGGTGTACGAGATGCCGTGAGTGAGTCCGAGCTTCAGGAGTCTTTTCCCGAGCTTTCGCTCAGTGCAGGTGGCGATCGGCGTAATCCAAGAGCATGTCCCAGTCCTGGGGCATAACCGCGTGCGGCCCTTTGTGGTAACGGAAGGCCAGATCCCCGGATGCCAGCGGGGTGTCCAAAGGAGGCATCTCAGAGGAGCCTAGGCCTTTCTTCCCGAGGAGGGCGTAGACCGGTCCCGCGGCAACCTCGGCGAGGAATTCCCCGCGGGGATCTGCCCATTGGTCGTCGGAACCCCCAGTGATCATGACCGGATGGGGCGCATTGAGTGCGATCAGCATGTGCGCGTCCACGGGAAGGCTGCTCCAGTGCCCGGCGAATTGCTGGAAGTTGGGTGCGAACCACCAGGGAAAATGTTCGGCCATGTCATCCACGGTCTCTCCGAAGTCACGCCTTGAAAGCGCGGATCCAAGTTCCCCGGCGCAGCTCGCGAACACCAGGGCGAAACGTGGATCCTGCGCTCCCGCCCATAGAGCGGCCTTACCGAGCCGGGAATGGCCCACGAGTACGATCCGATGGGGGTCAACGGCCGGGTCACCCTCGAGGTAGTCCACGACGCGGCTGGCGCCCCAGGCCCACACGCTGATTGTACCCCAGTCGTCCAAAGCTCGAAAGGTTCCCGCGCGCGGCGCAAGAGCCTGGATTCCGGACTCCCGAGTCCGCATCGTATCAGCCTGCAGGTCTGTATATCGGTAAACCGCGTACCCATACCCACGGCCTATGATCCGTGCTATAGGTCCTAGGTCGCCCGGCACCGCCGGGGCGCCCGACTTCGGGCTGCTTGGGGTCGCCTCATCCCCATTGAAAGCAAGGTGAAGCAGAATCGGGACCCTTTCCCTTGAGCCCGACGGCAGGTAGATTACGACCCGAGCAAAGGGCGCATCCTGGCCTTCCCCAAAGCGGAGGACCACCACCCTTCGTATCGCGGCACCGCTGAGCGCAGAGGGATCGTTACCTTCGATGGAAATGCTTGCCTTGGGCAGGCCTTCCGGCTCGCGCCCGTAGATGAAGCGCCGATAAAGTTCGAGGATCTCGGGGCGCCGAACCCGGCGCCAAGTCTCGGCGTCCGTGACGGGCTGGCCGTTGGCGAGGACAAGCGGGTCGGGAAGCGAGTAGGCCCCCACATTGGCTTCGGCGTAGTTGGTCACATGGCCCGTGGAGGCACGCCTCACAGGCATGCCTTTGACGTTGATTTGGTGTCCCGGTGTTGGCGAAGGGCCTTGATTTGGGTCGGTCGCGTCTGCGCCGACGGTGAACGAGACCGCGGCAGCGAGACAGAACAGGACTGAAGGTACCTTCATGGCACGACATTGATTGCAAACCTGGCCCCAGGGGTCGAGACCGCTTGGGCACTTCTCGATTGCGCATGAGATTTGCTGCGCCCGGGCATTTGCTTCCCAGAAATATAGATTGAAGACCGAATTCTACCTAATACGGGAAAACAGTACTCCGATGGGTTCGGCTGCCCTAGGGCTCTATATTAAGGGTCTTAGCGTTCTTGATCCGAAGGGGTTTCCAAAGGTCACGAGAGAACAGGGGATTTCGATTGGCGATGAAGACGCCGGGTCGGATGCTACGGCTGCGTTGTCGCGCTAACGCCGCTTGGTTTCCAAGAATTGGGTGCCTCGGGAGCGGGTCTCGTGAGGCTAACGCGCAAAAGGCGCGCCCGGCTTTGCCGAGCGCGCCCTTTGCATGCGTTTAAGGTTACCGTTGGGTGTCGTAGACCTCGACTAGGGCTACCCCCGTTGCATTGCTGACGCTGGTGACCTGGACGGTATAGGCGCCAGGCTGAAGCGTGACCAGTAGCGCGGCATCTTTGCTGCCAGAGGGAAGCGGGAAGGCTCCGACCTGGGATGAGGCGCTAACGATCTGAGCAGCTGCGCTGATTCCGGTGCCGTTGCTCCATCCGGCGTTGCTAGCTATCTGGGTGGAACCGGAGAACACGGTGATTTGGGGATCTGCGAGAACGCCCCCAACTCCGAATTCCGATAGGGCGGGGCCCACGCCGCGCACGAGCACGGTCTTCGGGAGGTTGCCTCCGATGACCAAGCCGGCGATGAGCACGCCGTCTCCGGCGGTGACGTTCATTCGCGCTGAGACATTGATCAGGCTGGCGTATTGGTTCCCGCCGGTGTCGTAGATCTCGATCAGGCCGACTCCTGCCGTGGCGTTCGTGGTGAGCAGGCCCGTGGTGTGGACGCCGTTGTTGACCGTGACAAGCAGGGCCGAATCCAGGCTTCCGCTCGGCAGTGCAAACGCCCCGACGGACGCAGAAGTTGCTGCGATAAGGGCTCCGTCGTTCTGTCCGCTGCTGTTCACCTGCCAGCCGCTGTCTGTTGCTATGATGCTATCGGTGGCGCTGAAGAGCGTCAGGATAGGCGCCGGGAGGAAGTTGGTGATCCCGAAGGCTGCAAGGTCCGGGCCGATGCCGCGTATGAGCAGGTTCTTGCCATCCCCCTGGACCACGAAGCCCACGATGAGCGTGTCGCTTCCGAGCCCGGAGAGGGCGCGTGCCGAGAAGTTCACGATGTGGCTATAGCCGAACGGGGCGATCACCCAAGTCATGGTGACGCTGCTGGAGCCGGCGGAGTTTGTCGCCGTGATGGTCGCGACAAAGGTGCCAGCGGCCGTGGGAGTTCCGGTGATCGCGCCGGTCACTGGGTCGATTGTCAGACCCGGCGGAAGACCCGTAGCCGTATAGCTGGTGGGTACTCCCGTGGCGGTGATGGGGAATGTATTGATTGCCGTGCCCACCGTGCCAGGAGCAGACGTGGGGCTTGTGATTACGGGCACAACGACCGCCGCATAGATCGCAATGGCAAAGACCGAAGTTCCACTGCCGAAGCTATTTGTGGCTGTTGCCGTCAATGGATAGGTGCCGGCCGCCGTGGGGGTTCCGGTGATGGCGCCGGTTAACGGGTTAAGGACCAATCCGGGAGGAATTCCTGTGACCGAAAAACTCGTGGGCGAACCCGTTGCGGCGATGGTATACGTGGGGAAAGGCATACCCACTGTGCCCGGATAATACCCGGACGTGGTGCTCGTTATGACCGGTGCGAGGCCCACAGCTGCGATCGTGATATTCACGGTTACGGCGCTGCTGGTGCCGATGCTATTTGTCGCCGAAACCATAACGGCGGTTACCCCTGCCGCCGTGGGCGTGCCCGTGATGGCGCCGGTCAATGAATTAAGAACAAGGCCTGCGGGAAGCGGGCTGGCCGCATAGCTCGTGGGCGAGCCTGTCGCTGTAATGAGATACGTGGCAAACACTGTGCCGACGGTGCCCGGAGCGCTGGTCGCACTGTTGACGACCGGTGCTAGGCCCGCTGCTGCGATCGTGGTGGTCACGGTTACAGGGCTGCTGGTGCCGGTGGCATTCGTTGCGGTGAGCACTACGCCCGTGACCCCTGCCGCTGTGGGCGTACCCGTGATGGCGCCGGTCAATGAGTTAAGGACAAGGCCCGCAGGAAGCGGGCCTGCCGTAAAGCTCGTGGGCGAGCCCGTAGCCGTAATCCCATAGGTGAACGCCGTACCGACTGTGCCCGGAGCGGTAGTCGCACTATTGATGGCCGGTGCAAGGCCCGCAGCCGCGATCGTGGTGGTCACGGTTACAGGGCTGCTGGTGCCGGTGGCATTCGTTGCGGTGAGCACAACACTGGTGATACCTGCTGCCGTGGGCGTACCCGTGATGGCGCCAGTCGACGAGTTAAGAACGAGGCCTGCTGGAAGCGGGCTGGCCGTAAAGCTCGTGGGCGAGCCCGTTGCGGTAATGGTGTACGTGGTGAACACCGTGCCGACGGTGCCTGGAGCGGTGGTTGCACTCGTGATGACCGGTGCAATGCCTGCAGCCGCGATCGTGATGGTCACGGTGGCGGGGCTGCTGGTACCGATAGCGTTCGTCGCGGTAAGCGAAACGACCGTGACTGCGGCCGCCGTGGGCGTGCCCGTGATGGCGCCGGTGGACGAGTTAAGAACGAGGCCTGCTGGAAGCGGGCTGGCCGTAAAGCTCGTGGGTGTTCCCGTCGCGGTAATGGTGTACGTGGTGAACACCGTGCCGACGGTGCCTGGAGCGGTGGTTGCACTCGTGATGACCGGTGCGATGCCTGCGGCCGCGATCGTGATGGTCACGGTTGCGGGGCTGCTGGTACCGATAGCGTTCGTCGCGGTAAGCGAAACGACCGTGGCCGCTGCCGCCGTGGGCGTGCCCGTGATGGCGCCGGTCGACGAGTTAAGAACGAGGCCTGCTGGAAGCGGGCTGGCCGTAAAGCTCGTGGGTGTTCCCGTCGCGGTAATGGTGTACGTGGTGAACACCGTGCCGACGGTGCCTGGAGCGGTGGTTGCACTCGTGATGACCGGTGCGATGCCTGCGGCCGCGATCGTGATGGTCACGGTTGCGGGGCTGCTGGTACCGATAGCGTTCGTCGCGGTAAGCGAAACGACCGTGACTGCGGCCGCCGTGGGCGTACCCGTGATGGCGCCGGTGGACGAGTTAAGGACCAGGCCTGCAGGAAGCGGGCTAGCGGTATAGCTCGTGGGCGAGCCCGTTGCGGTAATGGTATAGGTGGTGAACGCCGTGCCGACGGTGCCTGGAGCGGTGGTTGCACTCGTGATGACCGGTGCGATGCCTGCGGCCGCGATCGTGGTGGTCACGGTTACGGGGCTGCTGGTGCCCGTGGGATTCGTTGCGGTAAGCACTACGGCCGTGACCCCTGCCGCCGTGGGCGTACCCGTGATGGCGCCAGTCGACGAGTTAAGGACCAGGCCTGCGGGAAGCGGGCTAGCGGTATAGCTCGTGGGTGAGCCCGTCGCTGTTATATCGTAGGTGAACGCCGTGCCGACGGTGCCTGGTGCGCTTGTCGCGCTGGTGATGGTCGGTAATCCGAGTACATCGAAGCTTTGCTGAAGATTATTCGCATTAAAAGCCGGAGCTGCCAACCGCCCGGCTTGACTCGCCTGCAAGGTCACGATGCCCGGGCCTGTTGTCGTTACCGTGAATATGAGTTGTGAGGGGTTGAAACCGGGCGAGCCGGTCGTCGTGACACTGGCGGGACCACTCACAACGGTGAGGGCAATATCGAGCCCGGAACTGGCCGTGGGAGTGACAGTAAACACGTCGCCGACGTTGTGATTGGGAATAGCCTCAAAGCTGACGGATTGAGCGCCAGCAGCTAGGGCGCCGGAGGCAAAGAACTGGGAAGAACCCCAACCCACACCGGTTCCGGTTGCGTCGGGGACGAACGTGAGCGAGTTGAATACGCCGCCGAGGTTGACCATGTCCGAAATCACCCTGGACCCGGCAGCTTTGCTGGGATTGAGGCGGCCAAGAATGGTATTGCCCGTGACCAAGTCCTGCCGGAGGTAGTAAAACTGGTTGGCCCCGTAGCCGATATCGGTCACCGTGTATGCAAGTGTTGTATAGCCGCCCACGCCGAAGCTTCCGACCGCCGTGGTAAGGTCGAAGACGTCACTGGAGGCTCCGGTAAGGGCAGGGATCATCATGCCGAACTGGGTGTGGCTCGAGCTATCGGTCCGCAAATAATACATGCTGTTGGCTGCGTATCCCGTGATCGCCCCGCCACTGCCGTATGCCAATGCAAAGTACCCATTTGATCCCGCACTTGCCGGCCCGCCGGCTGTGCCGCCGGCCCAAGACATGGGCTTTAGGTCCGCGATCGAGGTCGACGTGCCAGTGCCTGGCACAATGGCGGCAATATAGTCGACGCTATTCGGGGCGTGATGGATCGCGTAAAAGTTGCTGGCGCCAAATCCAAGGTCGTCGGAAGCGAAGGTCAGCGCCGAATAGGACAAAGATTTAAGCTTGGAGCCGAGATCGTTATAGACGTTCACCTGGGTCGGGAAAACGAGCGTGCCGTAGCTTATGAAGCCGGTGAGCGTGTCGCCACCGGCCGGGATCGCCGTACCGGTAAGGGCGAAGAAAGCGATCGACGCTGGCGAGCCATCAAGGGGAATCTGGCCGGCGACGTACTGGAGCCCGGCGAGATTGTTCTGGACGGAACCCGCTTGGTTGCCGGCAGTTCCGATCCGTGGCGTGACTGTTCCAACTCCGAGTGCAGTGCCCCCTGCGGTAACCTGGGTGCCAATCGAAACGGAGGATATCGTGTTGGTCTGCGCGATGGCCTGGGAGCCAACGAAGACCGCAATGGCCGTTAATGTGATCGTGCTAAATTTCATTTTTCGCTCTTTCTTTGTTTTAACTGGCTGATTGAAGGGGGCCGAATGCTGCTAGTCGTACGCGCGACATTACGCTCGCTGCACCTACCGTGCTATGGGGTGAATCTTCTAGGGTCTTCACCCCATTACCTTTTCGGCTCCACTGGCACCGAAGGTTGTGTTGGCACCGGGCCGGGGTACTTCCCGCCGCGCGCCGGTAAAGTAACAAAGCAAATGTAACAGGGCGGTACCGCGCGCGCTAAGACCTAATTCCACTTGTCTTTCCGGCAGGTGCCGAAGGGGAGACTTTTGCACCCCGCGGCGGCGGTCCAGCGTAAGCCGGCCCCTTCAATAGCTGGGCTACGATAGTTTCAACCTGTGTATAACTATAGGATGAAAGATCCGCCATGGGGTTTATACCGGCTTGCATCAGGGTCGCGCGCTATATAACAATCGCGTTATGTTATATCCGAACATCATGAAGCTGACCGAGGCCAAGGCCGCAGTTGAGGCGCTTGAAAGATCGATTGCAAAAGACCTGGCAGGACTTCCCTCAGATTACGGCTTTGCATCGATGGAGGAGTTTATTGTGGCGGTTAAGGCAGCGGGGCGCGGCAAACACCGCGGGCCGGGTCGGCCCACTGTAGATAAGGTTCGCAGACGGGCCAAGATAACGGAGGGAACCCGTAAGAAGGTGGGAAAGCTCGTGAAGGCGGGCAAAAGCGGATCGCAGATTGCTAAGACACTAAGGATTTCATTGCCCAGCGTTCAGAACATTAAGAAGGCCCTCGGGCTTGTGGAGTCGCCCAAGAAGTCCGCTGTAAAGACCAAGGGATTCAAGGTGGATTCCAAACGCGGGGCTTCTAGGAGCACTCGAAAGAAGCGCTCCGAGCCGCGGAAACCCGCGGTCCCCATCGCAAAGCCGGCTGAAACAACGGCCGAAGCAGTGCCGGAACAGAAAGCCTGATTCACCGCGCCGCTACCCGGCGTGTTGCCGTGGCAAGCAAGCGTTGAAGTGCGGCGGCCCCATCGGGATCATTAAGCGGGCCTACTGCTCACTTAAATGCCTTCACAAGTGTCTCGAGCTGCGCTCCGAGGGATTTGTCGTGCGGTGTGATGCCGGGAATTTCGCGTTCGATGCCCAATAGCTGATAGACGGCGATTTGGGCGGCGCGAACGGAATACTCCACGGTAAAGACGACGTCATCGGCAATCTCGACGAACTGGCTGACGAACGCTAGATTTTTTGTCCCCTCGGGAACGGGGAGAGGCCGGTCGCCGCGTGCGCGCGGCATGAACATGCTCGTGATATAGGGCATCCTGCAGGGGATACAGTTGGCGGTTACTAGGGTATCCGGGTCGAAACGAAGGTGGCCGCGCAGCTCCCGCAGGATCTCGGTGCCATTGCACTCCTCCATCGGCTTTGGGACAAAGTTTCCGACCCGGTCGGGCAGGAGCGCATAGCCCCAAAAGACCTGCACATCCTGGGGCTGGTTTATGAAGTGCGGCTGGTGTGCGAGGACAATGGACATCAGCCAATTGGAATCCTTGAAAGTCACCAGGCCGCCGATGCCGGGTGGATTACCGCTAAACCGGGTCATTTCATTGAAAAACGAGGGCTGCCCCAGCGTCACGGTAAATGATTCCCAGCTGGACTGTGCGACGCAGCTGTTGAAAACGGAGGGCCTACCGAACTGTGACCGTCCCTTCGCGAGTTTCTCCCAGAGCGTCCAGCCTCCGCTGTCCGATTTCGTCAAGGCTTCGGGCGCGGTCGACATTGATCCAAGGCTCGAGGCGTCGGTCATCGAGCCGTTCTGCAGGAAGACCAAGTCCCCCTCATTAACGACCACCAACTCGCTATTTCCATTCCTCACGCAATGGATGCCCGCAATCTCGAGATTCCCGGCCCTGGTAATGGTGTCGAGTTCCGTGACCTTGCAGTTGGGAACAAAGAGGACACCCCGCTCCTTGAGCCAAGCCTGCAGGGGAAGCACGAGGGAATCATACTGGTTGTAAATCGTCCGTTTCACTCCCGCCAGAGTCTCTATCCGTGAGAATTCCAGCATGAAGCGGTGCAGGTAGCGCTTGAACTCAACCGCGCTGTGCCATGGTTGGAATGCGAAAGTGGTGGCCCACATGAACCAAAATTCAGTCTGAAAGAAACCCGGCGAGAGCCAGTCGGTGATACAGCTGGCTCCCAACTCATCCTCGCTGGCCTTGGTAAGTTTCAACAATTCAAGCCGGTCGTGCATTGAGAAGCCCATGGAGAGGACGGGCACCTTGGCCCGGCGCCTATCCACAAGGCGGGCCAGCGAATGGGCTTTGTTTTCCTCGTTAAAGGCAACCGTCTCGTCGAAGACCGTTTTACCTATACGGGTCAATGAAGGGATGGATTTGAATAGACCCCAAGTGCACTCATAATTGTCGGTGGTCACCATGCGCCCGCCGCGCATGGAATACCCTTGGGATGAAGTTCCCGCCCCGTCTAGGCTTCCGCCCAGCACTTTCGATTCCTCGAAGATTGTGATGTGATCGCCTTCCACGCTGCTATCGCGCACCATGAATGCTGCGGCAGCCATGGAGCCAATTCCGCCGCCAATGAGATATGCTTTTGATTGTAGGCGCATGCGTTTAGGTTTCCGGAAGTGGGTGGATCACGCGTAACTAGGCATTGGCGCAGCCAGTGCCCCATTGGGCGCGTGCCCTAGGATTGCGCACCAATCTAGTCCCGAAAGCTCATGTCCGACTATGGGGTTTTACCCGCCACTTGCAGCCGCGCGCGACTGGTCTCCGTTCTCCGAGAGCTCGAAGACAGATCTGCCTTGCGAAGGCATGGGAGACCTTCAGCCCTTTTAGTCGAAGAGCGCTTCGCCAGGCCATCGATCAGAGACTGCACCGGCCATGGGTAAACACCCCATGGGCACGTTGAGACCGTTCGCGTATTATCGCGGCAGACTTCACGGCAACAACGCCTGTGCGAGCGGATGTGACCAAGCCTCTTGGGAAATTCCTTTTCTGTAGCCCTACAAAGGGAAGGGGGGCGCATCGCGCTCCCGAGAACTAATAAAGACGATATGCACTGCACGGAAAGGGATGACAAATCAGGGGTACCGGATGTCTTTGGTGAAGCCATGGGGCCAGGTCGCGTTCGGAGAAGGCTGCTCCATGGATAGCCACATCACCTTCACGCACCCGGTTGCGTCGAATACGACGATATTCAGTCGTTTCTACAGCCATTTCTTCGTGCATGAGTCCTCACTCTGGATGCGAATTCTTCTGATTCTTCTGATGGCGATCCTGGCCCATGTGGCCGTGAGGCTGATCAGGCGGGCGAGCGAATGGGTACTTGTGGTTAGCCATCTCCAAAAGGGAGCCCTGGGTGCTGCAGCTCAAAAACCGAAGTTCGACACGGGAACACGCCTCATGGTGAGCGGGATCGCCTTCCTGATCTATTTCGTGGCCATAGGCCTGATCTTCCAGGAATTCGGATTCAGTCTGACGGCCTATCTGGCGAGCGCGTCGGTGCTTGGCCTGGCGATCAGCTTTGGTTCGCAGGGGCTCGTCCAAGACATCGTCATCGGTCTGACGCTCGTGTTCTGGGATGCCATGGATGTGAACGACATGGTCGAGATCGAGGGGACAACGACGAACGTGATTGGCCGCGTCGAGGAGATTGGGATGCGCTTCACCAAAATCGTCAATTTTTACAACCAGAAGGTCTTCATACCGAACCGAACCATCGGCAACGTGAGCCGGTTCCCACACGGGGGTGTCGATGCCTACGCGGACCCGCAGGTACCCGTTGGAACGGATCCGAAGAAGGCGACTGAAGTCATTGGGGACATCGCGATGGGGATGTGGGCGCAGTTCGGGGCGATCATCCTCGGAGCGCCGACCATTAACAGGATCGAGAATGCCCAAGGCATCCATGGAAGCTTCATCCGGGTTCACTTCAAGATATGGCCCGGACAGGGGAATCTGATCGAGAATACCTTTCGCCAGGAGGTGGTTAAGGCGATGAAGCTCTTCGATCCCACGTATGCGGAGTGGCAAGTCCCCGTCACGTACCGCGCTGGCACTGCTTCGAGAACGCCAAGGCCCGTGGACGTGGCACCCAATCCGCCGAGGACGGCAAATCCCCAGGGAGCGGCTCCCCTACAGCCGGTGCGGTCGCCAGGGCAAATCGCATCCAACACCGTAATCCCCCCGCGGAGCCGTAAGCCTTGAGGAGGCATCGGGTCCTAGCGCCACAATTGGGCGGACCCTTGCATTGCACCTGCCGGTCTACTGGGTCACCGCTGCCAGCGGATCTGGTCGGCCTCGATCGGCACAGCGAGGCCATCGTGGTGCGGAATCATTCGCACCGTGTAGTCGTTTGCAGGACGGGTGGATGAAACCGTTGCGCTATAGACCCAGCCGTTGCCTCCGGGCCCGGTTTTCCCGAGGCGTGTCATCTCCTGGCGCTCCGCGCCACGGCCGCTCGCACCATCGGCGTAGAGTTCGACCTGGACCGCTTCGGGTCCAAGATCCCCCAGAAAGACGTCCACCTTTATAACATGCTGGCCGTCTCGTGTTTGCACAGTGACTCCCTTGAGGGAAAGTGATGCCCACTTTGAGTCCAGCAGCTTGCAGTATTCCACAAGCCTCTGTGTCGCAGCGCCCTTTTCGGCAGTGCGGATTCCATACGTCGTGGCGGCTTGAAGATAGTGCTCTTCGGTGTATTCACGCACGGTGCGAGAGGCGGAGAACCGCGGCGTCAAGGTAGCCATGCTTTCGCGGATGCGCGCGACCCACGCCACGGGGATACCTTTTTCATTGCGCAGATAGAACTCCGGCATAACCTCCCACTCGAGCCGATTGTACAGTGCTTCTGCCTCGGCGGCATCCCACGCGGGATCGCTGCCGTGCTCTTGGCCGTCACCCAAGGCCCATCCCACTTGCGGCGAATAGGCCTCGGCCCACCATCCATCCAACTCGGAGAGGTTCAGGCCGCCGTTCACAAGGACCTTCATGCCGCTGGTACCGCTTGCCTCCCATGGGCGCTGGGGCGTGTTGATCCAGACATCGACCCCCTGAACCAAATGCTCCGCCATCAGCATGTCATAGTCCGCCAGAAAGACCACGGGCGGATTTTCATCGCTACGGGAGATGAACCTCATCCAATCCTGGATAAGCGCCTGTCCGACTAGATCTGCAGGATGGGCTTTTCCAGCAAGGATGAGCTGGGCAGGACGTAGGGGGTTCTTTAGGATCCGCAGCAACCTTTCGGGATCGTGGAGCAGGAGATTTGGCCTTTTGTAGGCTGTGAAACGCCGAGCAAACCCCAAGGTCAAGACGTCGGGGTTGAGGCGCGCCTGTACTTTGGCAGTCTCCTCCGGCGAGGCGCCATGGGCTCCCATCTGACGCGCCACGCGCTTTAGGGCATATTCCACCAATGATTTCCGGCTGGAGGCGCGCACGGCCCAAATCTTCTGATCGGGAACCTGCCGGATGTTGGGCTCAAGCGTGGCTGACGTTCCCATCCACCGTGTCTTGCCGCAGGACTCGGTCCAAAGAGCATCTGCCGAAGGCGAGTCCCAGGTGGGCATGTGCACGCCGTTAGTCACATGGCTGACGGGCACCTCCTCCTCGGGCCAATTGCGGAATAAGGGAGCGAAGATGTGACGGCTGACCCGGCCGTGTAATTGACTTACGCCGTTGACTGCTCCGCTGCCGCGGAAAGCCAGATACGCCATATTGAAGGGCTCTTTGGTGTCGTCGGCATTCTGGCGACCGAGGGCGAGGAACTTGGGCATCGACAGCCCGAGTTCCGCGGCGAAAGGGCCGAGGAATTGCTCGATCAACTCCGGGGAAAACAGGTCGAAGCCCGCGGCGACCGCGGTGTGGGTCGTGAAGAGATTACCGGACCGCGTAGCCGCCAGGGCGATATCGAATCCAAGGCCGGTCTCCAGCATGAAGCCGCGTGCGCGCTCCAGCAGGGCAAAGGCTGCATGGCCCTCGTTTAGGTGGCAGACTTCCGGTTTGATTCCCAGTGCGGTGAGCAGACGCCAGCCGCCAATCCCGAGGGCGATCTCTTGTTTAAGGCGAAGTTCGGGGCCGCCTCCGTAAAGTTCGCTCGTTATATCCCTGTGGATGGGGGCGTTCGCTTCATCATTCGCATCGAGCAGGTAGAGTTGCCTTCGGCCGACTTGAACGTGCCAAGCGCGAAGCCAGACGGGAGTTCCTGGGAAATTTATCTTAATCCGCAGCAGGTCGCCGCCGGCTAGGCGCACGGGTGTAACAGGCAGCTGGCTCGGATCGTTGTTCGGGTAGAGGGCCAGCTGGGCGCCATTCTTGTCGATCTCCTGGCGAAAATAGCCATGCTGATACAGCAGGCCAATACCGATCACCGGGACGCCCAGATCACTGGCTGCCTTGAGCTGGTCGCCAGCCACATTGCCTAGGCCCCCTGAGTAAATGGGCAAGACCTCGCTCAGCATGAACTCCATGCAGAAATAAGCTACAGTGGAGAGTGGGGACTTGGGATATTTCTCCTGAAACCAGCCTGGCAAGGATAATGCGAGCTGCTTTGCACTCACCAGCTCATCGAGGAGACGGCAAAAATCAGGGTCGGCCAATGCCTTCGAGAGCCTTTCCCGCGACACCGTCTTAAGAACCGTGATGGGGTGATAGGTGTGAGCCCAAAGATCCGGATCAAGCCTGTGCCACAATTCATCAGTACGATGGTTCCATGACCAGCGAAGGTCCATGGCGAGTTCCGTAAGGGCGTCGAGTCCTTTTGGAGGGCCGGGTGGGGGAGTATCGACCGGTTTGGATTCGCTCATAGAGGGTGCTCCTGTTTTGCCGTATGCGTCAGTTGGGATCCCCCTCGTTGCGCCAAGTTGCCACCGCTTCCCTGTCGGTTTCCTGTTCAGCGGGTTGCCCTGAGGGCGCGGAATTGTCCACTGCTGCGGGAGCCAACGTCGCGCTTATGATCGCCCGGGCCTCCTTGAGGATGCGGCGCAGGTGGCGCTCGCTGCGGAAACTTTCGGCGTAGACCTTGTAGATATCCTCAGTTCCTGAGGGACGCACGGCGAACCAGCCGCCTTCGGTCACGGCCTTAAGGCCACCGATGGAGGCTTGGTTGCCCGGAGCATGGGTGATGATCGCCTGAACCTTGTCTCCGGCAAATTCGGTCAGCTGCAGGTGCTCCGGGGACAGTTGCTCCAATCTCGCCTTCTCGGCGGGTGTCGCGGCCGTGTCTTCTCGGTCGTAGAACATCTCGCCGAATTTTTCCGTCAGTGTGCGGTAAAGCTCGCCCGGATCACGGCCGCTGTGGGCCGTGATTTCCGCCGCGAGCAAACATGGAATTATTCCGTCCTTGTCGGTGGTCCAGACGAGACCGTCAAGGCGGAGGAAGGAGGCACCGGCACTCTCCTCTCCCGCAAAGCCCAGCGAGGCATGCAGAAGCCCGTCCACAAACCACTTAAAGCCCACGGGGACTTCGTAGAGCCTTTTGCCGAGTTTGCCTGCGACGCGGTCAATCATCGCGCTGCTCACCACGGTCTTACCGACGGCGGTAGCCTCGGCCCAATAAGGGCGGTTCCCAAACAGGTGATGGATGGCGACCGAGAGGTAATGGTTGGGGGGAAGGAGACCGGAACTTTTCGTGACAATGCCATGGCGGTCGTGGTCGGTGTCACATGCGAACGACAGGTCAAACTGGTTTTTCATGCCGATCAGCCTTTGCATCGCGTAGGTCGAAGACGGGTCCATTCGGATCTGGCCATCCCAATCCACCGTCATGAAACCGAAGGTCGGGTCGACCGTTTCGCTAACGACCTCCAAATCCAGATTATAGAGCTCTGCAATCCTGGCCCAATAATGGACTCCGGCACCCCCAAGTGGATCTACTCCAAGGCGGATTTTTGAGCCGCGTATGACCTCCATGTTCACAACATTGTCAAGGTCGCTCACGTAGGCGCCTATATAATCGTGCTTCTGGGTCGTTGGCGCCGCGATCGCCCGCTCATAGGGGATCCGTTTCACGCCCTCGAGCTTGGCTTCCAGCAGGGCATTCGCCTTGGCTTCAATCCATACGGTCGCATCGGTGCCAGCGGGGCCGCCATTGGGGGGATTGTATTTGAAACCTCCATCGCGCGGCGGGTTGTGCGACGGCGTGATGACAATCCCGTCCGCATGGCCGCTGACTCGCCCGCTATTGTAGGTGAGGATCGCGTGGGAGATCACCGGGGTCGGCGTATATTCGCCTCCCTCGGCGATCATAGTCTCGACCCCGTTAGCCGCCAGTACCTCGAGCGCGGTCGTGCAGGCTGGAACCGAAAGCGCATGGGTGTCGATGCCCAGGAAAAGAGGCCCGGATATCTGATGCGCGGTGCGGAAAAGGCAGATTGCCTGTGTGATCGCCAGGATATGCCGTTCATTGAATGCCAGATCGAGGGAGGAGCCTCGATGCCCAGAGGTTCCAAACGAAACACGCTGGGCGGGCACCGCCGGATCTGGAATGCCGCTGTAGTACGCGGCAACCAGGCGAGGCACGTTGATAAGAATAGATTCGGGTGCCGGCTTTCCTGCTAGGGGGCTAATTTTCATCGGGACTCGTTGAACGGAAGGCCTTCCAGGGCCGCCACTTTTGCCGCGCGCCGGCAATGGCGTTCAGCAGCGCTGAAGCGCGCCGCGAGAAAGACTTGGACCAGCTCCCATGCAAGGGCCTGGCCGATAACGCGGCCGCCCAGGCACATGACGTTCACATCGTCGTCCTCGACGCCCTGGCGCGCCGCAAACATGTCATGGAGCACGCATGCGCGGACGCCCTTCACTTTATTCGCGGCGACACATACACCCACTCCGCTGCCACAGATGGCTATTCCGCGATCGATCTCGCCAAGCGCTACCGATCGGGCCAAGGGCACCACAAAATCCGGGTAGTCATCGTCGGGGCTTAGTATGTCGTCCCCGAAGTCGACCAGCAAGTGGTTCGGGGTGCGCAGCATCCCCGCCAGATATTGCTTGAGTTCAAAACCACCATGATCCGCGGCGATACCGATCCGCTGCTCTTGAGAGGCGGGCCGTGTGGAAGGGTTGTCCATGGAAGGGCTCGGATGCTACGAATCCAAGGGGGTACGTTCCGCCTCCGCTGAATATTTTCCCCTAAGGGCGAGCCCGTCGCACACGGCGCGGTGCCGGAGTGCGTTCTGCGCTGCGTGGATATTCTCCGGACAACCCCGCCACGTTTCCAGGGCTTCATTCTGAAGCGCACGGCCAAACGAGAAACTGAGTGTCCACGGAACATTGCCCACGCAACAGATGGCGTTTAGTCTCTCCGTTGCAGCCGTGCTGCTTTGTCCCCCAGAGAGGAACACGATGCCGGGAACAGAGGCCGGCACCGCGTCACGCAAGCAGCGGATCGTGGCATCGGCCACTTCGCGAGGTTCGGCTTGCTGGGGGCAGCCTTTGCCCGGCAGCACCATGCCGACCTTTAGCAGCATCACATCCATCGCGACGCGGTATTGGCGGAGGGTGGAGAACACCGTCTTCAAGACGGACATGGTTACGAATTCGCAGCCTGTAATCGTATGTGCCCCGTCCATCAGGACCTCAGGCTCGACTATGGGAACAAGGCCGGCCTCTTGGCTCAACGCGGCGAACATGGCCAGCGCGTGGGCATTGGCCTCAATGCAGGTGCTCGTCGGAAGGCCTTCGCCAACGGCAAACACGGCGCGCCACTTGGTAAAGCGTGCCCCGAGACTAAAGTACTCTAGGAGGCGGTCTCGAAGGCCGTCTAGCCCCTGGGTGAACTTTTCTCCGGCAAATCCAGGCAAAGCTGATGTGCCGCGGTCGACCTTGATTCCGGGAACGATTCCGCTTTTGGAAAGTACCCCCGGTATTAGCTCCTCGCCGACCTTCTGGCGAAGGGTTTCATCGAAAAGGATTACGCCACTGATATCATCGTTAAGATGAGGAGTCGTTACCAAGAGGCCGCGATAAGCGCAGCGATTCTGCTCCGTCGCTGCGATATTGAGGGCATCGAACCGCTTGCCAATGGTCGCAAGGCTTTCATCGGCTGCCAAGAGGCCCTTGCCCCGGGCGAGGAGCGCAGCGACTGTCGCTCGCAAGAGTGTAGTGTCCATCGCGGCCTTCCACGCTCCTACGCGAGTCGAACCAGCATCTTGCCGGTGTTCTTGCCTTGGAAGAGCCCCAAGAAAGCGTCTACGGCATGGTCAATTCCATTCACGACCGTTTCATGGTTCTTCAACCTGCCTGCCATGAAATAACCTCCGACTTCCCTGTCGAATGCGCCGCGCCGGTCTAGCCAGTCACCGACAATCATCCCCCTCATGGTAAGGCGCTTGGTGATCAGGTTAAATAGGTTGGAGGGGCCGGGTTGTGGCGGATCGTCATTGTACCCCGATATGCTTCCGCAGGCGATGATCCGGCCGTGAACTTTGAGTGCCGAGAGGGCGCCCTCAAGCGCTTTGCCTCCGACGTTGTCGAAATAGACATCTATCCCATCCGGCGCCTCCACCTTCAGCTGTTCGGCGACGGGACCTATTTTGTAGTCGAATGCGACATCAAATCCGCATTGTTCCCGTAGGAAAAGGACCTTCTCAGGGGATCCTGCGGATCCAATTACGCGGCAGCCGCGTAATTTGGCGAGCTGACCGGCGACATTTCCTACAGCACCTGCCGCTCCCGAAATGTAGATGACCTCACCTTTCTTCAGCTCGGCGAGATTCAATCCCACCCAGGCGGTCATGCCCGTCATCCCAAGGGCCGCCAAATAAACCGAGGGAGGTTCGAGCTCATGGCTTATGGGATGCAGTTCTTCCGGTGACGCTATGAAGAATTCGCGCCAGCCAAAGCTGGAGGTGACCGCGTCTCCGGATTTGAATTCCGACGCTCGAGAATCGACAACACAGCCAACGGCCCCCCCCGGAAGCGCAACTCCCAAAGCAAAAGGGGCGACATACGATGGACCTTCGTTCATGCGGCCGCGCATGTAGGGGTCCACAGAAATGTAGGTGTTACGCACGAGCACCTGACCTTCCTGGAGGAGCGGGAGCCGGGTCTGCACCAATGCAAAGTCCTCTTGAGCGGGAATCCCCTTGGGGCGACGAACCAGATGAACCTCGCGGCTGAGAGTCGGTGTCATAGTGGACAATTTAGGGATCCGGGCAGGCTCCTGCTACCGATGGTGCTCCAACGAGTGGGGATTGGTATGGCGCAATATCTCCTTCGCTTTTGTGGCGTCGTGGGATGAGACGCTGGCCACCAGGACAAACTGGTCGTTCTTTAGAGCCGTCTCGTAGCGCACCACACTGTCTTTGGGTATGCCGAGGCTTAGCAATCCGGCTCCAATGACACTCAGACCGCCCACCACCACGGCTCCCTCAAGTGTACTGACGATCAAGGCGACCAGGGGTCCGGCTACCAGCAGCGGCCCAAGGCCGGGAACGGCAAAGAAAGCTGACCCGAAGAGTATTCCCCAAACTCCCCCCCAGAAGGCCCCGTTCTTGCCCCAAGACTTCATCCGGTCGCTGGCGTTATAATAGCCGACAACATGCTCGTCCGTATGGTAGTCGCGGCCAACTATCGACAGCTTCTTCATATCGAAGCCGGCTTGTTGCAGCTCCCTGATGGCCGTTTCCGCGGCCTCATGGGTGGGGTAGATTGCTACCACAGAATTGCTCATATCGGTAATTGTCTTCTTGCCGGTAAAATGTGTGTCGTGAGTGGATCGCATCCGGCTCCCGGTACCGCTCGGACTCAATTCCCTTCTCGCGTTTCTTGTTCTTGGGCCTTGGCGGCTTGCAGCATCTGATCGTGCTCGGCTTCCTCGACGCCCTGCTCGACGAGCTGCTCGCTTTCGCTTTTTCCCTCATCATCCATGTCCTCGCTCTGGGCCCCAGGGGTCTCGTGCCCCGTTGAACCTGGAACGGGATCCCAACGCTCTGACTCGGGGAGCGAGTCGAGTATCGCCTCTTGGCGGTCGATATCGGATTCGCCGGTCAACTCACGTTTGGCCTGCTCATAGTCCGCCTGGGATATGGATAACGGATTTCGGCCTTCGATCTGTGCCAGTTCCGAGGCTCGTTGATGCACCATGTTGCGCGAGACCGTACCAACGCCCCTGAAATTCTCGCTGATGACACCTTTGTTCACGGGATTATTTTTCATTTGTGACTGCGGGTTGTTGGATCGGAAGGCTGCGAGCGTGCGAAGCCAAAGGACCCGGCACTAGAATCCTGAATTGTGGAGGCAGATCTCAGAGTCGATCGGAAGTCGGGATTGGCTCGAAGTGGATCTCAGGTACTGGCGCCTACGAGTTCGTGCTCATGCGTCTTCTTGATCTCCTCCTTTGTGAGGCTCACGAAGACCTTGGATTCCTCGTACGCGATCCTCATCACCTTCGAGGTGGGGAGCAGGATCTCCTTTCCTGAATACCAGTGACCGGCTTCGATGACGAGTTCGGGTACGGTCCAACTCCTGTCATCGACCATAAGGGCGCGGACATTCCCGATCGGTCCATCGACCGTCTGGATATAGTAGCCCGTGATCGCCTGAGCGCTCTGGAGGTGCTTCTCGTCTCGATGGTGGACCTGTAGCCGGTCGCCGATCTCAGTAATCGGCGGCGGCACCATCACCGGATAGCCGCCCATGCCCCACATGGCGCTGCCATTCCAATAGGCGGGCCAGCCGTAATAGCGATAATAGTCGATTTCGTACTGACGAGATACGGGCCTGTGCGTCTCGATCGAGGGACTGTTCTCGATCTGCGACCTTGTAAGGCTCATATGCAATACCCCGGCGGCCTCGTCGAAGCGGGCGAATGCATGAGGCGAGAGCAGCACCAAACGGCCGGAGAGCCACGATCCTGTGTCGGCCACAAGGTAACGAACGACCCAGTTCACGTCGTCGAAATAGAAGTCCTTCACATGACCAATATCGCCGTCCGAGGCCGCGAGGCGCATGCCGTTGATATCTCTTGTATTGATTAACATGGGTGAGTTTAGGCTGCGTCTTTCAGTTTCGATGCGAAGGAAGCAGGGGAAAGCGCCTCCTTTTTTGCTGTGGCCAGTCTAGGCCGGAGGGGGCTATATAACAATGGGGTGTAAACCCACTTTCCAGGGTCTCGGTCCCGGTTTTGGGATTCTGAGAGTACTTGCGCGCAGCACCTTAACTACGGTTCGGACGCGGAGTATCCGTTCAATCTCCTGAGCAGGGGAAGCGAGAGGAGCCTCAATACCGAAGGCGCCGACAGGCCCACCGCGAGACCCGAAGAACACCCTGTCTTCAAATAAACCGGCAGCAGGCCTCAGGCCTATGTGCCCGGGTTAGCCCCGGAAGATATCAAAGGGCTCAACTCTTAGTACTTTGCGAACGCCGATATAACTAGAGATGCCTGCGATCAATAAGACCATGACGAAGGCGAGCCCCAGGTTACCAAAGGTGATCATCCCTGCATAGTTCGGCAACCGGGTGCGCGCTATCCAGATCATCAACGTCACAAGACCCACACCCAAGCCGTATCCGGTCAGCGCAGTGAAGGTCGCCATAAACAGGATCATGTAGACGAGCTCTCGCCCCTTAGCGCCTATTGCCTTCAGGGCGCCAAACTTCTCGAGGTTCTCAAGGATGAAAGTGTAGAAGGTCTGGCCGGAGATCGAAAGGCCGACGATGAAGCTGATGACCGTCATCAACAGGATGTTGGTTCCGATGCCGGTTTTATAGGTATAGTAGTCGGAGATGCGCTGCTTGAATTCCGCTGCCGTGAAGGCGATATATCCCAGCTTGGCAACCTGTTGCTTTATGCCCGCCACTTCGGCTGCGCTCTTGGGCTGCACCAGAATGTAGGAGGTGGTGAAACGCGTGGACGGGATGTATTGAATGGCGCGGCTGTAGGTCGTATACAGCGTGGGTATTCCGTTCAGTCCGTTTGATGCCACACGGGCGACACCGACGATGGTACCACGATAGTCATTGAGTTCGAACGAGGTGCCAATCTTGGGGTTCCCGAGCTTCGCAAATTCGGCATCGTCAACCGCGAAGAAGGTGTTGTCATTATATATATCCAGAATATTGCCCTGCTCAATCTCTGGGCGACCCAGAAGGCTATCGTCGTCGAGACCAACGACGTAGACGGATTGGTAGGTGCCGTCCTCGAGCTTGACCAGCGCCCCGCCCATGAAGAGCGGTACGGCGTAGCTCACGCCGTCCATGCTGCGCACCGCATCGAGGAGGTAGTCTGGCATGGGAATGGCACTTGAGGCCGTGTTTACCGAGGGATCCATGACCCAGACCGCAGCGCCGATATTCGTGACCGTAGAATAGGCACGGTCGAGAATGCCGGCGAACATCGCGGTCATTTCCATCATCAGAAACACGGCAAAAGTAATCCCGATCAAAAGCGCAGAGAATTTCCCTTTGTCGTTCACCAGCAGCTTGAATCCGATCCGAAGAATGCCGCTGTACTTCATGGAGCCCCGCCTTCCTCTTGGGTGCTCGTTTCGTTCCACCAGCCGCCCCCCAACGCAACCAACAGGGCGACGGTATCCTGCTGGCGCTGCGCGACCGCTTGCAGATAGGCGATGGTCTCGGAATGGAGCTGTATGTCGGCCGCTAAGACGTCCGAGTAAACAACAAGACCCGCCTGGTAGTTGGCCTGCAACAGTCCGAGGTTTTCGCCGGCAGCGCGCCGAGAGTCTACCTGCGCCCGAAGCGCCTCGGCGTCGTGCTCGAGGGCCTTCAGGGAGTCAGCGACCTGTGCGAAGGCCCCAAGAACCGTCTCCCTATAAGCGGCCTGCGACTGTTGAAAGGCATCGATCGCCGCCCTTCGTCCGAACCATAACGAGCCCCCTTGGAACAATGGAATTGTCGCAGAAGGTCCGATGCTCCAAAACCTCCCGCTTGCCGCCGAGAGCGTGCTAAACGAGTTGCTGGATGCGCCATAAGTGCCGGTCAGGTTGAAACTGGGGAACATGGCGGCCGTCGCCACACCGATATTGGCGCTGGCGGCATGCATCTGTGACTCCGACGATAGGATGTCGGGACGCTGCCGCACCAGGTCGGACGGCAGGCTTAAAGGGAGGTCAACCGGAAGCACGATCGAGGCTAACTCGATGTCGGGAAGAAACGCTTTGGACGGAACCACGCCTTCCAGCGTTGCCAGCAGGTCCTCGCACTGACTCACCCTTTGTCGCAGGGGCGCAAGGAGCGCCTGGTTGGCGGCGATTGAGCCGCGCAGGCTAAGCACGTTCGAATAGGAGGAAGTGCCCGCCTGGAACTGAACATCGGCTAGGCGGAGTTGTTGGTCCTCTAGGGCGATCAGCTGCTCGGTGGCGTGAACCTGTGCCTCATAGGCCGACCTCGCGATGCAGGTGTTCACCACGTTTGCGGAGAGGGTGAGGTATGCCGCCTTGGCCAGATATCCCTGATAGTCGGCCTGTGCGCGCAAGCCCTCCACCGTTCGGCGAGCGCCACCGAAAATGTCCAGAGTATAGCCCACGGTGCCGCTCAAGGTTACGAGATTAAAGACCGTGCTTGGCGCTTTCAGGCCCTGTTGGGATTGGGCTGTCCGCTCCCGGACGGCGTCCAGATCTGCGTTAACGTGGGGGTAGAACACTCCATAACCTGCGCGGAGATTGTCCTGACTTTGGCGTAAGCTGGCCTCAGCAGCCTGAAGGGTCGGATTGTTGCGGATTGCCCGGCGCACCACCGAGTCCAGCTGCGGAGACTTGAACATAAGCCACCATTCGGCTGTCAGTGATGTGTTGGAATCGAAATGCTGGGTCTGGCTATCCGCTTCAAGTGTGGCCGAAGCCAGCGGCCCACGCGTGTAGCTATCGGCCACAGGCGGTTGCGGACGAACAAAATCAGGACCCATTGCACAGGCAGCCAGCATGGACACGATCACGCAGAGGCACGTGCCTCGAAGGGCGGATGACCGAGTCGCTTTCATCGTTGTTGCGGGCACAGGGGTGGCGTCACTGCTGCCCGATATAGACGTCTACGAGCTGGCCCGGATAGACCGGCAGGTCCTGTTTCTGGAAACGGAAGATCACCGGGAGCACCCGGAGGTCTACTTTCTCCTGGCGTTCATTCGAGAGCTCTATTTTGGGTGAAACGTAAGGCTGCACTCGGACGAACTCGAGAGGCACCTTTACATCTGAGCCGATAATAGACATCTGCCCGCGGATGTGCCATTTGGTCGGCAGCCGTGAGATCAGGATTTCGTCGACGAAGCAGCGTACCGCCATGTAGTCCTGCGGCGGTCCTAATATCACGGGCTGGTCGAAGGCCTGCGTGTAGGGGTTATAGGCCCCCTGGGATGAGACATAGCTGCCGACGGCCGCGTAGAGAGACAGAACAATGCCGTCGATCGGAGCCCTGATGGAGTATTTCTGCAGGAGCGCCTTTGCAGCCTTATAAGACTGTTTCAGAGCGTTATACTGCTTTTCCTGGCTTAGAATATCGTAGCTCCAAGCTCCCGCTTTGGTGAGATCATATTGCTTCTGTGCCACGTCCAGGCTGGCCGCTGCCTGCTTCACGGCATCGTCCGCCGTATCCAGCACGTCCTTGCTGATCGATTTCGGGTCGATTTCATATGAAGCTCGGTCCTTGTCATACTGGTCGCGAATCGCCTTCAGATTCGCCTGAGCCAAGCCCACCTGCGCCTCGGCGATCGCCAGATTCTCCTTACGCGGCTCGGCCTTAAGTTCGTTGAGTAGCGCCAGGGCGGACTCGGACTGCATGCGCAGCTGCTCGGTGGTCGCCTTCTGCACGGTGTCATCGATGGTAAATAGAGCCGTTCCAGCCGACACCTGCTGGCCCTCATGCACCGGAACACTGGTGACTGGGCCCGAGACCTCCGGATAGATGTTAATGTTCGAGCCGTTTGACTGGTCGCTTTCTATGATGCCGTTTGCGAAGATGGAGAAGGCGTACGGGCTGCTTACGGGCGCAAATGCTGGGGGTTGGGCCTTCCTCTCCTTACCAAAGAAATAGGCGGCTACTAACGCGGCAAGGACGCCGAGAATCGAAAGGCCAAAGATGATGTTATTCCTCATCTCGAGCTTGGGCTTTGTAGGCTTGATCTCGGTTTTTGCGTCGGCGGGCGTTTTGGCCGCAGGGAACTTGGGGCCGCCGGCATCGGCGCCGGGGCCGAGAGTGCGGGGATCAGGCTTAGGCTGGGTCGCAGCAGGCGGCGGCTTTGGGGCCGTAGCGTTCGCGTCGGGCGCAGGAGGTAGCGTATGCGGATCGGCAGTGGTATCGCCGACTTTGACGTTGG
>Ga0302152_10000318_pt1 | contig 22890 bp, 19 predicted proteins | sample I_Bog_N2_1_FD_192434 | JGI IMG/M metagenome (GOLD analysis project Ga0302152, IMG submission 192434) | Peat permafrost microbial communities from Stordalen Mire near Abisko, Sweden - I_Bog_N2_1 | ecosystem: Environmental > Terrestrial > Soil > Wetlands > Peat | place: Sweden: Abisko, Stordalen...
GACTGGAACTCCAGCAGCAACACCAGGTAGGTGTCGCCGCCATCGCGCCGCGGGATACGCCAGATCATGTCGCCTTCCCGCCGTTTGCCCGTCTCGGAATGGAACTTGGCGTTCTGCCGCTCCATGCGCTCCAGATCGAGGTCATCGAGCCAGGGCCCGGCGACGAAGTCGCGCAGCAGCTCGGCCACCATGGCGGGGTTCTCAAACAGACGGTGGTAGAGGTGATCGTGGTCGCGCATGTTCCCTGTCTATCACGGCCGGCCGACGGCGTTGTCGCCGACGGGCGACAACCAGTGCAGGGTTCCGTCCGATTGGCGGCGTGGGTCCCGCCGACGCGGTGAACACGGCGACGCGGCCTAGCTAGGCCCGAACGTATGCCTGATAACGGTCCATGTCGGGAGTAGGGGGGAATCATCAACCAGCACACGGCTAAGACATCCGCCAAGCCGCCCCGCCGTGCCTCATCGCCGCTTCGGGCTGGTCGTCGCCGCTTGGTCGCTCCGCTCCCGGCGCTTGCTCCTCCCTGCCCTTCGCTCCGTCTCGCTCACAATGCTGTCGCTCTGAACTCGGGCGCAGCGAAAGCCGAGGTAGTCATTGCGGTTCGCCGGGTCGTCGCGGTAGCGGTACGCGGCACGCACGCCGCGCGCGTCGCCGTCCCAGGACCCGCCGCGAATGACGCGGTTCGCTGCACCCCCCGGGTCGATCCAGGCCGAGCCGTCGGTTGGCGCGCCGTCGTAACTGCCGTGCCAGTGGTCGCCACACCACTCCCACACGTTGCCGAGCGTGTCATACAAGCCCCACGGGTTGGCCGCCTTCTGCGCCACCGGCCGCGTGCCCGCTCGTGTGTGGTCGTACTGCTTCTCCGCCCAGCCGCTTGAGTCGAATCCGTTTTCCAGATCGAACCCGACGCCGCTGTTGCCGCCATACCAGGCAATCGCATCCAGCACCGGCGCATTGCACTCGCCAACGATGTGCATGTCCCCCGCGTAGGTCGCCGTCTCCGTCCCGGCCCGGCAGGCGTATTCCCACTGCGCCTCCGACGGCAGATCCAGGTTCAGACCCGGCACCTGCACATTCGTCTTGTCCAGGAACGCCTGCACGTCCTCGAAGCTGACCTGCTCCACCGGCCGCGCCGGACTCTTGAACCGGCTCGGATTCTCGCCCATCACCGATTGCCACAGCGCCTGGGTGCACGGCGTGTCGAACAGCCAGAACCCCTGCGCCAGCGTCACCTCGTGCCGCGGGCCTTCCCACTCGTAGCGCCCCTCTTCCTCGTCCGGCGAGCCCATTAGAAACCGTCCCGGCGGAATCCAGCGCAGACGCTGCGTCACGGCCCGGATCGTGAAGGCGACATAGACGCCGAACCGGTCCTGGCCCCAGCCGCTCGCCCAATCCGGCGGCTCGCCATACATCAGGGGGTGCAGGCTGGCGTCGATGATCCGCGCCATCGTCAGCAACCCGTTGCGCCGACAGGCCGGCGAGCGTTCGGGACGCCGCCTGGCATCCCTACCAGCACGCCGGCCGCCGTCGTGTTTTGGCGAACGCCGGCCATCGCCGGCGACGTCGTGAAAGCCGGCCTGTTCAGGTGCGGATGCTCCGACCCGCTCGTGAGCTCGGGCGCAGCGAAAGCCGAGGTTGTCATTGCGGTTCGCCGGGTCGTTGTGGTTGCGGTACGCGGCACGCACGTTGCGCGCGTTGTCGTTCCAGGACCCGCCGCGAATGACGCGGTTCGCTGCACCTTCCCGGCCTGCCTCCACCGGTCACGCTAGAGCGCCTCCAGCGCGGGCTCAAGCGGCTGCCGCCGGAGTTGTTCCCGCCGCCACCCGGCGGCATCGGCATGGACGGTCAGCGCCAGCGCGCTGGCATAGGCGGATTGCAGCCCCCGCGCGTCAATCCGCCCATCCACCCAGGCGCGCTCGGCATCCTTGCGGAGCGCCGCATAGCGCCGCCGGCGTCGGCGAGACAGCAACAGGCGCCCCGGCAGGATGCGGAACCCGCAGAAGCAGCCCGTCCCGGCTGCGGCCGACGCGGACCGGCTGCTTCACCTGCAAGTGCAGTGCCTCGGCCAGGTAGCAGCGCGCGACGTCGAGGGCCGCTAGGGCCGCGCCACGGTCGTCGGTCCACCAGACCAGATCGTCCATGTAGCGCACAAACCCCTGCACCCGGCAGACTTCGAGCAGCCGTCGATCGAGGCCGCCGAGATGGAAATTGGCGAAGTGCTGCGATGTCAGCGTGCCGATCGGCAGCCCGCGCCCCGGCGCGTCTTCATACGCCCGAATGATCCGGGTCAGCAGCAGCATCAGGTCCTGGTTCTTGAACTGCCGGGCGAGCAGATCCAGCAGGATCGCGTGGTCGATGCTGGCGAAGTAGCCGCGCACATCGATCTGCGCATGCCAGTCGTAGCGCTGCGCGTGCGCGCTGGCGCGCTGCACCGCCGCCAGCGTGCCCTTGCCCGCGCGGCAGGCATAGGTGTCGAACACCAGCGTTCGATCCAGCACCGGCCCGACATACGCCATGATCGCGTGATGCACCACGCGGTCGCGGAAGCACGGTGCGTGGATCAGCCGCGGCTTGGGATCATGGATGCGAAATCGCCGCATCGGTGCTGGTGACAGCGTTCCCGCCCGCAGGCCGGCGTGCAGCGCCGACAGCTCGCGATCGAGATTGTCGCGGAACGCCTCGACATCGCTGCGGCCGCGCTTGCCCCGCGCCGCGGCATGGAATGCCGCCGCCAGGTTGTGCAGATCGGCGATCTCGGCCAGGCCGACCGCGCTACGCTTCATGCTCAGCGGTGGCCGCTTCCGGCAGCGCCGCCTCCTTCACGATGTCCAGGAACGCCTCGCCGTATTTTTCGACCCGCGCCTCGCCGACACCTGGAATGTCGCGCAGCGCGGTGGCGGAGATGACACGACGCTGCACCATCTCCGCCAACTGATCGTTGGTGAACAGCGCATAGGCCGGCACGCCTTCGGCATCCGCCCGCTCCTTGCGCAACGCCCGCAGGCGAGAAAACACCGCGAATTGCGGCGGGCTCAGCGTGTCCTTGAAATCGACCTTGCCGCGCTTGCCGATCGCCGAGCGTGGCGTCGCGTCCGCGTTGCTGTCGTCGAAGCTGACGCAGATGGCCCAGGCGCTGTTGGGGCCGTCGGCGACGAACTGGCGGTCGATCGCCAGAATACGGTGCCCGACGAGGAACTGGTTCAGCGCCGTCACCGCATCCTCGGCGCTGTGCACCGGGACCAGGAAAAATCGAAAGCGCACGTCATGTCGGCTTTCGTTTGCCGAATAGCCGGTCCAGGAGTCCCCGCTTCGGGCTGGTCGTCGCCGCTTGGTCGCTCCGCTCCCGGCGCTTGCTCCTTCCTGCCCTTCGCTCCGTCTCGCTCACTACACTGTCGCTCTGAACTCGGGCGCAGCGAAAGCCGAGGTCGCCATCGCGGTTCGCCGGGTCGTTGCGGTAGCGGGACGCGGCACGCACGAAGCGCGCGCTGCCGCTCCAGGACCCGCCGCGAATGACGCGGTACGCTGCACCTTCCGGGTCGATCCAGGCCGAACCGTCGGTTGGTGCACCCCGGTAACTGTCATGCCAGTGGTCGTCACACCATTCCCAGACATTCCCCAGCATGTCATACAGACCCCACGGGTTGGCCGCTTTCTGCGCCACCGGCCGCGTGCCTGCTCGCGTGTGGTCGTACTGCTTCTCCGGCCAGCCGCTTGAATCGCTGCCATTGTCCAACTCGAACCCGACGCCGCTGTTGCCGCCATACCAGGCAATCGCGTCCAGCACCGGCGCATTGTTCTCGCCGACAATGCGCATGTCCCCCGCGTAGGTTGCCGTGTCCGTCCCGCCCCGGCAGGCGTATTCCCACTGCGCCTCCGACGGCAGCCCCAGGTCCAGACCCGGAACCAGTGCATTCACTTTGTCCAGGAACGCTTGCACGTCCTCGAAGCTGACCTGCTCCACCGGCCGCGTCGGGCTCTTGAACTCGCTTGGGTTCTCGCCCATCACCGCTTGCCACAGCGCCTGCGTGCACGGCGTGTCAAACAGCCAGAACCCCTCCGTCAGCGTCACCTCATGCCGCGGGCCCTCCCAGTCGAAGAGGCCCTCTTCCGTCTCCGGCGAGCCCATCAGGAAACGGCCCGGCGGAATCCAGCGCATCCGCTGGGTTACGTCGGTTTTCGGCAGCGCGACATCGGCGAACAGCCCGAAGCCATCGCGGCCGATTTCACTCGCCCAGCCGGGCTTCGTCAGCCGGCCGAGCCGCAGCTCCTCGCGATCCGTGCGGATAAGCAGCCCGCCGGCCCGCGGGAGCGGGGCCGGCGCCGAAACGCCAACGCGGAGCAGCGTGGCGTCGCTCGTCGGACCCTGCGGCCGGCCGCGCTCCGCGCCTGGCCGTCTCGCCGGGTCCGCCGGCGCCGCCACTTGTGCCGCTCCGCCCGCTTGGTTCGCTACCTGAACTCGGGCGCAGCGAAAGCCGAGGCCGTCATCGCGGTTCGCCGGGGCGCCGCGGTAGCGGACGCGGCACGCACGTCGCGCGCGCCGTCGTACCAAGACCCGCCGCGAACGACGCGGGGCGCTGCACCTCTCGCGGCCATCCAGGCCGATCCGTTCGCCGGGGCACCATCGTAGCTGTCATGCCAGTGGTCGGCGCACCACTCGAAGACGTTGCCGTGCATCTCGAACAATCCCCAGCCGTTCGGCGGTAGGCTGCCGACCGCGACCGGGGCGCGGCTCGCGTAACAGATCAGATCCCCGCTGATCTTCGTCCCGCAATTGTAAGGCGTGTCGGTGCCGGCCCGGCAGGCGTATTCCCACTGCGCCTCGGACGGCAGACTCAGATCAAGCCCTGGTTTTGCGGCGTTGAGCTGCCGGACGAACGACTGCGCATCCGTCCAGGACACGTTGGTCACCGGGAATTCCGCCCCCCGACGCGGGTCGGGGGTCCTGTCGGTCACCGCTTGCCATAGTGCCTCCGTGCAAGCGGTGTCGAACATCCAGAACCCTTCGCCGATGGCGACCTCGTGACGGGGGCCTTCATCAGGGTAACGTCCCTCCTCGGTCTCCGGAGAACCCATTTGGAAGCGGCCGGGCGGGCACCAGCGCAGGCGCTGTGTGATCCGCGCGCCGTCCCTGCCGACGACGCTGAAGCTCGCCCATGCGCCATGCGCGTCTTCGTCCCAGTCGTCGGCCCAGGCTGGTTTCCCATCGTCGGTCACGCTGACCGAGAGCAGGCCGTTGCCCGACCGCAGCACACCCATCAGGCTGCCCGCGCCGGGCTCTTGATCATCCCGGCTCGACAGGGTCAGATCGCGCCCAAGCTGCCGCAACTCCAGTAGGAGCTGCTGCGCGGGGAACGGGTCTCCCCCCTCATCCGGTCGCACCTCGATCGAACCCGGATCAACGCTGGCGGGTGGCACAAAGCGCCTGTCGCGCAGCGCCACCGGGCCGACGGCCTCGCGGAACGCCGTCACGTCCCAGGCCTCCGGCGTGGCCAATGCGCGCACCTCGTCCAGCCAGGATTCGACCGCCTGCAGATCGTCGATCACCCGGCTCGGATCGTTGTGCAGCACCGCAAAAAAGCGGCACGCCGTCTCGAAATCCTCTGGGTGCGGAAGATACCTGCGGACGGCGGCAGGCAGGCCGATCACCTCCAGGAACCAGATTTCGCGCGGCAGCCCTTGGCGCCAGTGATGGCGATGCCGCAGCGCCTCCTGCACGAGCGCGTCCGCCTCCTGGCCGATCGAGGACGTCCGCTGGATCGCCTCCCGGTGCGGCGTCGCCGCCACCGGGTGCCGGCTGGCGATGTCGCGATGCTGCCAGACATCCGCTTCCGTGCCGGCGTCGGCCTCCCCCGGCGGCAGCGCCCGTCGCACTGCTCGCAGCAGCCCCGGTTCGATGCGAACGCTGGATGACAACAGCCCGAGCAGCCGGTCGGCGCGCCGCCCGCGGCTGGCCGGCGAACTGTCGTCGGTCCGCCCACCATTGCCGGTTTTCGCGTGCACGTATGCCTGATAAGTGCGCGTGTCATGCATGCGGGAATCGGCGTACATTTTCCGCCGGAATTCCGCTCGATGCCGCCCAGGAGCCTCCGGAACCACATGGACACCGTCGCGATCCAGGCCGGCGGCGATACGGACACCACCCCCTGCCCGCCCCGGCCGCCATCCTGCCGCTGCCCGGTCCCGCTGCCGCCCAACCCGACACCGCGCGCCATCCGCGACTGGTTCGACAGCGGTGCCGAGGCCGCGGTCCCGGAGCATGACGGCACGATCGGCACCGCGCGGCTGGGCCGGGCCAAGGGTGCCAACAACCGGCGCGCCTACCGCGCCGGCGTGCGTGCCCGGTGCGCCAGCCACGAGCTGCCCTGCCTGCCTGCCCGCCGACGCCGCCGATGTCGTCGCCGTCCTCGCCGCCGAGCGCGGCAGCGGTCAACTGCGGCGAGCCGCGCCGCGCCGCCATACGCTACCTGCACTTCATCGCCGGCCTGCCGGTCCCTACTGCCGAGGCCCACGTCGCGGCGACCCTGGCCGGCATCCCCGACGACCTGGCCGGGCTGCGCGATCGCGACCTGCTGCTGGTCGGCTTCGCCGCGACGAATACCTCCGCTCAACGGGGTGCTGTAGCCGTTTCGGCCACCAGGTCTGCGGCGGAGGGTGTTGTGGTCGGTCTCGTTTCGGTGCGTCGTGCGGTTTGTCGCCGGCGGGCGACAACCAGTGCGGTATTCCCGTCCGATTAGCGGCGTTGGGTCCAGCCGAGGGGTGAACACACAGCCGAAGCTGGCGCTCGCGCCGCCGCGGGACCGTAGTCAGCGGGGGCACCGTCCTGGCGGCGCTGATCGGCCCGGCCGCAGGGGAACCACGCGCTCCGCCGGCTCCGGCGGCAGGCCCCGGATGCCGACGCGACCACGCCGACCGAGACCGCTTTGGCAGGCCAAACGGCTCCTGCTCTGAGGCATTAACGCCGTCGACACTCCTGAAGGTGGGCGATGCCGCTGATGAAGCCCGCTCTGGCCCCACCGGGCGGCTTTGTTGGCTAAGCACCCGACCAAGACCAGCGCGCCGCCCACCCGAAGGGGCGCACCGTCGCCGGCAACTGACCGACAACGGCGGCGCTCCGTCTACGTGGCCGGGTGCTGGGCAACTGCAGGCGCTCCCGGTTCGCCAGAAGGCTCCGGCTGGCCTTGCAGGTCCAGCAGTGCCAGCCTGGCTGGACGACTGATCTGGTCCTGCCATAGCCCCGCAAGACCGTGACCACCGTTTCCGGCTGCATGCAGTTCCCGCAAATTGTACATTTCATCGTCCGAACCCCGTCAAAGGAAGCGGTTCAGGATGCCAGCAGGGTCGCTAGAACATATCAAGAACGTTAGCGCGGCCTTTTGCGGCTCGGCCCCTCCGAAGGAACCGCCAACGCTGAAGCGAGATCGACATGTGCTCCCATGGCGGCCGCCTCAGGCAAAAGCGCCGTGGCAGAGGCGATACGATAAGCACCGATTGCTGAACTGCCGGTTTGTCTCTGGACGCCGGACCGGGACAAAGGCACGACGACCGCTCCGACCGAACTGGGGCTGAGATGACGGCCGCCGAAACGCTGACCCTTGACGGAATGCTCGATGCCTTTGGCACAGCCGGTCGCGTGCTGCCCCGCGCCGCGCTGGAGCAGGCAGCGAAACGTTGGCCGGAGGTCAGCCCTCCCTTGCTCGCGTTGCTCGCAGCCGATGCCGCCGGGGTCGACCGCTCCGATCGTACGAGCAGGATCCTGTTCTTCGGGATCTATCTGATGGCGCAGGTCTGCGAGACCCGTGCGTTCCGGACGATCTGCACCATCGCAGCCGACGGCGAGCGGATGACCCGGCTGATCGGCGACGGGGTCACCGAAGACCTGGCTTGTATCCTGGCACGCGTCTACGACGGCGATCAGGCGCCGCTGCGGCGTCTGATCGAATCCCCTGGCGCCGATCAATACGCACGAGATGCCGGCATCAAGGCACTGGCCTGGCTGACCGCCACAAGCCGGATCGATCGCGATGAGACGGCACAGTATCTGCGAGAGCTGTTCACAAGCCTCAGGCCACAGGCCACAAGCTTTGTCTGGGTGGGCTGGCAGCACGCCGTCGCGTGCCTCGCCCTCGGAGAACTCGTCCCAGTGGTCGAGGAAGCCTTCGAACGCGGCTGGATCGATAGGCGGCCGGCAAATTTCCACCGGGATTTGCTCGCGGCCCGACAGGCGGGCAGCGCCAACGGCGGTGTTCGAGCGGCACGTTCGGAACCTCGGCCGCCTCGACGACGCCGCAGATCACCTGTCGCATTGGGCCGCCTTCAGGCCGGACGAGAAGCGCGGGCGGCGACCGGTGATCGTCCCTCAGCTGCGACTGAACGCCCTACCCGTCAGAGAACCCGTCCGCGACGTGGGTCGCAACGATCCCTGCCCTTGCGGCAGCGGAAAGAAATATAAGAACTGCTGTCTGCAACATATAGGGTAGCGACGGTAGGCGGCAACTTGCGCCGCCAACGTGCCCAGCACGCTGAATTATCGGCACCGCATCACGCCCGAAACCGGCAGGCCAACACGCTCGAAAGCGGCAACCGGATTACGCTGCAATCCGGGACATCTTCCGAAGGCACGCGCGAGCCTTGATGGGCTTCCGGCAGGAGGCGTCGGCACCCCCCTGCGTTCGACGAGAACACTGGTCGGACCGCGCCGCCGTGGCGGGGCGGCGTTGGCCGACCTCCGGCCGTTGCGAGCTGCTTGTTCCGGGCCGGGCCGGGGCCTCCTGTGCGTCGGCCGTCACGTGCCGCTTTGGACCGGAATTTAGGCCCGAGCCGTCCTGGCGGGCAATGCCGGGCGCTTTGCTCCGGGAAAGAGTTGGAGGCGGGCTCGACGAACGCCCCTCCCCTTCCCCGCGTCATGGCTTCCGGGGCCGCGCCCTCAGGCGCTGCGGTGACGTATTCCAAAGGTATCCGTGCAAAGCCGTAAAGAACTTCCGATCCGGCCTTCGCTTCAGCCTCGGGCGCCTCGGAATTCGATGTGGTCCGATGGCTTGCCGGCGGATCCGCCGCCTCCTGGGTCGGGCGACCGCAGGCGGACGGTACCGCCAGCGAGCCTGAGTCGCGCGGTGTCGGCGCAATTCGCCTGCGCGTCAGCGGTAAGGCTGGCTGGCACGCTACGCCGATCTCGCCATCGCGATGCCGCCATCGCCAATGGCAACCTTGTCACCCCTCCGGCCTGCCCAGCCCATCGGCCGGTTGGCCCCCCTTAGTTGCCGCGGTGCCGGCGCTTGCGCCGGTCCTTCAAATCATCTGGTGGGATGATGAACCCCGCATTCTGAAGGGCGCGTGCGATGATCACGGTCATCGTGACGCCCTCAGCGCTGGCGGCGGCGTCAATTTGGCGGAAGACGTCGGGTGCCAAGCGAACAACGAACGCCTCGGGCTTGGTGGCAGCATTACGCTTGGCATCAGCAGGAGTGTGCTCGACGCGAACCGGCGGCGCGATTGCGGGCGGCATCGTGGCCAATTGATCGTCAATCGCGTCCAGAAGGGCATCACCTCTTCGGGACGGCGAAATGGGTTCAAATCGAGACTTTGCCATGGCGACACCGAAAGGGGGTGGGCAGATAGACTTACTGATATCTGATAGCTAGGATAGCCGCCTCTGGCGGATCGCGCAACCCGATCCCGAAATTTTGGTCACCGCACCCTTTTGCCTAGCCATCTGATAGCTAAGCTATCCTAGCTGGCGCCGCGCTAAATATCGAATGCCGACCAACCGCTCAACGCGGGAATCAGATAGCCGAGCTATTAACACCATCACGCTGTGAGGCTGCGAACCTGCGATACCGTCTCGATCAGGAGGCCCGGGCTCGAGCCATAGCTATCTGCTACCGTAGATATCTGCTATCGTAGTCATCAGATATCTACGCTATCGCCGATAGCGAAGTGTTTCGTTTGCGCGGATAGACCCGGCCGCGAGCTATCTGACCTCGCTCCGCATCGTTTCCGTTCTGCAGGCGTATATTAGATATCCGGGACATCAAGGATAGAAGATATCAAGCTCATCTAGGTTGGATGGCCCAGCCTACAGTTGATATCATAGCTACGATATCGTCGATGGCGGGGACTTCTTCGATTGCCTTGATAGCTTAGCAAGCTGAACGGGGGCGATCTAACGACCCCGCCCTGCAGATATATATACATAAGATATCCAGGACATCGAAGATTCCGAAGATATCGGCTTCATCTCGGTTCGGGAGCTACATCGTCGATGGCGGGGATTCTCTCGCTCTCCTAGATAGCTTGGATATCCAGGACATCGAAAATATCATGGATGTCTGGGTTATCTAGGCCACGAGACCCGCGCCCAGAAGACGGATATCTGATATCTTCGCTATCGGATATCCGCGATGCCGCCGATGGCGAGGCTATCCTCGATACTTTGGACAGCTTAAATATCTGCGACCGGCTGGTGGAAGACCGTCAGCCACCCTCGTCATTCGCAGTCTGATCGCGACGCTTGCGTGGCTAGCATCGTTAGACGTCGCCCCAGCAATCCCGGCGAGCCACGGGCTGGCCGGCGCCAGCGGCCGGAGGCTTGCGGGGCAGGGCAGGGGGCTTCGGTTGGAGCCTCCGCGGTCCTGCCGCGGGCCGATTGTTCATCACTACGCAGCCACCGGAGCTGGGGCAGGGGCGTTGCTCACGGCGACAAGCCAGCCGAGCGCCCCAATTTCTGCCGCAAGGCGGCCGGCTTCCTCTCCGATCACGCCATCATTCCTTACAATGCCCGTCCAACTTCCAGCCTGATACGCCGTTCGGTCGGATAGAAAGGTTTCGAGGACGGGTAGCGCCATTGCGCCTTTGGCTTGGTCCATCGCATGCCTATCGGCGGCGCGCCGGCCATCGTACGCCGCCATAACGACGCGATATGGTATCTCACGTCGGGTCGACTTTGACAGATTTCGCACCCACTCGGCTGTTTGGTCAGCCTCGCGGACCGCGCCTCGATCAGGCATGCACGGGATCAAGACGGCGTCCGCGGCACCGATCGCGACGAGCATCGAGCGGGAGCCAAAGCCCGCGGTGTCGACAAGAACGACGTCATGCGTTTCTGCGAGGTCTGCGGGAAGGTTGGCCAACTTCTTCTCGTCGGGTTCGAACCTAAAGGTAATTGCTGGGCCAGCGTAGAGTCCGGCCCACTCCGTGAAGCCCTTGTTCGGATCGGCGTCCACTACCGCAACTTTCAAGCCACTAGCAGCAAGGTGGGTGCTAAGAATCCGCGTAACCGTCGTCTTACCAGCACCACCTTTTTGCGTCGCTACAGTGATAATGCTCCCAGCCATGCGCGCCTCCGAAACCGCCCGATGCGGTCCGCTATCCTAGATAGCTCTTATATCATACACTTTAGATATCAGATGTCTAGGCGGTTGGGGATCTCGGCCGGAACCGGAACCCTGCCTGCGCTGGCGATCATTCCCCTTTTGCAAAAGGCGGGGGCGGGACGCGGAACTAGCCGGTCCACCTCAGAAGGGAGATGCCGATAAACGGCCTGAATTTCGGCGGCGTCGCGAGGCCGGCTGCAAATATGCCCGGCTAACGGGGATTTACCAGCCGAAACCCTTGCACTAGGGTCTTTGGCACCGGTGGCTTCGATGGAAAGAGCTTCAGGCCAGACCGAGTGAGCTCAACTTCTGCGTCCGGATAGACGGTAAGCACGTCGGGCAAAACTGCCTTCACCCGCTGCGCCAGATGGGAACTCCTCGACACGTCCGAGCCGGTCTGTTGCCCCAACATTGCCCACCGCATCAGCATCGGCCGCTCCAGACGTTGTAGGCGGTAAGCGAACAACGTGTAGAGGTCGAGTGCTAGGCTGTTGTCCTTCAGATAAGCGATCGCTTCCTTCAGAAGAGGAACCGCATGTTCTCGGAGGTGCTGATGAAAATCTGGAGCCAGCTCCACAGTTGCGGACCACTTTTCATCCCCCCCGTCGGGAGCTGCCCACAGCGACATGCCGGAAACAAGACGCTGATCTTTTATGATTGTGTGGTTTTCGCCGTCAGAGGAAGCCGCTGACCATTGCATTGTGAATTCGCATCGGGCGATTCGTAGTGCTTGCTCACGAATGCTTTGAATGGTCCCGCGCGGACCTCCGCTAACCACCAAGCCAAGCGAACGGATCCAGGCTGCCATGCTAGAGCCGAGATGAACGGTCCGGCTCTTAACCCCCTCACTTTGCAGGAAAATCATTATCAGACGAGCGCGCGTCCCGTACGGCACACCCACGCGCTCCGCCTTGCCGGACGCGGACCGAACGGCGCCCGGCGTGATCATCAAGTGAAATCTGCCCGACTGCCTTTGCCAGATCGCATCATTGTTTTCGAGTGCCTTGTGGGGGAGGGCGGTTTGACAAAGGCCAGAATGGCAAAAGTAAAGGTCGTCATCGCCTATCTCGCCCATGGCCAGCGATGCATACCGGATTCGATGCAGCTCAAGCTGTCGCTCGCGCGGGTCAGCGATTGCCTCCGCAGTTTGGAGGAGGCGTTCCGAACCCCAAAGGGCCAACTGTCGATGGATCTCTGCCATGGCGACTCCGGAGCTAAGGATGGCACAAAGAACGGGCGATTGGGACTACCAATTGATTCCAATTACGCTGAATCGGCGGCCTTTCGGTTCGATTTCGGGTCCGGCGGTGGCCTACAACGATGAATCGGCGGCCTTCCAGGCGGATGAGCTGGTCTCTGGACCTTGGTGACACAGGTTTCCCCCGGAGCCCAACCGAGTCGGACGATGAATAGGTGGCCTTGTCCCAGCTTGCGGCCCGGCGAACGGTGGTCGGTGGCGCTGCCTTGTCGGTAGGACCGCCCGCTAGCGATGAATCGGCGGCCTTTTGGCTCACGCTTCGCGACTGTTCTCCCCACTTTCTAGAGCGGTCGGGCACAGCCCACCGATGAATCGGCGACTTTCGAGTTTCCGCGGAGAGCAACCGAGGCGGGAAGCGGCGAGGCCCAGATGAATCGCCGGCCTTCTAAGTCTTGGTAGGGATGACGCCGGCCGCATGCGCTGCCTGCGACAGACCCGAACGAGCGCGGGCGATGGAAACGTGGTTTGCGCAGCGAGACGCCGATCGCACCGTCGGGCTTCGGATGGGTGCTCTAACGATGAATCGGCGGCCTTCGGTCCGGTCCCGCCACATCTCTGGTCCGCTTCAAGCCGGCTCCCGTCCCGACATCATAGATATCTTAGATGTCGGACAGCTTAGATATCAGAGACCATCGGGCATCGATGCGGATAACGTCTCTCCGCCGCCTAAAGGACCTCCACTTGGGACAGCGGCTGCTCTGCCTGCCAGTAAGGCCGCCGATTCATCGTAGCGTCTCGCGTTACCTGTTGCGCGCGGCAAAGGCCGGTCGACGGATTAACAATCCCCAACGAGGTAGGCTTTGTCGCTCCCGGCGGGCGCCGAATCGCCACGATGAATTCGCGATCTTGGTATCGATGAATCGGAAGCCGGCAGGTTAACGATGGTCGGCCGGCGTTCTAGGTCTTAGAACAGCCACTCACGGAGTTATCCACAGGATTCCCGAGTTTTCCACGATGAAAACGCGGCGTTCAGGTCAGCCCCAACTTATCCACGATGAATAGGCGACGTCGTCGCGATGAAAACGCGGCCTTCCGCGGACCATCTCTCCGATGAATCGGCGGCCTTAGATCGAGTCGCCCACGATGAATCGGCGGCCCGTACCTATATAGAGTCCTATAAAAGAAAATCTCCTATAAGGAACCGAACCGGCCCACTCTGGTCAAGCAGCGGCTCTAAATCCTGGGGGTTACGTGTTCGGCCGCCTGATACGACGCATAGAAAGGCTGGCTCTGGAAGAAAGCGATCCTCGACTGCGTCGTTCACCGTGCACATCGGATCGACCTGACGGGACCGAGCCTGCGCAAGCGAAACGCGGTCATCGCGCCAGCCGCTGCAAAGGGCCGGGGCAGGGAGCGCGGCTCTGATGTTTGACGGGGATCGCTTCTACGCAGACTTCGTGGCCGATAGTGGCGATCGACAAAGGCGCGCAGCGTGATCAGGCCGCCGCGCGCCTCAGTGTGGCTACAGAGCCATCCGATCGCAGCCCTGCACATGCCGCCGGAAACCGTCGGCGCGCTGCAGCGACTTGCCCCAGGGACCCAACCTCTCTGGTCGCCGTCGACCCGTCCCGATTCTGACACCTCGTCATACCGCTTGCTCCGCATACCGCTTGCTCCGCCGACCCGACGGCGCCCATGCTCAAGGCATGTTTGCAATCGATGAAGCCGATGTCGCCGCGATCCTGGCCGCCTTCGAACAAGCCGGCGAGATGGCGGTTGCGGTAGAGCTCCGCCGTAGGTTCCCCGGGCTGTCGGAGAACGCAGGGCGAGAGGCGGCGCGGATGATCGTCCGCTGGCGACCGCCATCACACGAAGAGGGCGCTGCCGTCGCTCCTTTCACCGGGCCTGCGGGCGGGCCCTTAACCAACACGTAGCCGGCGTCACAGCCACCCGTTATCGAGAAAAGGCCAGCCCGGCTGGAAGTGCTCGCCTGAGCGAAGCCGTCCGGCTGGCCGCATCCAAAATGGGGGACTGATGAGCTTGGCCTTGCACCCTACGGCGGCGGCGCCCCGGCTGATTTCCGCTGCAGCCCCCGCGCCTTCATCGCATGCACCGGAGAGCGGGCTTGTGCCTAACCCGCAGGGCCCAGCCAGGCCGGAGCCAGGGTGGTGTGCCGTCGCCCTTTCTGGCAAAGCGCTGTGTCATGTCACGCCAAACCATTCCCCCGGCAGCGGATTGGCAGAGCGCCCCGGAGCGGGACTTCCTCGCCTACCGGCTGATCGGCCTCGCCGAGTTGTATCTCGACTCTTACTTCGCCGATCCGACCGGAACCGAGGACTACCAGCGGCCGTCCCGACGGACCTCCGGCCGGGGCAAGGGGCCGCGCGCGCTTGCTTCCTGGAAGCGGGACGGCGTGACGCTGACACTCTCTCCCCGGCCGGATCATGCCGAATCCTTCCAGGTCGACCTGCGCAGTGACCAGTTCAGCGCCCTGCTGCGCCTGCGCTACCTGCCGGAGGATATGGAGCTGCGAGCGGCCAGGGTGGAGCAGTTCACCGGCGACATCCGGGTGGCCATCACCGTCGCCACCGAATGGCTGAACGACGAGTCGGACCTGCCGGAAGAAGCGATGCTGAAGGCGGCTCTGGAGGAACTGGCCGACCTCCCGCCGGCCAGCGTGGCGGGCACGGAGGGAGCCGACAAGAAGACGCCCTTCGATCCGTCCGCCTCTGCGCCCCCGCCGCCCACCGCGGCCGATAAGCGCGACGTCAAGGCGCTGGTGCGCACCGTCGCCGACGAGATCCGCCGCGACGGCGCGCCGTCGCTTGAGGCCGCAAGCCAGCGCTGGATGGAGGACCGTCCGCAGAGCCTGTGGCCGTTGTTCGATGCCGCGGTGGCTGCCGGCACGGCCCGCAGGCGCGACGAGGCGGTGATGGCGGCCTGCCGCTGGCTGCTCGCCAAGCAGCTGGAACTCATCCGCTACCGGCTCGAACGTGGCCACGACTGGGCGCAGCAGATGCTCGACGCCTATCAGGAAAAGCTTGTCGCGCTGGCACAGGCCAAGACCATGCCGGAGGCCGACTGGTTCGAGTTGGTCAATCTGCTCAAGGTCGCCAAGGTGCCGATCCGGCCAAAGATGAGCGAAGCCCTGACCGTGGCCGCCGCCGACGCGGTGCCGGAGATGGCGCTCGGGACAACAGCGCAGGAACTGTCGCAGCAGTTCCGCGGCCTGCTCGATGGCCTCGCAGGGTCGGCCGAAAGCCCGTTCATGGTGGTGGAAGGGCTGGCCGAGACCGGCACGCTGATACCGGCCGAAATGCGCGCGTACATGGTGCACGAGCTCGGCCTGTCGCCGCATGTGGTGCTGCGCGAAGCGGTGCCGCTGCTGATGCTCGATCCCGAGCCGGCGGTGCGCGAGGCGGCGATCGCCGTGCTGGAGCAGGTTGCCGGCCCGGAGACGATCTCACCGGTGATGCTGCGGCGCATTCTGCTGTTGCGCAATTGGGTGCCGGAGGCTGAACGCGAGGCGATTGACCGCCTGGTGCGCAAGGCGCGCCTGAAGGGGGTGAACTGCGCGCAATGGACGCCGGCGCCACCGCTGGCGATCCAGAGTTCCATCATCGACGGCTCCGGCGCACAGAGCCTGATCGTCACCACGCCGAAGGGACGGACCGGGCTGTTCGCCGGGCTGCTGCTCAAGCAGAGCCTCGGTATCAGGGACGCTTGGTGCAACCCATCGCTGGCGCGGCGGGAGATCGACGAGGCGCTCGACGAATGCCGGCAGCGGATGCCGACGGCGGCGACGGGGCGCGATTATCTTGACCTGATGGTACAGCATCACATTGCCCGTGGCGTGGCGATGGGAACCCTGCCGCAGGTGGCGGTGGTCGAGATCGCCGAGACGATCGGGGCGGCGGACTGGAAGGATCGCGGCCTGGACGTTGCGGCGGAGATCGAGCGGCGGTTCACTGACCTGGCGGCGGAGCAGCGCGGTTCGGACGCGATCGCCGCGTCGCTGCAGCGCAGCGGCGCCTGGGTGGCGAAGAACCCGATGGTGGAGTCGTGGTTCGAGGACGACGCGGCGATCCGGCCGTTGGCAGGCGGCACCGCCCGGCTGAACCCGCAGGTGGGCGTGCAGCGGGTGCTGGAGGAAATTCTGCCGGCGCGGCGGGAAATTTGGGCGGAACGGCTGCTGCTGACGACGCTCTGGTTGCAGACCGGCAGCGGCGATGCCTCGCCGGCTGACAATGAACGCTGGCAGGACTGCGCGGTGCTGGCGCACGAACTCCTGGCCGGGCGCAAGATGGCAGAACTGCCGGCGATGGTGGCGATCGCCGAGCGCAGCATTGCCGTGGCACGCGCCAATAGGTGGTGAAGCGAGGACGTTTGGTTGACCGGCCAGCACGGCGAAATTGCACAGCAGGGAGCGCTGCCGAAGACAGGCCGCAGACCCGACACCGGTGCCGCCAATCGTCGCTACCGCTACCCCGTCTTCCCCAGGCAGCATTTTTTGAACTTCTTGCCGCTGCCGCAGGGGCACGGGTCGTTGCGGCCGACATTGCGGAACGGATCGGGGACGGGCCTGCCGCTCGGCCGCGGCTCGGGCAGCGGCCGGGTCGGTTGCCGCGGCTCCAGGGAGAGCCAGCCGGACATGTGCTCCACCAGGTCGTCGAGCCGGGCGAGGCCGCGAACGCGGGGGTCGAACACCGAAGTCGGCTCGGCCGCCTCCCGCGCCGCACGTATATCCGTGCGGAAATCTCCGAACCTGTCGAACCCCAGGCCAAGCAGGCCGCGGTCGGCAGCCACATCGACCAGCGGAGCAAGCTCTTCCAGGCCAAGGTGGACGATCGCCTCCTGCCAGCCCGACCAGACCCAGTTCATCTCCTGCGGCCGCAACGTGGTGAACAGCTCGCGCAGGGTGCGGGCGGTCTCGTCCCGATCGAGTTGCCCGGTGGCGGTCAGCCAGGCCAGCGCGTCGAAGGCGGCGTCGCGCACGTATTGGTCGGCCGCCTCGGCCTCGATCAGCCGCCGCAGCGGCGCCGGGTCGCCGTCGTAGACCCGCACCAGAATGGCGGTGAGGTCCTCCACCACGCTCTCCGTCAGTAATTCTTCCAGCCGCTTGCCGTCGGCCCCGAGGACGCAGAGCGGGTACCAGGCCCGCGTGTCCCGCATCTGCGCCATCAGGTAGATTGCGCATTCCGGTGATGGTGATCAGCCAATCCGGCCGATCGTGATCACCGATTCCGGTGATCATGATCACGCTGCGCGCCTGGGCTGAGGAGTGCCTGGCGGGCAGCGCGGGGCGGCGTCTGGCCGTTGCCACTGACGGTTGTCCCGTCTCATTTTCCCCGGGCGTTCGTCAAGCACTCGTTGCCCGGTTGGCGCCTGCCAGGCCCTGGTGCTGGCTAGCGGCCTCCCGACGCCAGGGGTGAGCCCCCGGAGGGCGCTTGCCGCCGGTCACCCGCGGCCCCGCCGAGAAGTGGCCCGCATCCGCAGCCCGCAGCCCGGCGACATGCCCGGAGCCCCCTGGTTCGCCGCCCGATCGCCACCACCGGCCACGGAGGCCGCGCAGAAGACGGTCGCGTTCAAACATCGGAGCTGCTCCCGCTGGCCGAGCCCTCCGTATCGGCTGGCGTGCTGACCGCGTTTCGCTTGCGCAGGCTGGGTCCCGTCAGGTCGATCCGATGCGCACGGTGGACGACGCGGTCCAAGATCGCGTCCCCGAGCGTGGGATCCCCGAGTATTCCATGATGCCACAGACGTTGATCGGCGAGTCACTCACGCGACCATCGTGGATCCGCACCACCCGCTTTTTGGCTGTCGCCTTCCGGTAGCTGACCGTCGATCTGCGCGTGGCTCTGCGATGATCGTGGTGACGCTGCCGGATGGTCGTCAAAGGTCGATTCTCCGCGCGGCGACGGATTTGGGCGGGCCCTCGGCCGGGGCAGCGGTGAGCATCCCTCAGTCGCCAATATCGGTGCGCAGCCTTTTGCCCTTGGCGAATCGCATCAGAATTATGCTGGGCTGCCGGCATGAGAATCTCGGTGGTGAGCCGATGCCAGATAGACGGTCTGCACGCTCAGCCTACAGCGGACCCGATACCGGCGACGGAGGAGGTGCCCCGTTTGTGGCCGGCACTTCCTGTTGCGGTGCAGCGGCAACTGGCACAGCAGATGGCTCAACTTCTTCGACGCCTCCGGGCATCAGCCGGCCAGGCCGAGGAGACTCATGATGCTGAACGCAGCGTCGGCGACTGAGGAGCGGGTCACGACCATGCACCGCGCCAAGCTGGCCTATGTCTACGTGCGTCAGTCCTCTCCTGGGCAGGTAAGGCAGCATCAAGAGAGCACGGAGCTGCAGTATCGTTTGGTAGAACGCGCCATTCTGCTTGGTTGGCCCAGAGAACGTGTGCAGGTAATCGATGACGATCTGGGGAAGTCTGGCACCTCGAGCGACGAGCGCCAAGGCTTCCAGCGCTTGATTGCAGAAGTCGGGCTTGGCAAAGCAGGTCTCGTCATCAGCCTCGATGCGTCGCGTCTAGCCCGGAACAATCGCGACTGGCATCAGTTGCTGGAGCTGTGCTCCCTGTTCACCGTACTAATTGCTGACGGCGAACGGCTGTACGATCCTGGCGTATACCACGACCGCCTGCTGTTGGGTCTTTCGGGGATCATGAGCGAGGCGGAGCTACACCAGATCAGGATCCGTTTGCATCAGGGCGAACGGCAGAAGGCAGCGCGCGGCGAATTGCGTCTACCGCTGCCGGCGGGGTTGACGCACGGCCGCGACGGTTGCGTGATCCTGAACCCCGATGAGGAGATTCAGGAACGGCTCCGCCTTGTGTTTGCCAAGTTCAGGGAGCTGCGCAGCGCCAAGGCCGTCATGCGGTATCTGCAGCGGGCGAGCCTGGTGCTGCCGGTGCGACCGCTCCATGGACCGGCGCCTCACGAGGTCGTCTGGCAGCCGGCGAACAGCGCCCGGGTGACCAACATTCTGAAGAACCCAGCCTACGCCGGCGCTTATGTATATGGGCGACGTCAGCAGGATACTACCCGCCGACGCCCAGGCAGTGGACGGGTACCGACTATCCTGCTCGCCCCGGAGAATTGGTTTGTTTGCCTCAAGGACGCCCACCCGGCTTATATCGACTGGGAGGAGTTCATGGCTAATCAGGGGCAGTTGGCGGACAACCTGAACCATTACGACGCTGGCCGCCGTGGTGTCCCGCGCCAAGGCGAGGCGCTGCTGCAGGGCATCGTCAGCTGTGGCCGCTGCGGCCGGCGTATGTGCCTGCGCTACTCAGGCCCCCAGGGGAATTATCCCGCCTACATGTGCGTCGCGGATTACAACGCAGAGGGTCAGCCCCGCTGTCAGGAAGTTCGTGCAGTTGGGGTCGATGCCGAAGTCGAACGCTTGCTGCTGGAGGCATTGCGCCCAGATCGAATTGCGCTGGCGATCGCCGCCTTGGGGCAAATCGAGGAAGATGCGTTACTGCTGGAACGTCAGTGGAGCTTAAAGCGAGAACGGTCACGCTTTGATGCTGAACGTGCTCGGCGCCAATATGATGCCGTTGAACCCGAAAACCGTCTTGTTGCACGCTCTTTGGAGCGGCTATGGGAAGAGAAACTCCGGCGAGCGGAGGAAGTTGAGCGGGAGTATGATGCTTGGCGCCGCGAACAAACGACTGCGATCAGCGACGCCGACCGTGCGGAGATACTGTCTTTGGGCGAGAATGTACCGCTGATTTGGAACGCCGGAACGACCACGGCGGCTGATCGAAAGCAGATTATTCGGCTTGTGATCAAAGAAGTCATACTTGACCAGAAGCGCGAGCGGGGGCTCGTCTGGTTGAAGATCGTCTGGCAGACCGGCGCTGCGAGCGAGCACCGGTTCCAGCGGCGGGTGCAGAGCTACGAGCAACATGCCGACCCGGATCGACTGCAAAGCCGCATACGCGAGCTGAATGCCATGCAAAAGATGGATGCCGAGATTGCTTCCATCGTTAATGCCGAAGGGCTGTGCTCTGCACGCGGTCCGGCTTTTTCGGGCGAGACGATACACTTTCTTCGAAAGAGATGGCGTATCCCGACGGTCAAGATCAACGGTAGCTCGGTGAACCCGCGACGCTGGGCCGACGGCAGCTACTCGGTGCAAGGTGCCGCGGAAATTCTCGGCATCACGTCGCAGACGATTTTCGATTGGCTGCGCAAGGGCTGGCTGTCTGGGCATCAGCTCGCCAAGGGGATGCCCTGGCAGATCAGCCTCTCCGAGGAGCAAGCCGTGGCGCTGAAGGCGCGAGCCCGACACACAACCCGATCAAGGACAGAGGTATCATGAAAGCGTCGAGTCGGCAATGAGTTCATGCCAGCGCTTTACCGGGATCTGGCTGGTCACCAGCAGCCGAGCCCTTTTCATGGCGATCGTCGACGATCTCGAGCAGATCGCGCCGCTGCTCGGCGTTCAGCGGCTCCGGCCCCCAATCGTCGATGATCAGCAGCCGGGTGCGTTCCAGCGTCGTCAGCAGCCGCGCCAGCCTGCCCTCGCCACGTGCGGTGGCGAGTTCGGCGAACAGCCGCGGGGCTCGCCGGTAGAGCACCGAGAACCCTTCGCGGCAGGCCTTGTGTCCAAGTGCACAGGCGAGCCATGACTTCCCGGTTCCCGTTTTTCCACAAATGATCAGGTTCTGGCTTTGGCGTAGCCAATCACAGTTCCCAAGCTGGAGAAACAGCGCGCGATCAAGACCGCGTACTGTTCGGAAATCGGTGTCCTCGATGACTGCGCTTTGTCGCAGTCGTGCTTGCGTCAACCTGCGGCTCAGGCGCTTGTTCTCACGGCTCGTGGCCTCGCGGTCGAGCAGCAGTCCGAGCCAGTCCTCGCGCGAGAGGTCGGCTGCCGCCGCGGCGGTCTGCATCTCGAGGAACGCGTCGGCCATGGCGGTCAGGCCAAGGCCGCGCAGGCGTTCGACCAGGGGATGGGTGAGCATCGGCTTTCCTTTCAATGGGAGTCGGAACCGCTTGTGTTCGCGTGCAGCAGGCCGGCCTGCTGCTCCGGCGCGCACGCCTCCTGGCGGTTCTTCAGGAAGGCGGTGACCGAAGAGGATGCGCGGGCGATCAGGTCCTGTCCGTGACGGATACAATCCTGCTTGTCGGACTGGACGCACAATGCGCCTCCAGACCGTGCATTGTTCGGGCCAATGGCTAGTCTGGCGACGGCCAGCATTTCAATGATAGTAGCCGGAACCGCGGATGTTCTCGTGCAGCAGGCTTGGCTGCTCCGGCTCGGTTGGCTTGCTATCTTGGCGGTTCTTCAGGATCGTGGCGACCGACGAGTAGGAGCGGGTGCCGAGCACCAGTGCCCGGGCGCAGGCGGCATCCAGCCGTTCGGCGTCGTAGCGCTTCGCCAGCCCGAGGATGCCAATGCACGAGCGGAACCCCTGCTCGGGATGCGGCCGCGAACGTAGGATGACCTCGACCAGTGCGGCGGTGTCGTTGCCGATCGCCGCCGCCTCGCGGAGGATCCGCTCATGCGTCCAGTCGCGGTAGCGCCGGTGCGAGCTCGGCATATGGTCTGCCACCGTGGTCGGCCGGTGTGGGCGCCGGCTGCGCAGGTGGGTCGCCACCAGCTTGCCTCGGTGGAATATTTCTATCGTCTTGGCGGTGACGCGTGCTTCTACCTCAGTGCGGATCAGTCGGAATGGGACGGAGTAGAAGTGCTTATCGAGCTCGACGTGGTAGTCGATGTTCACGCGGCAGCGTTTCCAGTCGGTATATTCATATGGTGTGGGTGGTAGCTGCGACAGGGCAGGCAGATCGAATTCTTCATAGAGTGCACGCCGTGTGGTGCCCCAGCCGCGCATTACTCGGTCATTCAATTGCACGACCAATTCGCGGATCACCTGGTTCAGTTCGGCCAGCGAGAAGAAACGCCGGTTGCGAAGTCTTGCCAGAATCCAGCGCTGTACTACTTGTACTCCAACTTCGACTTTTGCCTTATCCCGAGGCTTGTACGGTCGCGCCGGGATCACTGCGGCGCCGTAATGCCGGGCCATGTCGGCGTAGGTCCGATTGACCAGCGGCTCATGGAAGCAGGCCCGGGTGATCCCGGCGCGGAGGTTGTCGCTGACGATCTGGCCGGTAACGCCACCAAAGAACGCGAACATATTGACGTGGGCGGCTATCCAGTCAGGCAGCGACTGTGTCCAGGTCGCTTCTGCATAAGTATAGCTGGAGGCACCCAGGACGGCAACGAACACCTCCGCCCGCCGCACCTCTCCCGTAAGCCCGTCTATTACTTCCATACTGCGGCCGGCGAAGTCGACGAACA
>Ga0302152_10000362_pt1 | contig 21449 bp, 31 predicted proteins | sample I_Bog_N2_1_FD_192434 | JGI IMG/M metagenome (GOLD analysis project Ga0302152, IMG submission 192434) | Peat permafrost microbial communities from Stordalen Mire near Abisko, Sweden - I_Bog_N2_1 | ecosystem: Environmental > Terrestrial > Soil > Wetlands > Peat | place: Sweden: Abisko, Stordalen...
CCGCCGCCAGAAGGGAATGCTCCATCAGAGTCTTCGGCCCAACGCGACAGGCTAGAAAGAAAAAACAAAGCGACGAAATGACCTCGGCGTGACTGTCTTCGTCCAGAATCTCGCGCTTCAGGGCGAGTTCCAGCGGGATTTTCTCCCATCCGTTCTCGCCCGCGTAGGCAACCTGCGTCAGCCTGGAAATCTCGTTGATGAGGCCGCTTTGCACGCCCGCCGCGCCATCCCATGTGCCCAGCTTGATCGCGGTCTGCTTGAGCACCGGATAGGCCAGTTGCGGGGCCGTCATGGCGACGTGGCGCGGATCATATCCGCCGAAGACCTTGGAGTATGTCTCGCCCAACTCCAGGCAGAATTGCTCGAAAATGACGCGCGCCAGGGGCAGGCTGTAGACGTGCGCTCGCCCGTGCTTGGCAGTATCCACGGGGAAGACCAGTTTCAGGTCACGGGTGATTTCCATGCGGCCTCAAAAAGAGAAACGCCACCGGGGCGCGGTGGCGTCATTGTAGGGCGATCAGCGCGGGTTAGGCGCTATCCCACAGGGACTGGTTGATGTAGTAAATCGCCTGCATCTTGACCACGAAACTCGGGGTATTGCCGTCGAACGTCAGCGCGTCCATTCCCGTGATGATCGCGCTTTCCAACTGCCAGTTGTCCAGCGCGGCCGAATCCGGGATGACGTTGATCGATCCCATGGTGCAGTCCGTCTCGATTTGCTGCTTGTAGGCATCGGCGAGGTTCTGCGAGCGCACGAGGTGCATCGTGATTTCGGCCATGACGTAGGGTTCCGGGCTGCCCACGCCGCCCGTCATCGTCGGCAGAAGCTGGCTCATGGCCCCCTGGAACGAAAGCGTTACCGCCTCCTTTGTCATGTAGGGGCTCGTGACCGTCAACTCCGGGAAGTCCGCGAAGACTACGGAACAGCGGAGCCGGTTTACGACGCCTTGGGCGACAGGTGCAACCATGCTGATTCCTTATGCCGTGGGCAGGTTCGAGGCCACGATGGTGAAGACGATCTTCTTGAAGCCGCGCTTCGGGACGATGGTCACGGCGTAGCCGGCATATCGACCGATTGCGTAGTCCCCGGGGTTTTGCGCGACGTAGGTCGAGAACGGCACGGCAGTCACCGTCGCGCCCGCATTGATCATCCCGAAACTCACACCATTGTTCACCGTCTGCTGGAGCTTCTTTTGGCCGCCATTGATGCCGGGCTGGTCAAAATAGACGGGGTTCGTCGGGTTGTTCGAACCGTTGATGATGTAGTTCGACAGGTTCAGGTCGCATTGGATTTGCGTCCAATCCACGCCGTACCAGTAATTCCACGGGTTCAGGTCGCCCATCTGCCCGTTGATGATGAGCGTATTGCTGATCCCGCCCTCCGCGCCCGTGCCGATCCAGTTCAGGCCGGCGGCCGTGAACGTGGTGATCTGCGGGCCGGTGAGCGTGCTGTACGGCGTGACGCCCGACACAAAGCGGAAGGACAGCGGGGCAACCAGCGAGGTCGAGCCCGGCGAGGTTGCCAGTTGGACGTAGAAGTCGGCCGCGCCGCTGAACTCGGCGCTGGGTGCGCTCGGGCTCTCCAGCGTCAGGTACATGGACTTGATCGGAACCGACGTCCAGTTGGTGTACGTGGCCGGCGTGGTCTGCTGGTGGAAATAGACCCTGCTCGTGGTGCTTTCGTACTGTTTGGCGAGCGTGGGGGCGGTGGGTTCGGTGTCCCACTCCATCGGCCACAGGTAGCGGTAGAACCGCAGCGACGGGCTTGCCAGGTAGGCGCTCAGCGCAGTGACGCCCTGGGCTGCCGTGCCGGTGCCAAGCTCGTAGACGTAGACCGCCTGAATCGCGCCCTGGCCGAAAAACGTGTTGCCCATCGAGGCAAGTTCGTTGACGGCGTTGAGCGTGAAGAAGCCGGCGACGGTTTCGGTGCCCGGGTTCGTGGTCAGCGGGTAGGTAAAGCTGGTCGTGCTGACGTAGGTGCACGCAAACGTGCCATCGTAGCCCGTGGGCGTGGCACCGGAAATCGTGCCCAGCACGGTATCGCCGGCCGGGATCGTGTGCGCCGCCGCCGTGGTCACCGTGACGACGTTCGAGGCCCACACGATGGACGTGATCGTCAGCGGCGTCTTCAGGAGCGAAGTCAGGTCGGATAACTGCGTGAGCAGCGAATACGTGCCCGCCGTCAGCGTGGTGCCGCCCTGGGAGACGAATGCGCCAGTCTGCTGCAGGAGGTTCGGCGCGGGCGCAACCTGCTGGTAGACCGTGCAGTCAACGATGTTATTCGACATGGGCTAGGCCCCTCGCTTAGTCGTAGCTGACAGAAACCACGCCGCCCGTGCCGACCGTCAGGACGATGCCCGTCGCGCAAGGGAAGTCCACCGGGTAGATGCCCACGGTCTCAGGGATGGCGAACACCAGATTCGAGGCGGCTACCGCGCCAGTCGTGGCGCAGTCGCTGACGCTGCCAATCGTGGATGCCGCCGTGTTGACGATGACCTTCGAAATTCGACCGGCCGTCGCCTTGATGATGCTGGCGCCTGCGGTCTTGTTGAGGACGCTGGTAGAGCCGGCGCCCGTCAGCAGGTTACCGGTCTTGTCCATTTGCAGCGGGGCCTGCGAAAAGCCGGCGCCGTTCGGAATGGTTGCGACGGTTACGGGAATCGGGCCTTGGGGCATGGTCTATCCTTCTGAAGTCGTACTTCGGGGTGTTGTGGCATTCTAGGCGGAGTGCGCTTTCGCAGCAATTCGACTAGCCTTCGGAAACTGTGATGAACGCTTCCAGGATCAATTGGCGGGCAATATCTCGCGTGCGGGATTGGAGATAGTTCACGTCCACGGTCATGGATTTCTGCTGCGCGATGATCGCGAATTCAGGCTGGGGCTTTTTCAAGTCAACCGGCACGAGCGGCGTCATCGTCCCATAGGGCGCATCGTCCGGCATCGAGTTCGCCAGGATGGCCGACTGAAAATCGAGCGCGTCATTGTTTCGGCAGCCCCACAGGGTGAAGACCACGGTTTCTTTGCAAAGCTGCGCCTGGCCGGACAGAGAATCCACCAGCGGGGCCATCGTCAGTGCCTGCGTGCCCTGAATATCCGCCGTGATGTAGGGCGGAATGAGATTCATTGGGGACAGGTCGGACGGGTAGATTGGCAGGGCTGTCGTGCTCATCGCCATCCAAATAGGCAGCGAGTTTGAGACGATGGTGCCGTTGGTCAGAACGTCGGCCGGCGTGGCGACGATCTGGCTGGCCTCGTAGGGCAGCACAGCCACCCCGGCGTAGTGCCAGAGGTCGGATGTGTCGTACCTCATGTTCTGCGACGAGAACGCGGCCAGCGAGCCATTTGGCAGCGTCATGAAGAACAACTCGGTGTCCGCCATGTCGGAGAATTCGAGAATCTGCTGCTCGGCCGTGAAGATGACCGTCTGCCGCGATACCGTGCTGTCGAGGTTCTGCTCCGTGCGCTGGGACAGGTGCAGGCTGCCGGGCGCGGTGAACGTCAGCGAGGGATCGATCACGTTCGGGTTCAGGCTCGCGGTGGGCGCCCAGAACACATAGCCATCCGCAGGCAGGATCAGCCGAGAATACTTCGTGAACGTGAATTGCTGCTGCTCCGAAATCTGATCGACGCCAGCTTGCAGTACGGCGCCCTTGCCGGCACCCGCCATGGCTGCGCCTTGTTGGAGCGTGGTCATTTCTCGACCCAGGCCGATAGGGAGTCACGTAGGATCATGGTGTCCTCGAAAGACGGCCTGCGCGCGCCCCGCTGGAATTTGCTCTTGCGGTGGTTGATGCCCTTCAGTGCGGCCTGGGTGGGCACGCCGATTAGCCCGGCACTCTCCACTTCGCCAGTGTCCAGCCACTTCTGGAACATTTCCCGGATGCGCTCGCACCCTTCGTAGTAGGGGTCTTCTGGCACATGCCCGGCTCCCGTCAGGTCTTCAAGCGCACCCTCCAGGCTTTCCGCGAGCACGTTCGAAATCTCTTCGGCGTGAATCTCGTAGAAGCCCCGGAAAAGGTCATACTTGGCCTCCAGAATCTCCGCGAGGTCGCCAGTGGTGATCCTGTCGTCCAGGTGCGGTACGTCAATGACACCCAGGGCCAGCTCAGTCATGACAGTCCATACACTCCGGGGCCGCACTCACCCAAGATGGCAATCGCGCGCCGGCCAAACGGGTCAGCCATCGTCTGCAAATCCCACAGGCTCAGATTCGCCAGTTGCGTGCCCACGGTGAGCGTGGTTGAAGTCGCCTGATCGGAGGTGGCCGACACTACGCCCGGGACGAAGTTTCCGATCTTGTAGGCGGTGCGCAGGCCGCCAAAGAAGCAACTCCCCGGCTGGTCGGGCTGGTAATTGAGCAACAGCGAGACGCCGAGGTTATAGACGCAGGCCGTGTACAGCAGCCCGCTCATGCATTGCATTTCACACGGCACCCACGCCAGCGCATACGTCAGTGCGTCCTGAAACCCGGGATCATCGGCCGGCATCGCGTCCGTGGTGATCCCCGCGACGTTCTGGCAGAAGGTCGTGAAGCCGGAAAGGGTGGGCGCGAGGTCGGGCATACTCAGTTACGGCGCGAGTTCTTGCGCGGCTTCATGCCTTCGCGGTTGACCTGGATGGTGCTCTTTTGAAGGTCTTGCGTATCGACGCCAGGGCGCGGCTGCTCGACCACTGCGACCTCGAAATTGCTGGCCGTGGCGCCGGCTGCCTGCGCCTCTTTGGCGGCGACAGCATCGCCGCCCAGGGCCGCCGCCGTGCGATGCTCCAGGGCGCGCGCAATGGCGTTGGAGTCAATCTCCGACAGGCCGGCGCGGATCGCGTCCAGCGGGATGACCTTCTCCGAGAAGATCAGGCCCGAGAAATGGCGGTCGCCATTGACCTTGGAGGGCTTGACTGCCCCGTAGGACTCGAGCTGCTTGATGATCGCGGACTCCTGCTGAGGTTCCTCGTGAGGAACCTTGTACTGCGTTCCCGGCGAAATGATGCGTTCGTAGACGCGCTCGTCGCCAGGAATGCGGTAGTTCAGGTGGTGCGGGCGCGGCGTTGCGTTGCAGACGTACAGGCTCATGGCGTTGTCTCACTCATGGTTGCGGGCCTCAATATTACCGCACAGCGGATGGAAAAACGCCCCGGTTTGTGGCCGAGGCGAACTCACGGAGAGTGAGGGAGACAACCAAGAATCAGAAGCCAGCCGAGAGGATCGTGACAACTTCCGGGCGAATCGCCCATGCCGGCGTCACGCGGATTTCGGACAGCACGTCCACGGCGCCACCAGGCAGCGGAACCGTGATTTCCTTCGGAGCAACCATGTCGCACAGTTGAACGACCGCCGAGGTCATGCCAGGCGACAGGTCGGCGAACACGTTGGTATTGATGCGCGAGCGGCCAACCGGCTTCTTCAACTCGGGCATGTTGATGATGATCGCGTCCGTGGTGCCGCCGCTGCCGGCGTTGATGAGGGTGTCATCCACCGTGAACGTGATCGTGTCGCCGTTGCGCTCCAGGATGTTCTCGACCACGCCAGCCGTGGTCTCGACGCCCGCGCCGTTGCGCTGGAACTGCGTCAGTTGCACGATGCTCTGGTATTGCCACGTAGCAATCACGCGCTGCGGAGCCATGATGTTGATGCGAACATTCATGCCGATCTGATTGGTGCGCACCTTCAGCGCCGAAATCAGCGAAACCAGGTACAGCGCCATCTGGCCGTTGTCGTAGGTCGAAACCGTCGTGTTGCCGTTCGAGTCGGCCGGCAGGTTCGCGGTCGTCGCGCCCACGGTGTTCAGCAGGCCCTCGCCTGCGCCGCCCATGCCGAACAGAGCCGCCGTGCGGATTTGCTGGAAGATGGCTTGGCGCATCGCCAGGCGCTGGGCATCGGCCAGGGACACGCCCCATTCGCCGGCCTGCTGGATGTCGTGGTGGTCGTACTCGGCGCGCGCACGCATCAGGTACGTAGGCGTCGAAATCATCTTCGCCTCGACAACCTGACTCGGAAGCTGGTTGTATGCCGTCTGACCGGCCGCGATCTGCGTGCGAACCTCGATGGCCTTTGCATAGACCTGAAGATCGCCCACGCCCAGGCGCGGCATCACTTCGCCGCCCGCGAGAGCTTCGGTGAAGCCGGACACTTGCTGGTACTGAAGGATCAGTTCCGGCATCGTGTAGGAAGGATGCGCCTGGATGTAGGCCGGGAAGATGCTTGCCATGGTGGCTTGTCCTTACAGTTGAACGATGGCGCAGGCGTTGCCCGACGTGACCCAGGTTGCGACACTGGTGGCGCTGGTGTAGCTCACCGTCTTGCACTGGCCGGTCTGCACGCTGAGGATTTTGATCGGCAGGGCGGCAACCGAGTCATAGGCCACAATCTTCTGGTTCGTGTAGTCCCAGGAGACTTGCTGCGTGATGAGGCCGCCGTCCAGAGAAATCAGCGCAGGATCGATGGCGAGGACGAGGCGCGCGCCGGCCGAGACGCCCAGGCGGTAGAAGTTGACCTGGCCACCCACCAGCGACACCGGAACCGGCGACTGCGGCGAGCTGATCGCGGCGCCGTTCTGGTCGAAGACCGCGAAGCCCGTCAGGTTGGTTTGTGCCGTTGCGCGACCCACCGGGTTGCCCAGGGCGTTGAAGCCACCGGCCGCGATGTTCTCCTGGATGCCAACGCCGCCGAACATGGCGAGCGTTTCGGTCGATGCCAGCGTGCCGCCAGCGAGGCGGAAGCGAGAAACCGGGTCATCGAACGCGGTGCCCTGGATCAGGCCGGTAGCCGTGACCGAGAACAGGCCCGCTGCGTTGGTAGTCGCAGCGGGGTTGAATGCGACAGAGGTGGCAGACATTTAGATGGTTCCCTTTTGCTTCGCCTTGAGGATGATTCCGCCATCTGCGAGTTGGGCAGGCGCCTTGAAATCAGCGCACCATGCGCCGGCGCGCCCGGCGTAGGTGGTCACGTTGTGGCCGGTGTCCGGGTCGACGCGGCGGATCGCGCGCAGGCCGTCGCCGGACGCGGCGCCAATGAAGTTCGAGGCGGTTGCAGCGTCAGCGTAGATCGCGGCCTCGGCCATGCTGAACGCGACCTCGTCCTTGATCGCCGCGAGGTCAGCCTTCGCCCAGGTCTTGGAGTGCGGCTGCATCTTGCGCGCGAGGCGAATGCGGTAAGGCCTCGGAGTTTCGCCATCCATCGGGCGCGGGGCCGAGAGGGAGTGAAGCTGGTAGACCGAATCGGCGCGAGCCTGACTGTCGGCCATGGCTTCCGGGTCGGCGTCGGCCTTGCAGTCTTCCTTGTCCATGGCGTCCTTCTTTGCCTTCTCTTCGGCTTCCTTGTCGTCGGCGTCCTTCTTCGCGTCCGCCTTGACCTTTTCCTCTTCGGCGTCCTTGCGGGCCTTGTCGGCCTTTTCCTTCTCTTCGGCCTCTTCCGCATCCTTCTTCGCGTCGGACGCGGAGTTCAGCGTCGGGGCCGGCATGTTCTTCTCGACCGAATCGAGGCGGGCGTGCAGCTTGCTCGTCGAATCGGCCATGGCGGAAATCGCCGTCATGATGTCGTTGAGCGACAGTTCGGTCTTACCCGTCTTGTCGTCGCTGGTTTCGCCTGCCATGGATTGAACCTCTTTCAGTTGATCGACTTGAACGCCCATTGGCGGGCCACCTTTGTCCCAAACTCCCAATTCGCATACTGCGAGGTGGTCAATCAGAACAGGATTGCCCTCGATCAGGAGGGGCGAATCATCTTTGAGCGGTACTTTAACATTCCCGCTAGATTCAGCAAATACAGCGTTCGGGGACGTGCTCAATTGGACGCTCGCCATATGCTTGGCGGCGTCCATATCGATGATGCGCGCAATACCCCAAACCTCATCGCCCTGAATATAGGGCAGCATGATGGTGCCCACGATCTGCTTTGACAGCGATTCGCCGTCCAGCATCGGGCCTTCCGTATGCAGCCAAATGACCGGCAGGCCATTGCAGCGCGCCAGAAAATCCGGGGTGAGGTAGATCGAGGGGTCGCGCCATGCGTGCTCATCGTGGGCGCTGCGGTAGCTGTGCCCGGTGCCCGTGATCCGCAGAGCGAAGTAAACCGATCCGGAGAACGGCTGCGGGCTGGGCAAATCCCCGTCGCGGACTAGGGTAGCAACGTCGAGTTCGGTATGAGCGGCAGCGATTCGGAAGATTCGGGGGATTCCGGGATGGAGCGGGAGCGGGGCTTCTTCTGGCTTGCACCAGGCGTATCCGGTGCTTTCTTCGCAGAGCGTGACCTCAAACTTTTCCACTCCCCGGGCCAGGAACGTAGCAAATCCTTGATCTTCGTGAATGCGTGTGAGGGGGCCTTCGTAGGAATACCCTGATTCTTCGCGGGTTTCGCGGCGGGCTGCTTCTTCCGGGCTTTCTCCGGGTTCGATTTTTCCGGCCGGGAATGCCCAGGTTCCTGCATGGTCTCCACCTTCACCCCTTCGCAGTAGCAGCGTTTCCCCGTCCGGGGTAATGAACATGATCCCGGACGCATGCGCGCCGGTCGGGTTCGGGTTAGTCTGCTCGGCCATCCGCTCAATTGTGCCTTACGCGGCCTTGGCAGTCGATTTCACGGGCAGGGCGTACATGCCGGCCTTTGTCAGAAACTCCGGGGGCAGGCGACTCAGGGAGAAGAGATACTGCGCGCTGCACGAACAGTAGACCTCCTCCCCCACCGCCGTGATTTCGTCGTAATACCCGTTCGGCCCGGCTTTCATCAAGCCCTTCTCGATGGCCCAATTTCCCCGGATGGCGTAGATTTTCTCATCCCGAGCCTTGTGGGTGTCCCGATAGTCGTAACCGGGGCGCCGCCAGGGTGAGTGCCAAATCAGCGCGATGGCGCCCGCATCGGTGGCCGTGATGTCGCGGATGGCTCCAATCAGTTTGTGGGTCTGGTCGATCACTACCCGGCGCTCGATGAACGTCATCTGAGACAGCGGCTTGCGAATGGCATCCTTCTCAGCCTGCTTGTCCACCGCGCGCGAGCCACCGACGGGGATTGAGGTCGCCCACCCCTGAAACCGCCGCAGTGTCGTGCTCACCGCCTCCTGGCGGTTCAGGCTGATGAGGTTCGCGCTCGCCATGATTCGGCGGTCGAGTTCCTTGCGCAGCTTCGGCTTGACCTTCTCCAGCGTATAGCGCGACACCTCAGGCATGGAGTTCAGGATGCCGGCCTTCGTGACCAGGTGCTTGTAGCGGTCGCCCAGGACGCGCTTGAGTTCGCGCTCCGTCTCGGCCGGGGGCTTGAGTTGCAGCAGAGCGGCGCGGCGGATTCGGCCCACCCATTGGTCAAGTTGAGCCTGCGAGGTGAAGCCGAACGCCTGGAAGTGCGAAATTGCTGCGCTCACCTCCTGGTAGAAGGTCGGCGCCTTAGTCGCCATGAAGCGCCTCATCCATGCGATTCCTCTTGCTGCGGTTCTCGGATCGTGTGATCACCCGAAGATTGTCTTGGACGTGAAGGCCGCGAACACTGGCGCCATTGATCGGAACGATGTGATCCACCTCGTGACGAACCCCTGTTTCCTGGGTGAGTCGAGCTGCCTCCTTGTAGTATTCAAGCATCTTCTTTGGGTCAGCCCATGCCGGTGTCTGCTGCAGAACCATCCCGCGACGCATGGCATTTGACGCCAGCACCCATATTTTCCCGCCTCCGTCATACCAGCGCATATGCGATTCTTTCTGCATCGCGGCACCCCTTGGTGTCATCCGGTACTCACGCTGCCTTTCGCGTACTGCCGCTGGGTCTTTATCCCATTGAATCTTCGCCCTTGTTCGCCAGCGCTCCCTGTTGGCATCCACCCTTTCAGGGTCATGATTTCGCGCATACTGCCGCTCGCTTGAGCACTGTCGACAATGGCTGTGGTGACCATCCTTTAGCTCGGCCCTCTTGCGAAACTCGGAAAATAGCTTGAGGATTCCGCAACTACTGCATGTTTTACCCGCCTTTGTCTGAGGAATCGCCGTCTTCATCACCGGGGGCTGCGGGAGTTGGTGGGACGTATTCTGCGAGCGCGTCATAGTCAATGATCAATGAGTTTGTGAATAGCTCATCCATGCCGGATAGAGCTTCTGCAAACCATTGTACGACGTTTGCCCGATTGACGGGGTCGACGACGGGAGCGAGCGCATTCAGAACATCAGTCATCGCCTTGAGTTTCTTCGCATTGCGCTCGGTCTTGACCGATTCCTCTTCTTTGATGAGGTCGGGCCACTCGCTGGCGAACAGGTCGCATGTCGCGAAGAACCACGTTTTGTAGTCTTTGCCGGCCAGTTCTTCCGGGTAGGCGTTTTGCAGCGCAGCAAAGAATTCCGGGTTCCACGCCCGGTGCATGGTGATCTTGTCGAAGAACTCGTAGAGCGGGTTCGTCTGCGTGCGGATGGCACTGATCGTCTGCACCACGGCCATCATGTCTTGATCGCCGCTGGCGAGGCCCTTGGCGAAGCTCTCATCCTTGATGAGGATCGCTGGCACGTCCGTGGCCGCCGCAATGTCGGCGATGATGTTGTCCCGCGCCATGGTCAGCGCGCCATCGATGTTCTGTAGGTTCAGCGACTCGATGGCGTCATTCTGGCCGATGGACAGAACCTGATTGTTGCCGCCCTCCTTGAGCAGGTTGCGCTTGCGGCCGGTCGCCTTGTCCATGAGATTTGAGACGATGCTGCCGTTTTGCTGCACCTTCTCGATGAGCAGGCCCGCCTTGGACGCCACCATGTCGTTCTGGATCATGGTGTTGATGTACGACTTCATCGGGTACAGCGCGCGCAGGAAAATCGAGCGGCCCGAGAAGCTGAAGCTGGACGACTGGTAGTCGAGGTAGACCGGGGTGCCGTGGAACACCGTGCGCGTGCGGCTCGAATGGTACGGCTGCCCGGCCGCCGTAATGTCCTGATTCGGCTTCTGGAAGTCCGGCGCGTTCGGGTTCTGGTTCGTGACGATGGAGCCCGACAGGTTCAGCGGGTCGAACGTGTTGAAATACAGATCGGGCTGGCTCGCCAGACTGAACAGGTCAATCGGCTTGTCCGTGGGCACGTCCGGCAGGCCAAAGGCCACGGCACCGGCCCCATAGGCGCGCGACAGGTGCATGACGTCGCGGACGTGGTTGTCTACGCCCAGGCGCTCGTGCTCGTCGGTGAACGCCTTCACCAGAACCTCTTCTAGCGCGCCCGGGACATTGATCTTTCGGGGTTCGCCGATGGCAAGGGCCACCGGTTTTTCGACCACCTTGCCGCCAAGAATGTGGCAAGTCCACAACAGCTTGCAGGTGGAGTATCCGGGGATCGAACCCGGCACAATTTCGTCCGCGCACAGAATATCCATCAGCCCGGAGGTAACGCTAGTTGCGCTGGAAATCGAAATCATGCTCATGGCGTGGATTCTCGCAGGAATGGCTGGGCTAGCCTAGGGCGGAGGATTCTGCCAGCGCCAGGGCAATTGAATACGTCGCACAGTCAAGTAAGTCATCCTCGCGCTTGTAGGCGTCCTTGTCGCCGATGCGGAAGCGGGTTATCTGGTTCATGAGGTGATTCTCGGTGCGGCCCTTCCACTCCACCAGCTTTTCCAGGGCATGGCGGCTGATCTTCGCCTCACCGCGGTAGGCTGGGCCGCCCGCGATCAGCGCGCGCTCATCCTTGCCCTTCATCATGAGGTCGGAGGGGATCGCCTGGATAGGCCAGCCCTTGGACTTGGCCTGCTGGATCAGGACGATGCCCCCAGCCGCGTCCTCAGCGAAGATGCCCAGCGATCCACTACGGGCGCCGCATTGCTTTGCAAGCTCCTCGCAGCGGGCCAGAACCTTCGGCGCCAGGCTCTCCAGCATGGCTGCGTCGATGCTGTGCATTTCATAGTCGAGCCACACCATTTTGTGGCCGTGGTATCGGCTGACGGAGCAATACAGGACGCCCGTCGCATCGTTGTTCGTGCCCGACTTCGCGGCGCAATCCATGATGGCGAATACGGCATCGCACTTCGTGGGATAGCCCACCGGCATCTTGTCTTCGTCAAGGAAGTATTCAGCTTTGAAGAATGTAGCTGAATCCCAGCTCACAAACTCGGCGGCGAACTCCTGTTTCCAGACGAGCGGATGCACCTTCATGCGCTCGGCCTCCAACTCGTCGGGTGGGACGTAGGGATTGGTCGAGGTCGGGGCGTGGAATTGCTTGAACCCTAGTTCGGGGTCGTGCCACGCCTGATAGAAGAAGTTATCCGGGTTCACCCCGTTCGGCGTCGAGAACAGCCAGAATGTCCCGCGCGTGGTCAGGAGGGTAGGCTTGATCGAACGGCGCCAGATTTCCAGCATCTGGCCGTCCTTGGAGAACGCGGCCTCATCCATCAGGCCCATGTGATACTCGCGCCCCCGGCCGGCCAGGTGGTTGTCCGTGGTCGCCCAGAAGTCCAGGAAACCGCCCGTCGTGGTGCGCATCTTGGCGTCATTCTTCGCCGCGATCCGCTTGATGGGCAGGAGCATTTCGTACAGCTCATCCCAGGGTTCGGCCCACTGCTTGTGCTCAGGCGTGAAGATTCCGACCTTGCGACCCTTGGCTGCAGCGTTGCCTGCGAGACAGGTCAGGAGCTTGGTTTTGCCCCATCATATTCGTCGGCCGCAACATACTATGTTGAGCCGACTCCTCCTTTCAAAAATGTCCACCTGGCCGGCGTGGAGCGTGGGAAGAACGACGGTAGGCATTAGATGGTGCACCCTTCGTGGAGAAGCCGCTTCGCTTCAATGTAGGCCTCGTGCGCCTGGATGGCGGTCTCGAATCGGCCAAGGAACTTCCGCGTTCCGTTCGGTAGTTTGATTTCCGACTTGAACCCACCGCGCTCGATATCAACGCCGGCACCAAGCAGGCCTGTCGAGTTCTTAGGCATGGCGCGCCGCATGTTCTGAGAGTTCATTCGCCGGGTAGCTGGGCGCAGATTGTCCAGTCGGTTGTTCAGCGGGTCGCCGTCTCGATGATCCACTAGGGGCGGCCATTCTCCGTAGGTCATGAACCACGCCAATCGGTGGCCCCGATATAGGCGGTAGTTGATGCCGATCAGGTAGAGCCATACATCCACCGCGCTACCGCCCGTGCCGGCCCTGGTATGGATGAATGCGCCCCCGGCTTTTGAACCTGCCGCCTCACCTCCGCGCGACTCTCGCCAGGTAAACAACCCCTCGTCGGGATCGTATGTAAGAAGTCGATGCGCTTGATCGAATGTGATTAGTTCGGCCATGCGCCAGTATAGCGCAGTCTTTCCCTAGTCTGGCATCCCGCCGCGAATATCAACGCCTTCGCGCTCGCCGGATTCACCCATGGATTCGATGGCGGATGCCATTCTCATGGGGGCCTCTACAGAATCATTTGCCATCCGGGTAAGTCTAGAAACCGACTTCAACCGCTCGATGGTCTTTTCCTCAAGCATCGCCGTCTCGTCAACCTTTGAAAGCTCAGTCTGGGACATGGATGCAAGGCGCATGAAGTTTCCAGACAGCATTTCAAACCCGGTCGCGAGGTTTGCGCGCATCCTTTGAATCCGCGCAGCATGGTCTTGAGCAGCGACCTGCGAAGAAATCGGGAGGGCTTTCAACGCGATATCTGTTGCAACTATTTGATTTGCAACAGCTTTTATTTGTCGGGCGGAATTTCCGATGTTTCCGCGCAGGGTTACTTCCGAAACTTTCGCCTCTTTGGCGAGCGAGCGGATGGACTCCCCTGCGAGGTGTCGATCCTGGTAGTGCTTGATCTGCTGCGGAGTCAGCTTTGCTTTGCGGCCCATGGCCTATTCTATGGCTGAGTGGCCTGGGAGCCTAGATGCGGCTGCGGGTGATGCTGCATGCGCTCCAACGGGTGGCGCCTGTGAAGCGATCAACTGAGCGCTGCCATCCCACCCAAACGCGCAGTCCGGGGCGCTTGCGCATCCCGTAGATTGCGAGGTCGATCCTGCGAGTCATCCCGGCGCAGGCCCGGCGCTTGTGGGTGCGGAGGCTGATGCTCATAGTTCGTAGTACGCTTGGAGTGCCTTGACGGCTGCGCGCTCGAATGCGGGGCCGCTGAAGGCTTGGTGCAGGAGATCGCCCATGACACCGTTATCGTAGGCGGTGAAAGGCTCGGCCTTAGTGATTCCGAGCGGCCATAGTTGATCGACCGGCGGGACAGATGGGAACTTCTCGATTTCTCGGATCATCATGCGCCTGGTGGCGCGGCGGCACTGCCGCAGTGCGAATTCGCGGCGAAGCATGGCTGCGAGCGTGCGGCGCTTGTGCTGGCGGAGGTTCATGACAGACGCCCGAACGGGCCTTCGATGGACAGGATGGCGTCAATATTCCAGCCGCCCGCCCGGAGTTCGCCATCGCGGGCGTAGGTTCCGCTGGCGAGTTCCAGTTGGAAGCACTTGCCGGCGGCGTCAACCTCAACGAATCCGAGGACGTGAGGCGTTACCACGGCGTAGATGCCGGGGCGCGACAGGACTACGTCGAGGCTTTTCATGGCAGTTCTACGGTATCGCCGAGCCTGCTGGCGACGTAGGCTCGCATAGCTGCGATGAGGGGCGTAGGGCCGGCCATGGGGCGACATCCGCTGATGGAGGCATCCACCGAATGCTCGATTCGTCCTGATAGGCTGAATGAGTGGTGCTGGAGTCCGATCCGAGCTTTTTGAAGGATGGGGCCGCCGAGTTCCCAATCCTGAGAAGGCTCGTAGACGCGCATCTCGTCATCCGCCTCATCCAGGGCGAGGCACCATTTCCCGTGGATGTTGTCGAAGGTTAGCCCTTCCGCCATGGCTACAGCCCCGTCCAGCAAGGGGCCCGTGAGTTCAGCGACTTTGTACGTTGCCATGTCAGCCCACATGATGCGGTTCGCCGCTTTCGTCCTCGGCGTCGAGGTTGACGGCCTCCAGGGCTTGCGCAACATGGCTTTCGGAATCTTTCAGGCCGGCGATGATTCTCTCCGCCTCAGGCGAGCCGACGTGAGCAGTTTGGGCATTCTGCTCGGCGGTGGCCCGTGTGTGCCAGTAGTCCACCACGCGACACAGGACGGATGCGAAGGCTTGGGATTGTTGCTTGTTCATGGTGGTTGTCGTTGGTTGAATGTTGCCGCCTCAGTCGTTCAGGGGAGTCTTTCCTCCCTGCCATGCCTCTCTGCCCGTCAGAGAACTACCGAAGGGCTTGCGCCCAGTCGAGGGATCGAACCTCGTCCTTCACCAAATCTCGGCAAGCGAGCGGGAATCGAACCCGCCTGATCGAAGAGGGGCCGGTGCTGATGCCCGGCATTTTCACGGTCTACCTGCGGCCGGTTGAAATACCGAACCGCCATCGGGTGGCTCCGAAGAGGCCCTGGACTGCATCGCATCAGCCTGCGCATTCCCTCAAGTCTTGAACCCATGTCGTACCGTCAGGTGAGCTGCTCGGCCGGTGCATTTGTCTCGGCATTTGCAGCACGTCTGCCGCTTTCGCCGTCTAGAGTTCAAGACTTGAAGGCCCGGCTTGCGCCGGACTTCGATCTTATGCCGCCGCCAGCGAGCACAGCGTGGCCGCACGCTCCATGATGGCGCTGGTCGGCGCATCCGCTTGCGGCAGTACGTCATCGAGGTAGCGGAGGCCGGCGTCGAACAGCTTTGCCTTCAACTCGTCGCACTTCGGGCCGATGAATTCCATCGCCTTCTTCTTGGCGTAGGCGTAGGGGTCGGCGTAGGCGTAGGCGTCGGCGTCGGCGTAGGCGTCGGCGTAGGCGTCGGCGATGGCGTCGGCGTCGGCGTAGGCGTCGGCGATGGCGTCGGCGATGGCGTCGGCGTCGGCGTCGGGGATGGCGTAGGCGTAGGCGTCGGCGATGGCGATGGAGATGGAGATGGAGATGGAGATGGAGATGGCGATGGCGATGGCGTCGGCGTCGGCGTCGGCGTCGGCGTTCTTCAGTTCGGTGCGCCATGCGTTGATGATTTCCTGACATTCGGTGCCGTGCTGGCGAAGGCGTGCCCGGTCGCGGTTCAGCACTTCCTTGTTCATCGTCGCACTGCCCATGGCGCGCATGACAAAAGGAAGCAGGCGCTGTCGCTGCTCGTCGTTGCCAAAGTCATTGAGTTTGATCGCCATCGGCCGCACGGTGATGCGCACGCACGGCGAATGATCGGTGATCTGCGATTCGCCGTTCAGGTAGGCGATGACATCCATAAAGCATCCCCGCCCCGTGGCACCGATGTCGCCGTGATGACCCGAGAGAAGGCGGATGGGGGCGATGTAATCGGGGACGATGTTCATGGTTTCTCCGGTGGTTGTTCGTGATCCCCTTATCGATGGGATCAGTGTCGCCGGCTAGTCTCGCTCGCCGGCCGCGCACGTTCTGTTCTCGTGAGCTATTACTGACGCTAGTTAGGATGGCGAGTTCTCCGGCAGCCCTATCTCACTTTTCAGTCTGCCGGCCCCTTCGCGCTCAGTGATTACAGTATCGTCGTGGCGATCCCGTCTTGTCAAGCGGTTTTCGCTAAATCAGTCCCTTTGTGTGCAGCTTGACCAGCGAGCGCAAGTGCGCTTCGTGCCAGCGGATCATGATGTCCTGTCGCGTCATACCTTCCGGCGGAGGCGACCTGAAATCAACGCAGTCATGGCACGCGGAACAGGTATAGCACCCCGCAAAATCGAGACTCTTCAGCCCCATCCCGCGCCCGCCCGCCAAGCCCGGGTAATGGCTCCAGACGGTTGTCTCGCGGTTGAAGTTGCAGACGCCCTCAATACGGATATCGCAGTCCTCGTTGCGGGCGCTCTGCCGAATCTTGTGGCCGCGAGCGTCCTCGGCGTGCGGCGAGTTCGGAGTGCGGGCAGGCAGACTCACGCGGAACACGTCCGGGAGTTCGGCCATCGCCTCCAGAATCGCGGTCGGCGTGGCCGTGGGCCTAGGCGTGATTTCACCCTCGATTTGCTTCGCCTCTTTTGGCTGCCATTGGCCGGCGAATCCGCTGCGCTTGCCGTTCATGGCATATCCCTCGCGTGGAGCACGAGCGCGATGCGCCTGGCGCGCTCCATGAGCCGGTTGCGGCGGATGAATGCCCACCAGGGCAGCTTGTCGCGCGCCCTCAGGATCGCCACAGCCGTGCGGGCCATTTCCATGTCTTTGATCGTCATCATGCCGATACTCCCTGTTCGAAGTCTACGCCCTGTTGAGCACCGAACGCTTCCACGAACTCCTGCAATTCCGCCATTTCACCCACCGTCATGCGGCTGGTGCGCTGGCCCAGGACAACGAATCCGCCATCGATTCCGGGGATCACGCGCTGGCGCTTCAGGGCTGCGGTGCATGCATCCTTCCATTCTTCGGATGTGAGCGTCTGCCCATGCCAAACGACTTGCCTGGACAGGGCCTCCAGCAGCACCCATAGGCGCGCGTTTTGCGCCAGATTCCGGGTAGGCTGGCTGATGACCACAACGCGGCCATCCGGCGCCGTCCTGATCGCCTCAATGGCGCGCGCTCGGGCCGTCTGGTGAGCGAGGATGAATGTCTGCTTCTCGCTCACTTGTCCATCCCCTTCGGCCACACAGCCCGCACGCGCTCGCGCAGCCTGCGTTCAGCTTCGGCGCCCTCGCGCATGCCGACGTTCGCGCAGTACGCCTCACGAGCGCCCCGGTATTGCCGCCCGACCATGCGAAGGATGGCCTGGACGTGCTTATCGCGAGCAAGGCACTCGCTGCGCCATTCCTTCGAATCGGACGGCACCTCGCGGCCATCGATCAGTTTTACGGTCTTCGGTTCAGGCATATGCTGGCCCCACATATTTGTTTTGCGCCTCGTCCCACTGCATCTTCGACTTTGGCCGCTGGATTGCCCATGTCGGATTTCTCGGAATTCGGGCGTCCCAGTAGCCGCGCATACGGTCACCGATGATCTCCGGGGCCTTCGGGAGCGCATTCCCTCGGCCTCTCCATGCATCGATTTCTCCAGCCATGAATCCTCGCTCGTATTCGCTCATGGCGCAAAGTCATCCAATTCGAACGGCACCCGCTGCCATGACCAAACGATGGGGAACGCACCCTTGATTCCCTCGCCTACCTTGCGCAGTGACGCGCGCCGAACCAGGCCGGCATCATGCATTGCGTCCAGCCAGGGCCGGATGTTCTGCGGCCGCATGCTCACCATCCCCTCAAGCTCAAGTGTCGTTCGGTCGCCCTTCATGAGTGCGGCAACAAGTTCGCATGCCTTCTCGCGGGTGGTTCCGCTAGTTCGGGTAGCCATCATTCATCCTTTTCGGTTTCGCACCAGGGCTTGACTGGCGGGGTCATCGGCACCGGGATTGATGGCGCAGGCGGGTTGTTGTGCAGAGCGCATAACCGGCCGTTGAAGGTCGAGGCCCAGGGCCTGGTGCAGCCCGGTATGCTGCACTGGCGGCCTCGCTCGATTTCTTCTTTGGTGCGGCGCGGCATGATCGTTTCAGTGCGTCAATCCGCTATCACGCTCTAGGAATTGCTCAACCTGAGTTGTCACGACACTCTTCGCAAGCATCGTCTCGACCTTGGCGCTGAAGTCCGGCGAGATTTCCTCTGTGGTCTTTGCCGTCAGCCAATCGCGCAGGGCGAGAAGACCAGCTCGCGCCTCGGCCGGAATTTCGTAGTCCGCCGCATTTCCAAGCAGCCGAACCGACTCGCGCGGGGCGGGGAGAGGAATAGCATCGGATCGGGCGAGTAGGCCAGCCGCTGCGGCGGCAGCTAAGGCTTTCTGACGCCGCTCCTGGTCATGCCCTAGGCTCGGGCTCCACCGAGGGGGCTTGCGTTCGTTCCTGGAGACATCCACGAGGCGCGCATAGGCTTCCTTGAATGCCATCCTGGCGCCAACCTCGTCACCGGCCGACAGGATCGGCAAGCAGATGCCCAGAGCCGTGGCAATTTCCTCCGTCCAAACGACCGTCTCGCCCTCATCGGTCGAGCGCATAGCGAGCGCCCAGGCCTCCTCTGAACCGAGGCGACCATCGTCCGCCGCGATGCCGTCGAGTTGCGCTAGGATGTCCGCCGGAACGGGGACGAACCGGCCGCGCTGATGATCTGCGACGTGGGCATCGAATGCGGCTCGAACTTCGGCCAGCGAGTGGCGCGCCAGCGAGCGAAAAAATAGCGCGGTGTTCGTCGGGTTCGGTTGATAGGCGCCGCGGCTCAGGAGCGAGCAGACGGCGTCGAGTATCTCGCCGAACGCGTTGAGGTCATTGCTGTGCATCGAGGATCTCCAGATTGGTATCGAAACCGAGAAGCCGAGCGGCCTCGGCGTTGCGTGTTGCGGTGTCCATGGGCGCAGAGGCGTGGCGACGACCGCCCTGCGATTCGGCGGCGACCCAGGAAGCCTCGAATGCCGTCCAATTACGTGCAATGGCCTTCAGCGCCGCCGCCTCATTCGTCCAGCCCGGAGCCTTGAGTACCTCGCGCTTGAAGCCCTCCCAAGCTGCGCGCGTGAGCTTGGCGCGCTTGGCGCGTCGGTGCTCGATGAAATCGACGGCGGTTGTTGCTGACAGCCCATCAGAGATCAGGTCGTCCGCGATGAGCCACGGCGCAGCCGGGGGTTTCCTTGATCCTTGATCCTGATCCATTCCTTGATCCTTGATCCTTGATCCTTGATCCCCCAACGAGGATTCGCGAGCTTTCGAGAGGATTATCGAAGACCCATCAAATGACGTCTTGGCGGTGGACTCGAAATCGGCCGGGATTGGGGGGATCTTCGAGGGGGAAGGCTTGTCGATCTTCTGGTGTTTCGTCCACTCGATAACCTGAACATAGTTCGTTCCGTCGATCTGATAGCGACGAATCGAAGCTTGCTCCTCAAGCTCCGCCAGCCACCCGTCAATCAGCGACGGAGCGTCATCGTCGTAGGGGAAAAGAAGGCTCGCGAGCATTCGCGAATTTCCTCGAAGCCTCCCCTCATCGTCGGCGAGCGTCCAAAGCTGGATGAAACACAGTCGAGCATCGCGACTTACGCGGCCCATGCTTTCCGACTGAGGAAACTCTGGCTTGATCGTCCTGATTCGGGCCATTACTTGCTCGCCTCGCGGAGCTTGCTCCAGCACACGCCACAGAAGTATCGAAACAGCCTGTACGACGGTGCGCGGGACGCACGCGCGGTATCGGCGGCCTCCAAAGTTGGGTAGAGCCCCAAGCGCTCCACGAACACCCGCACGGACTTGTAATCCGACGACGACACGTTGTCGCTGCCGGGCCACAGGGTTTGAATGACGCGCCATGTCTCGTCCTCGATCCTCTCTCGCTTCGCGTTCAGGATGGCTTGATATCCGAGGAGCTGAGCTTCGCGCTCCGCCGTCTCGCGGGCCTTGCTGGCGAGGCTCTGGGGAACGCTGGAAAGAAGCCGGCCACCCTTCCCAAGGTTGCATGGCTCGCAGGCCGTCACTAGGTTGTCCTGGTCGTTCTCTCCGCCCTCGACTACCGGGTGGACGTGATCGACATGAAGCAGGACTGCAGGCGGAACGGCGCCGCAATATTGGCAAGTGAACTTGTCCCGCTTGAACACGTCGAAGCGGGTTTTCTTGCTGAGCGCTTTGCGCTTTGTTGCCACTCGGGCACCTCCATCGGCAGGTCATCGTTTAGGAGCGCGGCATGAACGGGCGATGAACCCCGATCAGGGGTGCCCCCCTTGCCGCGCGACCTAAGTGTAACGTCTGCTCTGCGGGGCATGTCAATTGCTAAATTGATGAAATTACATGTATTTTCTTCCATCGGCGAGTGAACTTTTCCGTGCGGTAGCCCACACAAGGAATCGGCGCGGACGTGAAAAAGGCCGCGCGGGGCGGCCTGGCTGGGGTTGGATGGCTTCGGCCTGGATCGGCTCAGGATTGCCCCCCTGCGGCCTTCCTCGCCTTGCGTTCAGCCGAGCGGCGCTCCTGCTCTGCAATGTCCTCGACGTACTGGCGCGATTCCAGCCACTTGAAGGCCGTCTCGCCATCGCGGAAGAACATCTTGGTGGCGACCGGCGCAGCCAGAACGCCAGCAGTCAGCGTATCCATCCCGCGAATCTCCGGGTCGGTCGAGCAGACTTGCAGCCAACCGGCCATGCAATGAGTCGTGCCACAGAGCGTTTCTTCAGCGCAGGTGCGAGCCTTCCATGCATCATCGCCATGCCAGTGACGCATTTCAAGGCGTGCGCGGTCGTCCATGACGATGGCGCGTACTTTGTCCAGGCTTTCGATGGATTGCTCGTTGGTTGCCCGCTTGGCGGCGTCAGCGCCCCTGAGGTCAGCGTCCGTGAGGACAGCGCCCCTGAGGTCAGCGTCCGTGAGGTCAGCGTCCCTGAGTTCAGCGTCCGTGAGGTCAGCGCCCCAGAGGACGGCGTCCGTGAGGTCAGCGTCCCTGAGGTCAGCGTCCGTGAGGTCAGCGTCCCTGAGTTCAGCGTCCGTGAGGTCAGCGCCCGTGAGGACAGCGCCCCTGAGGTCAGCGTCCGTGAGGTCAGCGCCCCTGAGGTCAGCGACCGTGAGGACAGCGCCCCTGAGGTCAG
>Ga0302152_10000396_pt1 | contig 20630 bp, 21 predicted proteins | sample I_Bog_N2_1_FD_192434 | JGI IMG/M metagenome (GOLD analysis project Ga0302152, IMG submission 192434) | Peat permafrost microbial communities from Stordalen Mire near Abisko, Sweden - I_Bog_N2_1 | ecosystem: Environmental > Terrestrial > Soil > Wetlands > Peat | place: Sweden: Abisko, Stordalen...
GCGGGCGAGTGCTTGTGCGATTTTATTTCTTCAGATGGCGTGCAATGTCGAGTGCAAAGTAAGTCAGTACACCGTCAGCACCGGCGCGCTTGAATGCCATCATGGCTTCGAGCATGGCCTTGTCATGGTCGAGCCAGCCGTTTTGCGCGGCAGCCTTGATCATGGCGTATTCGCCGCTGACCTGGTAGGCAAAGGTCGGCACCTTGAATTCATCCTTTACGCGCCGCACGATATCGAGATAAGGCATGCCGGGTTTGACCATCACCATGTCGGCGCCTTCTGCCAGATCCAACGCAACTTCACGCAGCGCCTCATCGCTATTGGCCGGGTCCATCTGGTAAGTGCTCTTGCTACCCTTGCCCAGATTGGCGGCCGAGCCGACCGCTTCGCGAAACGGGCCGTAAAAGGCCGATGCATATTTAGCCGAGTAAGCCATGATGCGCGTGTGGATGAATTGTTCTGCTTCCAGCGCACTGCGAATGGCGCCGATGCGACCATCCATCATGTCCGACGGCGCCACGATATCCACCCCGGCGCGTGCTTGAGCCAGTGCCTGTTGCACCAATAGTGCGCTGGTTTCGTCGTTGAGGACATAGCCGTTGTGGTCCATCACGCCGTCCTGGCCGTGGCTGGTATAAGGATCGAGCGCGACATCGGTCAGGATGCCGAGTTCGGGGAAGCGTTGCTTGAGCGCCTGCACAGCGCGCGGGATCAAACCGTCCGGATTGATGGCTTCAATGCCGTCCGGCGTTTTCAGCGCCGGGGCGATGACCGGGAACAGTGCCAACACGGGAATCCCAAGTGCCACACATTCTTCGGCCACCAGCAATAATTGGTCGATCGACAGACGCTCGACGCCCGGCAGTGAACCGACCGGCGTGCGCAGCTTGTCGCCTTCCTGAATGAATACCGGATAAATCAGATCGCCGACCGTGATCACGTTTTCTTGCATCAAGGCACGCGAAAAAGCATCTTTGCGCATACGACGCATACGAATAGCAGGGAACTGTGGAGCGGGGAGAGAAAGGGGCATGTTGGTACTCGCTAAATCACATTAAGTGCGTAGAAAAATAAAACAAATTCGATTAAAAAATGACCAATTGACGATATTTTCAAAACACATCGACACGAGGAAACTTTTCTTTTGCTAAACGCCTCCTAAGCATGGGCAAAATTGCCTCCCGCTACCCCTTCCCTCCCTGAGCGGGGCTGATCGTGCAAACGATGAGCGTTTGCCCTGGAATGGCTTGTCCTTCCGGGGCATTTTTACTTTCTGACGTCTGGTTTAAGAGGCTGGCTCATCCGGCTGAGCCGAGTTCTCGGCGGCATCAAGTTGCGCGGATACGGCACCGTCCTGCGCTGGCTCCTCGTCGGTGTCATTCAGGCCCGCCAATTCCAGAATCTTGCTGTCAGCTTCTTCCAGACCCGTGCGTTTGAGCGCCGAAAACAGTTGGGCGGTGAACGGAAACGGCTTGCCATTTTCATCAACGTAACTGGCCAAAAAGGTGCGTGCTTGACGCAAGGCATTGGTGGCGTCATTGCGATTGAGTTTGTCGGCTTTGCTGAGAATGCAGTGCATTGGTTTGCCGGTTGGCGCAAACCATTCCACCATCTGCATATCGAGATCGGTAAAAGGCCGACGGGCGTCGATGATCATCACCAGTCCTGCCAACTGTTCGCGGCGGCGTACATAGTCGCCCAGCAATTCCTGCCAGTGCAATTTGGCCGAGCCAGACACTTCGGCATAGCCGTAGCCGGGAAGGTCGACTAGCAGGGCGCGGATTTCTTCGAGCTTGGTTTCGTCTTTGCGGTGCTGTCCGACATGGGCGCCACCGATCGAAAAATAATTGATATGCTGTGTGCGTCCCGGTGTTTTCGAGGCGAACGCCAATTTCTTTTGATTGCACAGCACATTGATGGCGGTGGATTTGCCGGCATTGGAGCGGCCGGCAAAGGCAATCTCGGGAACCTGGGTGCTTGGCAAATCACGGAGATGATTAACCGTGGTGAAAAAACGGGCTTGCCAAAGTTGGGACATGATATGAGGGGAAATGCGTTAAAAGTGGGCAGAAACGCCGAGAAGCTATTGTACAATAAGGGGTTCCCTCTTGTAGAGTTGCACTAAGATTGCACTAAAATTACGCTTAAATTGCATGAAGATTGCACAAAGGAACACGCTTTTCAGTGATGTTGCTGAAAAGTGAAAGAAAAATAAGGAAAGAGGAATCGTCGCCAACCGGGCATTTATTATCACAATCAAGTCTCAGGGGTGTTTGAATGAATCGTACCTTTTCACCATTGCTGAAATTGTTGTTTGTGGCTGCATTGACCGTCTCCTGCACGGTATATGCAGCCGAAGAAAAAAAACCTGAGTCCGTCGTCAAACCAGACCCCGCCAAAGGCGAAGCGCTGTACACCAATGGTGACGCCACCCGCAACATTGTGGCCTGTGTGTCCTGTCACGGTGCCGCCGGCAATTCCACGATCACGACCAATCCGCGCCTGGCCGGCCAGCACGTCGCCTATTTGGTCAAACAATTGACCGATTTTCGTTCGCCTAACCGTAATAACCCGATCATGTCGCCGCTGGCCAAGGCTTTGTCGGATGACGACATCAAGAACCTCGCCGCCTATCTGAGCGCCCAGGCAGCTAAGCCGGGAGCGGCCAAAGACAAGGATTCCCTGGAACTGGGCAAACGTATTTGGCGCGGCGGCATCGCCGCCAAGAACGTGCCGGCCTGCGCCGGTTGCCACAGCCCCAACGGCGCAGGCATCCCGGCCCAGTATCCGCGTCTGGCTGGTCAGCATCAGGATTACACAGTGCTTGAACTGCATAATTTCAACAGCGGCGCACGCACCAACAGTGCGCCAATGGTGACGATTGCAGAACGGCTGTCGGAAAAAGAAATCAAAGCAGTGGCTGATTATGCTGCCGGTTTGAGGTAAGTCGACGATCCGGCTACAATCAGCGCAATAATAAAAAGGCGGCTGCAAAGCCGCTTTTTTATTGCGGCCATGTCGGCGGTGGCCGTTGGAAATTGACCAAGCAGCATCGATAAAGGTAGCACTATGATGGGCAACACCGCAGGTATCGAACTCAAAACCAAGCAGCGCTGGCTTGCCGAAGCGGTCGAGCTTTTTTCTTCGATGCGTTTTGCCATCAGCTTGCTCACGCTCATCGCCATCGCCTCCATCATTGGTACCGTGCTCAAGCAAAACGAGCCGATGCCCAACTATGTGAATCAGCTGGGCCCATTCTGGTTTGAAGTATTCAACAAGGTGGGACTTTATCGTGTCTATTCATCCTGGTGGTTTTTGTTGATCATGGGATTTCTGGTGCTGTCGACTTCTCTGTGCATTACCCGCAACGGTCCCAAGATGCTCAAGGATGTGGTCAGCTGGCGTGAGAATGTGCGTGAGCAATCACTGCGCAATTTTCACCACAAGGCCGAATGGACTGCCGCCGTGCCGGTAGCCGAGCTGGCTCGGCAGGTGACGCAACGCTTGGTCGCCAACGGTTACAAGATCAAGCTGGTAGAACGCGGCGAGGCCACGCTGATTGCGGCCAAGAAGGGTGCCGCCAATAAATTGGGCTATATTTTTGCGCATAGTGCCATCGTGATTATCTGTCTGGGCGGTTTGCTCGACTCGGATCTGCCGATACGTTTCCAGCAATGGTTTTATGACAAGACGCCGTTTGCCGGCAATGGTGTGATTGCACAAATACCGGAGCAGCATCGCCTTGGTTTGGGCAATCCCAGTTTTCGCGGTAATACGCTCATTCCCGAAGGCGCCAGCAGCAGCACTGTCATTTTGCCGCAGCAAAATGGGGTGCTGATTCAGGATTTACCGTTCAGCATCAAACTCAACCGCTTCATCATTGACTACTATTCGACCGGTATGCCCAAGCTGTTCGCCAGTGATGTGACGGTGCGCGACAATGCCAGCGGCAAGGATTTCAATGCCACCATCAAGGTTAATCAACCGTTGATCTACGACGGCGTGGCGGTGTATCAGTCGAGCTTCGAAGACGGCGGTAGCAAGTTGCGCTTGACCGGTTTTCAGATGAGCGGGAGCGGCAACAAGACCTTCGATATTGCCGGCGAAGTCAATGGCAGCACGCCGCTAAGCCAGTCCAAGGACAATCAATATACGGTGGAATGGAGCGGCTTTCGCCCCTTCAATGTCGAAAACATGAGCAACAACGGCGCCGAAGACGTACGTGCGGTCAAGCTGGGTAAGAGTTTCAACCGGCAACTGGCCGACGACATTGGCCAGCATCTAGGTTCTGCGGCCAAGAGCGCTAACGCCAAAGACCTGAAAAATGTCGGACCAAGTGTGCAATACAAGCTGCGTGATCAGACCGGCCAGGCGCGCGAATTCCTCAATTACATGCAATCGGTGCAGGTCGATGGCGCCTATGTGTTTCTGGCTGGGGTCCGCGACCTGCCTGATGAAGCCTTCCGTTATCTACGCATTCCGGCCGATGACGACGATACCGTCAATGAATGGATGCGCCTGCGTGCCGCGCTGGCCAGTCCGGCATTGCGCGCCGAAGCGGCGCAACGCTATGCGCATGAGGCCATGGGTGGCAACAATAGCGCATCGGCGCAATTGATCGCGCAGTTGCAGCAATCGGCACTGCGCAGTCTGAGTATTTTTGCCGGCGACGGTAATGACTCAGGTTACGTTGCGGTGTCGCATTTTATTGAAAAAATTCCTGCAGCGGAGCAAGAAAAAGCGGCTGACATTTTCATGAAGATTCTCAACGGCAGCATGTGGCAGCTGTGGCAGACAGCGCGCGAACAGGCCGGACTCAAGGCCGTCGTTGCCGATCAAAAGCATGCGCGCTTCCTGCAGCTGGCGATCAATGGTCTGGCCGACGCCGGTTTTTACCATGCACCGGTGTATTTGCAGTTGAGCAGTTTTGACGAGGTCAAGGCATCGGTATTCCAGGTCACGCGTTCGCCTGGAAAAAAAGTGGTTTATTTCGGTTGCCTATTTTTGGTGCTGGGCGTGTTCTCGATGCTGTATATCCGCGAACGCCGTTTGTGGGTCTGGATTCGTGCCGAGGATGGTGGTGCCCATGCGCTTATGGCCATGAGTACGCAGCGCCGGACTTTGGATTTCGACAAGGAATATGACGTACTCAAAGCGAAATTGACACAATCGGCGTAAGCTACGCGCGGATTATGCTTGAGTGCATTGATGGCGTATAAGCAATTGGCAATCACAGGAACCCGGCTTGGGGTTAGGATGCTGCCAGGCAGATGAAATGGGAGAACATGATGGAATTGAGCCAGACAAGCCAAGTAGAGGCTTACCCGCGAGACATCGGCTTTTTTAAACGGCTTAGCGTGCTGGATTGGTTATACGGCCTTGCCCTGGTAGCGGCTTCGTGGTTTGCCCTCAACCGCTACGGCGGGCATATGGATTACTACGAAAAAGCGGTGCTGGTGCTGGCCGCACCGACCTTTGCCGGGCTCGGCTGGCATTGGAAGCAAGTACGCTGGCTCATGGCGCTGCTGGCAGTGTTGTCCTTGTCTGCCATCGCTATGTACGGTGGCGTGTTGGCGATGGCGGACAAAAAATTCTTCCTGAAATATTTTTTGTCGAGTCAATCAGCCATCCTCTGGATGAGCACCTTGTTTTGTTTGTCGACCTTGTTTTACTGGTTGGGATTGATAGCACGTTCGGACACGGGCGCTGCGATCGGCTCCAAGCTGTGCTGGGCGGCGGTGGTGCTGGGTTTTACCGGCATGCTGGTGCGCTGGTATGAGTCCTATCTGATTGGCGCCGATATTGGCCATATTCCTATCTCGAACCTGTACGAAGTGTTCGTCCTGTTCTGCATGATCACTGCGTTGTTCTACCTTTACTACGAAGAGCGTTATGCCACGCGTCAGCTCGGTGCGTTCGTGTTGCTGGTCATTACTGCCGCAGTTGGCTTTTTGGTGTGGTACACGGTATCGCGCGATGCCGCCGAAATCCAGCCATTGGTGCCGGCGCTGCAAAGCTGGTGGATGAAAATCCATGTGCCTGCCAACTTCATCGGCTATGGCACGTTCTCGCTGTCGGCCATGGTGGCGGTGGCTTATCTGCTCAAATCCAAGGGCTATCTGGCCGATCGTCTACCGTCGCTGGAAGTGCTCGACGACCTCATGTACAAGGCCATTGCGGTGGGGTTCACCTTCTTTACCATTGCCACCATCCTCGGTGCATTGTGGGCTGCCGAGGCCTGGGGGGGCTATTGGTCGTGGGATCCTAAGGAAACCTGGGCGCTGATTGTCTGGCTCAATTACGCCGCTTGGCTGCACATGCGTTTGATGAAGGGCTTGCGTGGACAGGTCGCCGCCTGGTGGGCGCTGATCGGTTTGCTGGTGACAACATTTGCCTTTCTTGGCGTCAACATGTTCCTGTCGGGCTTGCATTCTTACGGTGAACTTTGATCGGCCGGTTATGAATATCACACTGCCACCGATTGACCTGGTGCTGTTCGACTGTGACGGCACCTTGGTTGATAGTGAAATTGTCACCGCCCAAGCCTGGGCCGAACATACTGCGCAATTCGGCGTGAGCATGACAGCGGCCGAGGCGCTGGCGCGTTTCAAAGGGGTCGGCATGGCGCAGTGCGTGGCCGAGATCGAGCGTCTGCGCGGTGGCCAAGCCTTGCCGCAGACCTTTGTCGCCGATCTGCGCGCCTTGATGGCGAACATGCTCAGAGAGCAACTGCAACCGATCGCCGGCGCGTTGGAACTGGTGCAATCGTTGGCCTTGCCATTTTGCCTGGCGTCCAACGCGCCGCGCGAAAAAATCGAACTATGCCTTGGCGTGACGGGCTTACGTCCCTATTTTGAGGGGCGTATTTTCAGTGCTTACGACGTGCAAAGCTTCAAGCCCGAGCCCGATTTATTCCTGCATGCGGCTGCCTGCATGGGTGTCGCGCCGGTCCGCTGTGCCGTGGTGGAAGACAGTCTGCCGGGGATTGAGGCTGGGTTGGCTGCCGGCATGCAGGTTTTTGCCTTGCAGGCCCACGGCGATGCATCGGCATTGCCTGCCGGCGTGCATATCATCCGCGAATTGGCCGAGCTGAGCACACATCTGATTGCCTTCAATTAAACATCGCCGTGGTGGCGTTGCTATTGCTATTGCCCGACTGATCTTGCGCATTTGCATAAGCAGGGGGTTTGTTTCGTGATTTTTTTGATAATATTTACTTTTTGCTGCTACTGCGTAGTTTTTTTGTGGATCAAGCTCAGATATAAAATAAGTCTTTGTAAATAAAGAAGATTTTCTATGCTGCGCTACAGCTAAATAAGTTTGCTTACACTTTTCTTGCTGCTACCTGACAAAAATGTCAGTTTCGGCGTATTCCAAATCGTATTTGGTGCGTTAGATGTCATACGGCGCGCCAAAACGGCGCAGCCGCGGCAGCAAGTCACGGCAAAAAATTGCCGAAGTGCAAGAACAGGTGCATAAAGAATGGTGAAGGAAAAGCTCATGCAGACCATAGAGTGCGACGCGCAGATCAAGACCGGCGTGACCCAGCATCAGCCGTATATCTCAGCAGTCAAGGAAGGGCGCTATGCGATGGCCGGCAATGCGTTTCGCGCCAAAGAGCGCGAAGACGATTGTTCGGTCTACGATAAATTGCCAAAACAGATGGATGACATCATTGAAGGTGAGTCGCCGAAACGTTTTAAACGCCCCAAGATGTCTTGTGACATCGTTGCACGTTGAATTTGTAGTCGGCTAGTCGGCCTTTATCTGGCCGGCAGTAGGTGGCGCGCCTCAGTTTTCCTCGCGCGGATCACGGGACAGCAACTGGGTCACCATTTGCTGTACGGAAATTCCATTGAACAACGCATCGGCCACCGCATTGGTGATCGGCATGTCAACGCCGTGTTGCTGCGCTAGCTGGCGCACGGCTTGAGCGCAGCGTACGCCTTCGGCAACGTGGCCGAGTTCGGCCACAATGATGTCGAGCGGCTTACCTTGCGCTAGTGCCAGACCGACGCGACGGTTGCGCGACAGGTCGCCGGTACAGGTCAGAATCAGGTCGCCGACGCCAGATAAACCCATGAAAGTCTCAGCACGACCGCCCAGTGCAACGCCAAGTCGCGTAATTTCAGCCAGGCCGCGCGTGATCAAGGCGGCACGGGCATTCAAGCCAAGCTGCAAGCCGTCTGCCGCACCGGTGGCAATCGCCAGGATATTTTTGACGGCGCCGCCGATTTCCACGCCGATCAGGTCATCACTCGAATACACCCGCATATTGCCGCTATGCACAGCGGCCACGACGCGCTCACAGAGTATCTTGTGGTGGCTGGCGATGGTCAGCGCGCAAGGCAGGCCGCGTGCCACTTCTTGCGCAAAGGATGGACCTGACAGCACGCCTGCCGGCAACTGTTCGCCCAGTACCTGGTTGACGATTTGATGCGGCAGCAATAGGGTTTCTTCTTCCAGACCCTTGCACAGCCAGACCAGATTAGGAATGGCGCTATCGCGCAGTGTCGTGCTCAGTGCCCGCAGGCCTGAGACCGATGAGGCCACGATCACCAGGCCGTCGCCAGGCACTTGCAGGGCATGTGTCACGGCCTGATCGAAATCAGCCGTGACCGTGAGTGCGGCGGGCAACGGGAAGCCGCGCAGGTAAGCTGTGTTTTCGCGCAACGCCGCAGCTTCTTGCATGGCCTGGCTGTTGCGCCCCCACAGCACAACGCGGTGACGTTGCGCCAGATTGATGGCGAGTGCAGTACCCCAGGCGCCGGCGCCGAGTATGGAAATATTCATGAAAACAATCCCCGTGAGAAGCGCAAGATAAAAATGCAAGCGCAGCGTGTCAACATGCGCTTAATCGCCCCACACCTCGGAGGCCTTGACGTAGCCGCTTTGGCCATCGCGATGCCTGACTTTGAGCCAGCCTGCCTGCGAGACTGGATCGGTCAATTCGAGCAAGACATTTTTGTCGGCGCTGAAGACGGTGGCACTGCTATCGTCGGCACCGGCATGAATTTTGGCGTTGGCGACCATCACGATGACGTTACGCTTGGCACTCAGCATGGTTGACATGATCCAGGTCAGTTTGCCGTCGGCGTCACGCACCTTGCTCCAATCGCCGTAGCTGGTGACAACTTCTACCGGCATCCCGCGCGGGGCGATGTTGATGCGGCGGCCTTTTTCAGACGGCGCATCATACAGAATCGCCGGCGCAGCGCCGACCGACCTGAAGTCAAGCGCTTGTGCCGGCGATATCATCGCTGCCGACAGCGTGGCCGCTGATGTGATCAGTGGAATCAATTTCATAGACTTACTCCGCGGTAGAGGTTGAGACTATTGGCAAGCTCAAGCCATCGAAACATCGTGACAGTAGGGCCATCATGATCGATGCGCAGAAGAGGAGGTAGGCCGCACTGCCGCCGCATAGCATGACGGCAGCGGCAATGCGTGGTTGCAGCAGGATCAGTTGACGGTAGTTGTGCCGGTAACCAGCGTGCCGTCGGTTTGTTGCTCAGCCAACGCTTGCAGACGTTGCTGATAGAACACCTCAAAATTGATTTCCGCCAGATGAATCGGCGGGAAACCTGCACGCGTGATGACATCAGCGATATTGGCGCGCAGATATGGATAAATGATGTTCGGGCAGCCGATACCGAGTAGCGGGTCCAGTTGTTCTGGCGCAATGTTGCGCGCTTCGAAGATGCCGGCTTGCTTGCCTTCGACCAGGAAGGCGACCTTATCCTTGATCTTGGCGGTCACAGTGATGGTCACGGTGGATTCGAAAATGCCATCGGCCAAGGCTTCAGCGCCGACATCAACGGCGACTTCAATGGCTGGCGCATCTTGCTCCAGGAAAATTCCTGGGGAATTGGGTTGTTCTAGCGACAAGTCCTTCAGATAGACGCGTTGAATCTGGAATACAGGTTGCTGCTCAGCTTGTTGGTTCTCTTCCGCCATGGAATGCTTTCGTTTCAGGGTGAGTAATATGGACGATTAAATCAATGTTAGCGCTTTGCCTAGGCTAGCCAAATCAGGCCGCCGGGGCTGCCAGCAGAGGGGCGACCCCACCGGCACGGTCCAGTGCGCTGAGATCGTCGAAGCCGCCGACATGCGTGTCGCCGATATAAATCTGCGGCACGGTGCGACGCCCGGTCTTTTGCATCATGAGCTCACGTTGCTGCGCATCAAGGTCGACGCGGATCTTTTCGATAGCGGTGACGCCTTTATCGAGCAGCAGCCGTTCGGCCATGATGCAGTAAGGACAGACTGCCGTGCAGTACATCACGACACGCGCTGTCATTTTGCCGCCTTTTGCACGGCGGTAGGCAAGCCTTGTACCTGCCATGCCGCAATACCGCCGGTCAGGCCGTGTACTTCGGTAAAGCCGGCTTTCTTGAGAATGGCTTCGGCCTTGCCCGAATGCGTACCGGACTGGCACACCACGATGACACTCTTGCCTTTGAACTTGTCGAGCTCGCCAACGCGCTGCGACAGTTCCTTGAGGGGAATGTTGCGAGCATCGCGCAAGTGGGCCGCGGCGAATTGTTCGGGCGCACGCACGTCCAGCACCAGGGCCTTGCCGGTGTTCATGCGCTGGGTTGCCTGCAGCAGACTGAGCTTGCTACCGCTTTGCTGCAGATAGGGGATGAGCAATGCGCCACCAGAAATGATGACCAGGCCAATTAGGAAAATATTGTCTACGATGAATTTCACGGGATCTCAATGGGTTTACTGAATCACGGCATTATAAAATAGAAGCTGACACGCTATTTAATTCTTACCACCCTATTTTCATACAACGGCTATTCTCATTATGTACAAAATTGTGTTCATGCGTCACGGCGAGTCAACCTGGAACCTCGCCAACCGTTTCACCGGCTGGGTTGACGTAGACCTGACCGAAAAGGGCATAGCCGAAGCCAAGCAGGCAGGCCAACTGCTCAAGGAAGCCGGTTTTACCTTCGATCTGGCCTATACCTCGGTGCTTAAGCGCGCCATTCGCACCCTATGGACGACCTTGGACGAAATGGACATGATGTGGTTGCCGGTGCAGCATGACTGGCGGCTCAACGAACGCCATTATGGCGCCCTGCAAGGACTGAACAAGGCAGAAACTGCCGCCCAGTATGGGGATGAGCAAGTGCTGGTATGGCGTCGCAGCTACGATACGCCACCCAATCCGCTAGCGCCCGACGATACCCGCGCTTCTTATAACGATCCGCGCTATGCCCAACTGCAACGCGAGCAGATCCCCCTGACGGAGTGTCTCAAAGACACCGTGGCACGTGTCCTGCCGGCCTGGAATGAATCGATTGCGCCAGCCATCCGCGCCGGCAAGAAAATTATCATTTCCGCCCACGGCAACAGCCTGCGTGCGCTGATCAAGTACCTCGACGGTATCAGCGATGATGCGATCGTTAATCTGAATATTCCCAACGGCCAGCCGCTGGTGTATGAATTGGACGCCGACCTTAAGCCGATCAAGAGTTACTATCTGGGTGATCAATCTGTCATCGAGGCAGCACTCAAGGCGGTTGCCAATCAAGGGAAATCAAAATAACTATCGCAGCAGGCATGTTCAAGTCGCACCAACTGACCAGCACCGTGCAATCGGTGCTGCGCGTACTGCTGCGTGTATGCTTGCTGGGCATGGTCTTGTGTTTGGCCTATGTGCCGCTGCCAGGTCAGGCCCAGCAGGCGGTCGAACGAACTCGCCAAAAGCAGGCCGCAGAACAGGAGCGGGCTGATTTGCAGCAGCGTCTGGCCACCCTCAAGCGCGATATCGACAAGACTGAAACCGCCAAGGGCAACGCTGCCGATGCGTTGGCGGAGTCCGAGCAAGCCATTTCTAAGGCCAATCTTTCCTTGCATGATTTGGCGCAGGAACAGGCCGATACCGAAGCGCGTCTGGATGTGTTGGTCAAACAACAAGCCGAGCTGTCGACGGTGGTCAACGGCCAGCAGGCGCAATTATCAACGCTACTGCGTCAACAGTATGTGGCCGGCAATGAAGACCGCATCAAGTTGCTGCTGTCGGGCGACAATCCCAATCGGATCAACCGTGAACTGCAATACATGGGGTATGTCTCGCAGGCGCAGGCGCGTCTGATCGAGACGCTGCGCGGGAACTTGCAGGCGATCAAAGATAACAAGGCGGCAACCCAGAACGCCAAATTCGAACTGGAAGACATTACACAGAAACAAAACCAGCAAAAGCAGCTGCTGGAACAGCAGAAGTCCAAACGCGGCGGGCTGCTGGCGCAATTGTCGAGCAAGCTCAACGCGCAGCGCAAGGAGGCTGGCAACCTGCAACGCGACGATCAGCGCCTGTCCGGGCTGGTCGACAAGTTGGCGCAACTGATTGAAGAGCAGAAAAAAGCCGATGCTGCGGCACGCGAAAAACGTCGTCAGGAGCAATTGACCAAGGCCAAGGCAGAACGGGAAAAACGCGCCGCTCAACAAGCGCGCGTGGCGCCGGGAACTAAGCTCAAGCAAGCACCGTCGGAGGAGGCGGATGCTGAAGCTGCGGCGCCTTCGTTGGGGCGCAACGACGACATTCCGGCTGCGGAAGAAGATTTTGGTAAGCCATTTGCCAGTCTGCGCGGGCAGTTGCGACTACCAATGCGCGGTGATTTGGTGGCAAAATTTGGCAGCAAACGCGGTGACGGACCAAGCTCGAAGGGGCTTTTCATTCGCGCCCCGGAAGGCACGGAAGTCAGAGCTGTAGCGGCGGGCAGGGTGGTTTATGCAGATTGGTTGCGTGGTTTCGGCAACCTCATCATCATCGACCATGGGAATCAGTACATCACCATTTATGGCAACAATCAGGCGGTGCTCAAGCGGGCCGGGGATCTTATCAAAGCCGGCGATGTGATTGCCAGCGCAGGTAATAGCGGCGGTAATGAGCAATCGGGTTTATACTTTGAAATGCGGCATCAGGGCCGCGCTTTCGACCCACAGAGCTGGGTAACTACTAGGTGAAACATGGGCAGCAAACTCAAGAATATTGGTCTTATCAGTTTGGGCGTGATTGCAGGTGTGGCGGCGTCGATGCAGTTCGATGCCATCGCACAAAAGAATGTGGCAGCGGCGCTGCCCTTGGAAGAACTGCGGCAACTGACCGACGTGTTCGGTCTGATCAAGTCAGATTACGTCGAGCCCGTCGAGGACAAGAAGCTGCTCACTGAGGCCATTTCCGGCATGGTGGCCTCGCTTGATCCGCACTCCGCCTACCTCGACAAGAAGGCCTATAAAGAGCTGCGCGAAGGAACGATGGGTAAATTCGTCGGCCTGGGTATCGAAGTCGGTATGGAAGACGGTTACGTCAAAGTGATCTCGCCGATCGAAGATTCTCCTGCCTATCGGGCAGGCATCAAGGCTGGCGATTTGATCACCCGTCTCGACACGACTGCTGTCAAGGGCTTGACCTTGGATGAGGCGGTCAAGAAAATGCGCGGCGAACCGAATACAAAAATTACCCTGACGATTGCTCGCAAGGATGAAGACAAGCCCATCGTCCTGACCATCACGCGTCAGGAAATTCGGGTCCAGAGCGTCAAGTCCAAGGTGATTGAGCCTGGTTACGCCTGGGTGCGTGTGACGCAATTCCAGGAGCCGACGGTCGATGACATGGCCAAGAAGATTCAGGCCATTTACACCCAAGAGCCTAATCTGAAGGGGCTGGTGCTGGATTTGCGCAATGATCCGGGTGGTGTCTTGCCGGGTGCGATTGGTGTGTCGGCGGCTTTCCTGGCCAAGGATGCGGTGGTGGTAACGACCAATGGTCAACTGGCAAGCTCCAAGCAGAGCTTCCTGGCCAAGCGCGAATACTACGCTGTCAATCCGCTTTCCGACCCGCTGTCGAAGCTGCCTGATGCGCTCAAGACGGTGCCGATGGTGGTGCTGGTCAATTCCGGTTCGGCCTCGGCCTCTGAAATCGTAGCTGGAGCACTGCAGGATTACAAGCGCGCCACCATCATGGGTACGCAAACGTTCGGCAAGGGTTCAGTGCAGTCGGTCATTTCCTTGCCACCGGATAAGGAAACTGCGGTCAAGCTGACGACGGCACGTTATTACACGCCAAATGGCCGTTCGATTCAGGCACGCGGTATTGTGCCGGACATCATGGTCGATGAATACGCTGATGGCGATGGCCTTAACGGTCTGCGTCTGCGCGAAGCTGACTTGACCAAGCATTTGACCAACGACAAGGACAAGGACTCCACGGAAGTCAAGGCGGCCACGGTCGATGAGAAGGAAGAAGAACGTCTGATTGCGCAGGAAAAGAAGCGCAAGCCACTTGAATTCGGTAGCAAGGACGACTTCCAGCTGGTGCAGGCGATCAATCATCTGAAGGGCTTGCCGGTGCAGATCTCCCAAGTCAAGCCGGAAATCCGCGATGAAGCTGATGCCGATAACAAGTCGGGAAAGAGCGACAAGAAATAATGGCGTAATTTGCGCTACAGTAGAAGGCCGCAGTTACGACTGCGGCCTTTTTTATTTGATTAAACGATGCCATCCAGTAGCAACGAGCAGCAATGAACGATCAGCAACTATTGCGCTATTCGCGCCATATTCTCCTCGATGAGATTGATATCGCAGGCCAGCAAAGGCTATTGCAGGCGCACGCCCTGTTGATCGGCAGCGGTGGCCTGGGTTCGCCGGCGGCGATGTATCTGGCTGCGGCCGGCCTAGGCAAAATGACCCTGGTTGATGACGACAGCGTTGATTTGACTAACCTGCAGCGTCAGATCATGCACACCACGCAACGTGTCGGCATGCCCAAGGTGGAATCGGCTCGCCAGGCCTTGGCGCAGATCAATCCCGAGGTTGAAGTCATCACACTGGCGGAGCGGGTCGGCGACCAAGCGCTGGCGGCCTTGGTGGAAAGCGCTACGGTGGTGCTCGACTGCAGTGATAATTTTGCCACCCGTCATGCGGTCAATCGGGCCTGTGTGCAGCACGGCAAACCGCTGGTATCGGGCGCGGCGATCCGTTTTGACGGTCAAATCAGCGTTTTTGATACTCGCCACTCCGACGCGCCATGTTATGCCTGCTTGTTTCCCCCCGACCTGCAATTTGAGGAGGTGCAATGCGCGACGATGGGGGTATTTTCACCCCTGGTTGGTATCATCGGGACGATGCAGGCGGCTGAAGCGCTCAAGTTGGTGGCCGGCATCGGCACTTCCCTGGCCGGTCGTTTGCAGATCCTCGATGCGCTTACGATGGAATGGACCAGCATCGGCGTGTCGCGTAATCTATCGTGCCAGGTCTGCGGCGAGCGCCATGGCTGACGTATAAGCGGGCCTGACGCCCCCGGTGGGGCGGCTTAGGCGCGCGTGAAGTGCCATTTTTGTGCGTACTTGTGGTATACACTATATTGGTTGTGCGCTTTATATAGCGATATCTGAGCTTTGTAGGTATTGTGATAGAGGGTTGGCGCTGCCATGCTATAGATGGCTGAAAGTAGCGCCGCCGCAGAGGCCGAATCTGCGGCAGCACCGGATCAGAGAGTGCAACTTCATCGACAAGTCATGTTGTTGTAGTAAAATCCTTGACCGTTAAAAGACGGTGTGAACGGCAGCGTTGGCAGGTAATTACGAAAGCGCCTGCAAAGATGGTGACAACGGCGCCTTCGGCAGCAAGGGAAGTGGATTCAAAAAGCGACCAAATCCGGTAGCAACGCAGGCAATCTTCTCGCCGGCGGCAGCGCGGCAGGCATTCCGGCAAAAAAACGGAAAGCAAGCGCTGGATTAAAGGATAAAATTGAGAAACCCGTAGTATTGAAAGTAAGCGAAGTGGCAACTAAAACTCCCAAAACTACCCCTGATACGCAAACCTTGCTCACCGAGGAACAACTCCTCAAAATGGGCGAAAAGGACTACATGAATGAAGCGCAGCTTGCTTTCTTCAAGGCCCGTTTGCAACAGCTGGAAAAAGATCTGCTCAAGAATGCAGGTGAAACGACGGAACACTTGCGCGAAACTGTGCTTGTTCCCGACCCTGCCGACCGCGCTACGATCGAGGAAGAGCATGCCCTGGAATTGCGTACCCGCGATCGCGAACGCAAGCTGCTCAAGAAAGTACAGCAATCGATCGCCTCTATAGATGCCGGTGAATACGGTTGGTGCGAAGAAACCGGCGAGCCGATCGGCATTCCGCGTTTGCTGGCCCGTCCTACGGCGACCTTGTCGCTGGAAGCGCAGCAACGCCGTGAGCTGAAGCAAAAACTCTACGGCGATTAATCGCTGTTTTGCAGTGGCAGGATGTAAGTGATGGCGCCTCTTGTAGGCGCCATCATTTTTTTGGTATTTTTTTCGGTATTTTTTCTGGGCGCAGTGCATTTTTGCCCGCGCCGAGGCTTACTTGATTGGCAGGCGGATGGTGTTCTTCACCTCTTCCATCACCGCATAGGTGTGGGTTTCGCGCACGCCCTTGAGTTGCAGCAGCGATTTGCCGAGGAATTCCCGATAAGCGGTCATGTCCTTGACACGCGATTTGACCAGATAATCGAAGCCGCCGGCCACCATGTGGCATTCCATAATCTCTGGAATGCTCTGGACACTCTTCTTGAACGCTTCAAACACATCCGCCGTGGTACGGTCCAGCACCACCTCAATAAATACCAGCAAGGACACGTCCAACAATTCAGGATTGAGCTGCGCGGCGTAACCAAGAATATAGCCAGCCTCCTGCAACTTGCGTACCCGTTCCAGGCAGGCCGCCGGTGACAGATTGACGCGCGCAGCCAGATCGACATTGCTGATGCGGCCGTCGTTTTGCAACTCCGACAGAATTTTTTTGCTGATTTTATCCAGTGTAGCCATAGGAGCTGAATTTTATTCTGAATAAACGGAATAATATGAATTAAATTCTGATTATAAAGGCAATTATCGGAACTAATATCAGGCAAGAGAAAATAAAATCGAGCACGCATAAAACGTCGCACCGAACTCCGGATGCGTCGCACCAACTAGAGCTCAGAGGAGAGACCCTTCCCATGACTGTCACGTCTGTATTCGCATTTGTAGCAAACGTATCATGTACCAGCTATACCTTCTTGCTGTGCTCGATTCACGCGGCTTGATTTGCCGATTTACCCCACCTGACCTTCAACACCGAGAGGAAACACCATGTATAACCGCATGACTATTATTGCCGCTTCACTTGCCTTGCTTCCGGCCTTTGCTTTTGCCCAGGAAGTGCAGACCGTGAAGATTGGTTTCAGCAGTCCGCTGACCGGGCCACAAGCCTCGGCCGGCAAGGACAACCAAGGCGGTTTGGAATTGGCGATCGAACGTCTGAATTCGCAAGGCCTGGTCATCGGCGGCAAGAAAATCAAGTTCGAAGTGGTTGCAGAAGACGACCAGGCAGATCCGAAATCGGGTGTTGCTGCTGCGCAAAAGCTGGTTGACATCGGTGTCAAGGCGGTCGTCGGTCCTTACAACTCGGGCGTCACGATTCCCGCTTCACGCGTCTATAACGAAGCTGGCGTGGTCACCGCAACTGTGGCGTCCAATCCCAAGGTCACTGAACAAGGTTTCGCTAACCTGTTCCGCGTCGCCGCCAGCGACAGCCAACTGGGCGGCAAGATGGCCCTGTATGCAGCCAAAGAGCTGAAGGTCAAGACCGTCTCGGTCATCGATGACCGTACTGCCTATGGTCAGGGTCTGGCCGAAGAGTTCATCAAGGTAGCGCAAGCCAACGGCATCAAGATCGTCAGCAAAGACTTCACCAACGACAAGGCAAGCGATTTTGCCGCCATTCTGACCTCAATCAAGAGCAAGAAGCCTGATGCCGTGTTCCTTGGCGGTTATGCTCCACAAGGCGGACCGCTCAAGCGTCAGATGAAGCAACTGGGCATCGATGCAGTGTTGCTCGGCGGCGATGGTATTTGCTCGCCGGAAATGGGTCGCCTAGGTGGTGATGCCATCGGTGAAAGCGTCTACTGTAGCCAAGGCGGTACCATGCTGGAGAAGGCGAAGGAAGGTAAGGCATTTGCTGACGAATACCAAAAGAAATTCGGTCGTCCAGCAGAAACCTATGCCGTTTCCTTCTATGACGGCATGATGCTCATCGCGCAAGCCATGAAAACTGCCAATTCCGTTGAGCCAAAGCAATACAGCCCCGTGCTGGCCAAAATCAAGTACAAAGGCGTGGTTGGTGAATACGAGTTCGACGACAAGCATGATCTGAAGCAATCGCCAGTGACCATCTTCCGTTTCAAGGATGGTTTGCCAGTGGCGCTGACCAGCTACTGATCGAGGTCGGTAGACTGTTGATCTAGGGAGCGGGCCGTCCCGGCCTGCTCCTTGCTCCAGAAGTCTAGCAAGCACAAAAGCCGGTTCCTGTTGTAAGACGGGGGCGGCTCTTGTGCATCTGCACATGCAACAATGTGGTGCAAAAGGCCTGAAATGCAATACACTCCTGCCATCGGCACGGCGGCGTCTGGCCGTTCTTGGTTTTGTACAAGGAAGTTCTATGCTTAGCTATAGCCGTACCGTCCAGACTATTGATGCCCACACCGGCGGTGAACCGCTGCGCATTGTGGTATCAGGCCTGCCGCAAGTGCCGGGGACCACGATCCTGGAAAAGCGCAACTGGCTCAAGGAGCATCGCGATGACCTGCGCCAGTTCCTGATGAACGAGCCGCGCGGCCACGCCGATATGTACGGCGCCTATCTGTTTCCTCCTGTCACGCCAAACGCCGATTTTGGCGTTATTCTTATCCACAACGAAGGCTACAGCGACATGTGCGGCCACGGCATCATCGCCTTGGGCAAAGTGCTCGTCGAGATGGGCTATGTCGAGCGCGTCGCGCCGGCTACCCGCATCGCTTTTGACGCTCCGGCCGGCTTTATCGAGGCCAGTGTGGAGTGGGATGGCGTGCGTGCCGGTAATGTCACGTTCAAGAATGTGCCTTCCTTCATCTATCAACGTGACGTCGAAGTCGACACGCCCAGCTTTGGTCGCATCACCGGTGACATTGTCTTCGGTGGCGCGTTCTACTATTACATCAATGCCGATCAGGCCAAGCTCAGCGTCAAGCCAGAACTGGTGCGTGAGCTGATTCAGCTAGGTGCGGAAACCAAGGCTGTAGTCAAGGCCAAGATGAGCATTCGCCATCCGCTGGAAGCCGGCCTGGATACGCTGTACGGCACCATCATCGACAGTGCGCCGCAATTGCCGGGTGCCGATCAATCCAATGTATGCGTCTTCGCCGACCGCGAAGTCGACCGTTCGCCCACCGGCACCGGGACTTCGGGGCGCGCCGCGCAATTGTTTTTGCGCGGCCAACTGGCGCTCAATCAAGACTACGTCAACGCCAGCATCGTCGGCAGCAAGTTCAGTGTGCGCGTGACCGGCACCACCCGTGTGGGTGAGTTCGACGCGGTGCATACCGAAGTGACCGGCGCGGCGCACATCATGAGTACCAATCAATGGGTGTTGGAAGATAGCGATCCGTTTCCGACCGGCTTTTTCCTGCGCTGAACATGCACATCCTCGACGCTTTCAACACCGCACAGGCCTTGCCCTACGCACAGTTGGTGCCGGCTCTTGCACAAGCTGCGCAAGAGTTGCGCAGTGGCCGCATTTACGCCCCCGAACGCCAGGTAGTCCCGCTGGATGTGGCCAGTGTATTGCTGAGCATGCCAGCCATCGGCGCTGATCTTAGTGTGACCAAGCTGATCACCGTGCATGGCGACAATGCCAGGCACGGACTACCTGCCATCCAAGGCGAAGTGATCGTCTTCGATACCCAAACCGGCCGCCGGCTGGCGCTGCTGGACGGGCCCACGGTCACTGCGCGTCGCACTGCCGCCATGAGCTTGCTGGGCGTGCAAACCCTGGCCCCGGGCAAGCCGCAATCGGCACTGCTGATCGGTAGTGGCGTGCAAGCCGCTGCGCATGCGGATGCGCTGGTTGAATTCTTCGGTGTACACCAGTTCTGGATTGCCGCACGCGATCTCACGCGCACCGAGGCCTTCTGCAACGAACTGCGCAGCCGCCACGCCGATATCGTCGTGCATGCACTCACGCTGGAACAGCTGCAGGCCGACACACCCGTTACCGATGTGCTGATTGCACTCACCACAGCACGCGCTGCGGTGATTCCCGCCATCCTGGCACCGCACACGCTGGCCATCGGCGTCGGCGCCTTCAAGCCTGACATGGTCGAATTTCCGGCCGCCTTGCTGGCCGCACGCACCATCGTCGTTGATGACATCGATGGCGCCCGACATGAAGCTGGCGATCTGATCCAGGCGCAGGTCGACTGGAGCCAGGTGCGCGCCATTGGTGACATCCTGGCAGGTCGCGGCGCGCCGTTGCAAGGTATGCCAGTGTTCAAGACAGTAGGGCAGGCAGCATGGGATCTGGCCGCCGCACGCGTGGCGTATCAGTACCTGGTTGGTGCAACGTAATCAATCCGGCAAGCTAAGCGGATTCAACAAGAACCGGTCTGCCACAAGCAGATCGGCATTAAAAAGAAGTAGAGGAGACAAATGGACATATTTATCCAGCAAATCATCAACGGATTAGTGCTAGGCAGCATGTACGCGCTGATCGCGTTGGGATACACGATGGTCTACGGGGTGTTAAACCTGATCAATTTTGCGCATGGCGACGTG
>Ga0302152_10000400_pt1 | contig 20446 bp, 14 predicted proteins | sample I_Bog_N2_1_FD_192434 | JGI IMG/M metagenome (GOLD analysis project Ga0302152, IMG submission 192434) | Peat permafrost microbial communities from Stordalen Mire near Abisko, Sweden - I_Bog_N2_1 | ecosystem: Environmental > Terrestrial > Soil > Wetlands > Peat | place: Sweden: Abisko, Stordalen...
AGGGTGGCCGGATGTGCGTGGAATGGGTGGCCGGATCACCGTGGAATCAGTGGCCGGATGTTCATGGAATAGGTGGCCGGATGGCCGTGGAATCCGCACCTGAGCAGTCCGATGACGCCCCTGCAACGGGCTGGCTCCTTGAAGAATACGCCACAGACATTGAGGTGCTCGTAAAAACGGGCGCGTTGGCCGACTGGATGAGGACAGCTTGGGCCGGTTGATGGCCTTACAACAGAAAGCCGAACGGCTCAGGGTCAGCCACAGCACCAGGACGAGTGCTCGGGGCTCGCGGCATAACCGACGGGAGTAGCGGGTCAACGCCGAGAGCATCACCGGAAGACGGCGAAGCGGGCACGTATGCAGGCAGAGAAAGCATAAACCCGGTGTAGAACCGGGCTTTTGCTATGGAGCAGTCAAGAAAGATCTTTGTCTTTCTCTTTCTCCTGCTGTTGTTCTTTCAGCTTTTCCTGCTGTTGTTTCTTAATCTGCTCCTTCCGGCGTTCCTGTGTGGCAGCGTGCGAAGCCTTGGCAATGTCCATGAGGGTTCTATTAGCAGTGCCCACCATCGCTGCACCAACCATAAAAACTACGATCTCACCAAAAAACCACAGGTTTTGCAGCCGCAAAGGTTCATTCAAATCAGCTTGAGCAGCAATTTTCCAGATAGAACTCAGTACTGGAAATTGGGTTTGCGAATAGATATTGCCCACGACGTTTTTAACCCGCTCCCACCCCTGGAACTCGGCGTAGCCGTAGATCGAAAGCAGCAACGAGACCGCAATAAATACAATGCTCACAGCCGCGATGATCAGGCCCCACATTCTCAACCGTTTCGCCGCTTTAATTTCTTTTTCAACGTCCAAAAATACTCACCTTCTACTAAGCCAATTGACATCGGAGGCTTTACCGCTTTGACTTTTGAACGACTGCAGCTACGGCGTTCGAAAACATCCCGTCTCGGAAAGAGCCTCCCTCTCTAGGTCTGTCGACAAAAACTCCTTTTTCTTGAGCCGTTACCCAGAAAACAAAGACCTGGCACATGTTGAACACATCGCGTGGGGAGACGCCTGACAGATGGTGTAGAGGCCCGTGGCATTTCGGTACGGGTCTATTTTTTTCAATGGCGAGTTGTGCTGAGAGCTTAAAGCGGCATCAAGTTAGCGGGGAATTGGTGTCCGGTCTGGTAGGGGCAAGTCCATCCGGTTTTGTAGGCGCCAGTCCACTCCTCCCCCCTTCAATACTGCACGAGCGTGTAGTATCGAAGGGGCTGCAAGAATGCTGTTACACGTCAAATCACGCTTAGCCCTTTGAGTACCAGTGTTGTAGCCATCACTAGACTAGAACCGGCAAGAGCCACTAGCAGGCGATTAGTACGCGACGAATAACGTGCAAAGCGATTTTCCTGAACCACTAATCGCTCGTTAAACTCCAGCAACTCACGTTCCAGGACCTGAATGGCCTGAGCGCGTGTGAGATCACTACGACTGTTTTTTTGTAGCGTCTCCAGGATGGCTCGAATGGCGTTGTCTCGTTTCTCACTCAGCACATTTTGTTCATTGAGCAACTCGTTCAGGTGGGCTATTTGTTCGGCATTTTGGGTCAACGATGTATCGACTGCTCCCAAATGCAGCTCCTGGCGTGCGATTTCCTCCACTTTCAGCGATAAAGTAGATTGTATCGCCTCAATATCACCGCTGTTGCGCTCAATGGTTTGCGCCCGCTCCTGATCAACACGACCGTTTTCCTGCAACTCCACCAGAATGGTTTGGATAGCATGGTCCTGTTGTTCATCGAGGGCGCTTTTTTGATTGAGTAAAGCATCGATGCTGGCCAAGCGTTCAGCCTCGAGTTCGAGCGCGGTCTTGATTCTGTCGATATCCTGACTCTGTTGTGTGTCCAGCGCGTCCTTTACCGACAGGGCACTCTTAACCTCTTCAATGTTCTGTTTATTGAGCTCAATACGCTCTTGAGTCGACTTCGAACCTTCGGCAATTTTTCGAAAAATGGATTGGGCTTTGTCCGCAAAACCTTGGCCAGTTTCGGAAAGCTCCTGGAAACGGCCTTCGCTATCCGTCCAGCCCATTTTGGCGCGTTCTTCCAGCTCGCAGATTACTGCGGCAAGGAACGAGTAGCTCATAGTGTTGAGGGTAATGACCTCTTGAATTAAGCCCAGCATGAGGTCGTTGATTTTGTTCTGAGACTTGGAGACGTCCACCAAATCAGTTTTAGCACTGGAGAAGGTGCTTTTGAACCAGCCTCGATTTTCTATAGCGCTAACATGACTACTGGCATTTTCGATGCTTAATTCAATATCCTTGATTACATCCAGAAGACCTGAAGCGATGTTGACTGGGGTCAGATCTTCCTTGATTATTAGTTCTTGCGCGCTCATTAAAATAGCTCCAGCAAATCATCCAGGCTGTTTACAGAATTTCGGTAGTCGTTTAGACGGTTTTGAGTTACGACTTTGGTATCTTGTACTTCGAGCCAGTCGCTTTCGAATTGTGCTCGCATGACTTGAGTCGAGACAATCATATGGCTGTAAGCCCTATCGATCAGCACTACTGTTTGCTTGACCCTCAACAGATTGACCTGCTGACCACGGTGGGTATCGGCCAGCGCCTTGTTGCGAAAAGCAATACCACTTTTTAACCGGTCAAAAGCTAAGACGGTAAAAAGCGTCAAGGCACCGGTAATGACACCGGTAATAACCGGGGCCAGTGTCGCAGCAAAAGGCAGTAGCAGTGGTACGGCTTCCAACGCTTTCTGGATGATCTCCTCAAGCGCAATACCGAGACACAGCACGACAGTGCCCGAGAGAATTTTCAGCACCTCCATGGCTATGTCGCCACGGGCCATGCCTTTTTGGGGGGAAACAATCACTTTGATCGCCCGAACAATCGAAAGTATCGCTTCCCGAAGCATCCGCACCACATTTTTTGCGGTAGTGATAAAGGAGTTGATGACTAACGTGATCAAATTTGAAAGAAAGCCCGTTAGCCCCGTGCTAACACCTTCTTTCAGGTATTCCGCCCACTTCAGCTTAATTTTTTCGTAAGTCGACTTGATTCGCTCTTCGGCCAAAGTTAGTAGCGATTTGGCGCCTTCAAAGCCCTCTTTGACCAGATACCGCACATCCTGAATCAAACCTTCGATTAGATCTTTGAGCAGTAAACCCAATACTTGTCGAAGGACAAGCTTACCGGCCGCAGCGCTGCCCTCGATCAGTAATTCGCCCATTTGCTTGTCAAAGACAGCCTTTTTTTGTACACCATCCACTGCTTTTTTGGACTTCTCGTAGGCCGTATCTATTGCCTTCGGATCCAAATCGTAATATTCAGCGTTGGTCTTACTCGGGTCTTGACTGTTTTTTCCTGCCGCCCACACTTTCAGATCGGACTCTTGTTTCGAGGAGTTCATATTGAAAGATGTCAGAACGACGTTTTCTTTTTGCGTTGCTGTTGCCACACGCTCTTCACGTGTTTGTGCCAGGTGACCACGCGTAGACCTCTCGATTTCGCTGGCGCTGGTGACGTGATCCCGTGCGGTCATTCTCGGGCCTTCGGCAAACTCCGTCTCAGGCTCCTTGTAGGCGTCGTAGAACTTGCCGTCGGCACTACTCATGTCAGAGTGGGCGGCATCCATCGCAGCATCGTAATCCTTGCGTTGAAACGATTCCTTTTGGGCCTCCTGCCAGCCCGCATGACGTTTTTCATCTGCGTCGTTGGCGACGACCCCTTTTCCGAAGTTATGCAGAGATGTGATGGCGCCTCCATCGCGATCCTCGAACATCGCAGCAGTCAATCCGAACGGCCCCATCAACTGATCGATCATCATCTTTTGAAACGAATCGATGAAATCTGTTTGTTGCTGCCCATTTGGTGTGGCATTTATGTCTCTGATCAACGCCTCAACGTCCGCGTCGATTTCGATAATCATTTCTTGCATGCCGCTCTGCATTGTAGTGATCTCAAAATGCCATTCCTCTAACAATATCCATATGCTCGTCATGGTGTCTAGGTGTTCAGTCTCGGAGAGTCATGGTGCATTCGCCAGCACAAGACATAAAAGGGTTGAAACCGACCTTTTGCTTGAATCGCAAAGCAAAGGTCGAGCGGGAAACACCTGCAATTTGGGCGGAGGTCTCCACCGTCCAGGAGCGCGCTGGGTCGGCGTGAATGGCCTGAATGGTCAGCCTGATTCGCGGGTCGGATATAGTCAGCAACCAACTAGGTGCGCTATGCCTGTTGGCGCTGATGCGATTTTGACCCAGGCTACCAAAATTCATTGACCCACCCGAGTGCTCAAAAAATGATGATCTTACGGGCGATTTCGGAGGCAGAAATCACCATGGAATAGCTAGTAACCAAATCAAAAACAGTGCGCATTTGCACGTTTTGGTTACAGCCGAAACGCCACACGACCACCCTTCGCGACATTCACATCCTTCAACACCGGTCGCAGCTCAGCATGGAGTCGGTGAAACGCCTCAAAGGCGCTGGCGACTCTCTTATCTACCAGTTCCAATGTTTCTCCATTCCCTCTCGTCTCCAGGACACTCAAGTCAACCTGACGATCCTGGCAAAACCGCTCAAGTAACAGCCAAAACGGGTCCTTATGATCGATGTGCAGATCTTTGCGTTTGACGATGTCGACGCCAGTGACCGAGCATTGGACTGGCAGCCCTAATGCATCTCGAAACGCATGCATCTGTGGCCGCACAACGAACCTCAGCGCTTCGCAGACCTTTCCATGGGGCGACTGAACAACGCCCGTTATGCATCGCTCGTAAGAGAAGCTGTCTTCGCTCCCATCACTGCGGACCAGCCAAAATCCGTTGCCAGCACCCAGTACATTTCTTTTGATCTTGAAATGGTCGACACCCACTCCAATTTTTCTCTCCTCATCAGGATGCATCGCAATGAGCAAATGCAATTTTTTGATAGCGTACCTGTTGGTAATCACACCAGCGGGAGCGGTCTGCAAATAGCTTTTCAACGCATCCAGAAGCGCTTTTTTAGATTTGTATTCGAAGGGACCCAACCAATACATTTCCGAATGTCTCCATGACATGTGAAGCGGCTTTTCACCGCTGCGCTGGCAACGACACTGCGACTGTCCGAGGCGAGCGATTACGTGCTTCTAGCCACTGCCCTGCCGATAATAATGAGTGACCGCCCTCGCCTTGCAACCCGGGGGTGGATCAATGCGTCGTTCCGTATGTGTAAATGACCCAGGCCCTGTAAAAACACACTTACCCTAACTAAAAGTCAGGCACAGATTGGTAGGTATCCAAGCGAACAGCCTTGCGCTTTTCTTTCGCCGAGTAACTACCCCGCGCCGAATAAGCGGGGGACTCAATTCCCCATACCACCCCCGCTGACGCAAGTTGCTTCATCAGGTGACGATCCAGTACCTCACTATCGACCAGCTCACGTCGCTCTGCCAGTCGGCGAGGAAGGCACCATCGATCCCAGAAGACCGTCTGCCCCTGCGCGAGAAGCGCCTGCGCCTTTATGAACGCAGAATGGGTGCCATCGCAAATCCGGTAACTGATGAAGTTTACCGGTTGAAGACTCAGTCTCCCAAGATGCTCCTCCAAAGGATCAGCCGAGGCCAAAAGCCGCATGCTCTGCAAGCTCCGGCCAATGGGGGCCTCAGGATCTTTGAACAATGGGTTTATACGCCCTTGCCCCGTTACCGATTCAAGATCAGGAAGAACCTGTGAAACATCGGATAACGGAAACCAATGCGAGTGCCTCGTTGCAATAAACCGAAGTTTCCCATCGTTTGACTTTTCAACGTGTTTAACTTCAATACGCGCATCAAGGCCCGGAGGAAGAGCACCCCACGGTGAAAAAATTTGCCCAAGAATCCAAATCGTATCCCCCTTTCTCACCTGCTGTGTGGGTCCGGTTTTACGGCGACTGACATGAAATTTCGGGCGGGAAAAACCGGCGCCAAGGTCTTGTGCACCTGCGAACCAGGGATGATTGGGATCATCAGGGAATCGCAATACGATTCGCCTAGGCACATAGTGAATAAAGTGTTGAGGCATACGTCCTGACCTCGTTACGCAAATCCCGACCGCGGGCAGCACAGTGAATTACACGAAACCTTTCAAATGTGAGAGCGAGACACTCCGCGCCGCATAAGATACACCAACACGCTGGATATCCGGAATGTTCGCCACTGAGTCCAGTTTCGAAATGGTACCAGGGTCGACGTCTGTGAGACCTAGCCCATCCAGCCCGAACCGGGTCAACTCAGGGTTGTAACGCACATAGCTGAACAAATTCGGGCAGGTTGATTTGACGTTGTCTTTCACCATCATCATTTCGCCAAACTCTCGATCAATCGCTCCTCCGAAACGACACGCCCCCAGTGTCCGACAAGCCATGTCCCACCCTGCACTGGCCGCATTCATAAGTGCCCCCGGAAGGTTTTTGGCGTAGTGAACCAGGTTCATGTCACTCACCTTCAAATCCTGCCAGGTTTCAGCGGCGCTGCCGGTGCCGACCGAAACGATCAACAATTGGTCGGCGCCCGTTTTCCAGTTAATCGCATAAGGTTCGGCAGTCACCATCTGAAACGCCAGGAAGGCCGGGTTATTGTACGTCGTGATACCACCATCAATGAAAACAAACTGGTACTCAGCGTCGGTATTCGGGGCAAAGGTTACAACTTCGGGCGGGAAATAAGTCGGAGCCGCGGTGCTGGCACGCAACAACTGCCATAGCGGCAAACGCAGGTTGCAGTCTTTGCGCTGAAGCTGGTTGTATTTTCCGCGAGGATTGTTGGACACCGGCCAGGGTGAGTCGGTGGTGTGATTGCGCAGCACCATCATCAACAACGTGCGTAGTCCATGACTACCCAGCGTGGCGTTGGGCTCTTGCGGTGTCGATGAATGTTTCAGTGCTCGGTCCAGTTCCGCACGCAGTTTTGTCGCAAGGGGATCGGCCTTGTAGGTGTACTGCAGACGTTTAAACACCGATGCGGGGTCGAACATGTCCTTGCCGCTGCCCACGTAAAACGCGCGAATATCGTCCATGGACATCCCCGCAGAAATACACGCAGCGATAATTGCACCGGTACTGGTACCGCAAACAAAATCAAAGAAATCGGCAAGAACCAGCGTTGGAGCATTTTTAGCAATACGCAAATCAGCTTCGAGTTTGGCCAGGATCTCGACGCTCATCAGGCCGCGAATACCACCGCCGTCACAGGCAAGGATTTTTTTCGGTTCAGCAGATTCGATGCGGCTGACGAGTTGTTGGCTCATGGCGAATGCTCAGATATTTGGTTGGCGGCTTAGGGTAAATCAGTGAATTCCGGACATTGCTAGGTGTAGCTCATATTTGACGATACGCAGTCGATTCAATCGCCTCCCTACCAAAGCTTGCGTGTATCCAGCCAGGCTACTCGCCCCGTCCGGCGCTTCACTTCCTTGTACATATGCTCGGTGCCACCCGGTCCGTCGCCACCGCTGCCATTCCACAGGCAGATAAACCGAACCTTGTTTACCCCCCATGCAAGCGCACTGTATTGCAGCCACAGGTTGCAGCGCTCAAAAGGACTCATGGCTTCATCGGGGCTGGATTTGGGTGGCGAACCAAGTTCGGTCGGCATGATACGCGGTACAATCTCTAGCTGACTCTTGAGATCGAAATAGCGGGTACGCCACTGCTCACCACCCAAGGAGGGCAGTATGGAGCGTTCAATGAACTCGGGCTCGGGAAGTGGCAGCATCAGTTGCAGGCGCACGCCGAGCTTTTGACACGCTTCGAGGAACAACAGATCTCCACCGCATGCACCTTGCGCTAACGCGAGGTCACCGGGGCCAGCACCGAAGCTTTTAAGCGCTGCGGCAATACTTTCGGCAGCAATGACTTCCTTGTCTGCCGGAAAGCGAGGAACCGCCCGATCAGCGGTATCGATCATATGACCACTGAACAGGAATACCTGGCGCGGTTCGAATGGGGGGGAGCTAACGGCAATTTCCTGATCGATAATATCGAGCGCGACGGCTGTTTCGGCGGGACGGAACTCAAGATCGCGCAACAGGCAAAGTGTCTGGCGGATGGAGTCCAGCGCGAACCAGTCACGATTCGTAGCGGCGGCAGTGGCTTGATACTCTTTCCTCACGTCCTCAAGCGTACTCACCAATAAACATAACTCGGCATAGCTCGCTTGAGCCCAGTAGTCCATGCGATTGCGCTCTCGCGCAGCGAAGCTCGACCAGCGCACGCCCCCGGTCAACAGATCTATCGCTGTGGCGCTGGCTTCCCCTCCGAGATGACGGCGCAGAAAGCTCAAGGTCAGTGCATTGATACCGGAATAGTAGTGATCCGGGGCGGTGCTGAATGCTTTGTAATATGGCTCGATGGCTTGAGTCAGCGCCGAGTCCTGCGACCGCGCGGCGTCTGTCCATTCTGTCGGAGTAGAGCCTTGAGAGCGCCAACGATTGATCCAGTTCTCCTTCTCCACACGCCCGGCAAGCGCCCGGATTTCCGGATCGTTTGGATAGTCCATGGTCAGATGGCGCATCGCCTCTCGCGCCTCAACCTTGCGATCAAGACGACCATAGCAAATCGCTTTTTTCTCACGCGCAAACTTGCTCTTCGGATCGAGAGCCAGTACGACGTTAAATTGCTCCAGCGCAAAATCGTAATGCCGAAGCTTGAGCAGTGCGTCCCCTGCCGCGCTTTTTGCCTCGATGCGCAACGCCACTGTCGGCGCTTCTTCGGCCAGCACTAGAATGTCGCCCGCCAACCTTTTCTGCCGTGCTATTTCCAGCCGATTGGACCACTCCTCATAGGAAGCGCTGAACTCGTTGTGTTGTTCAAGCAGTAGCTTCTTCCAGTCAGGCTCGCGCAAGTGCGGAAGCAAGCTGTACACCGGACTCACCTTGCGCCCATGCCAAGCGTCAAGCGTCGCACGCACCATGTCAGTGAGACACTTGCGATCGAGAGCCAGCGTTGCTGAGTCAGGGGCGCCGTCCTTCAGGTTGTAACGCAGTTTGCGATCAGTGTAGATATCAAACGGCTGGCTCTGTCTCGGCCCCTGGACAAGCACCACACCCCGCGCACGAAGCGCATGTCGCACGCCAAGCTCATACCAGACATTAGGGTTGTCCAGCGTCAAGTCGGCGACGACGACATCCGCCATCAACAACTCCTGGAACATGTCAGTACGAATGTCCCCCGCCCGGAGATCTTCGTCAGCGCGGAACACCTCCAGACCCGCATCGCGCAACGCCGGTTCGATGTACTCGGCGTATATACGATTAAAGTCGATCATTTTCCCGTCATGCGCCGGTTTAGTACCAAAAGGCATGGCCACAAAGGCGTGGAGTTTCAAGCGCTTCTCCTTGAAATGGGAACTACATGGAACGTTTGCCTTGGGCAATAAGCACCGTTCTCATCAATATAGGGTAGAAATACGGATCAACAATTCTCTGACATCAACAACGCCCTGGCCTCGCTCTCCACCTGCTCGTTGATCTTCCATTGCAGGTCTGGAAAGCTTATTGGGATTGCGGGGCGGGATTTTTTTGTGTCAAACGCAATTCGTCCACTCGCTCCAGCAGGTGGTTACCGAAGGCAGGCAATCGATAGATGTTCCATTTTTCATCACCCTTACTGTTACTCCCTGCCAGCAGTACCTGCTGACCAGCACCCAGGGCATGAAATTCCGTGTAACCGGGTATCAGCGCTACTTCAGCCAGGGTCACGGCATCGTGCAAGGCAACGCCTTCACTCGTTTGCACAAGGACGAGACCTTGGTCGCCGAGGTCAACAATCTGACTGGCACCCGGGCGCAAAGGAGCCTGCTGCAAAAGCGTATTACCGTCGGTAGACATCCGTACCAAGCGATCATCGCGGGTTGTCATTAGCCAGCCTTGCGCCTGGAAAACCGCCGATTTTATTGCTAGGTCCCGAGTGGCCGGACTAACAGCCGGTTGCAATTGATGAGCGTCGATAATCGCCCATCGGACGTCGGTGTTGAACACCAGCGTGTCGTGACCATCGGCCGAAAATACAAGACCGGATTGGCCGCGAAGACTGTGCCAAGGCGACTCACCCAGGCCCACGGAAAAATAGGCCGAGCTGCCTTCGATCTCCGTAGCGTTTTGGGCCTGCGGCGGCAGATAGGTCAACGAGTGCCCGTCCAGCGAACTTTGGGTCCACACCTCGCCAGTTGCTTCGTTGACTGAATGCCTGCCGGCGGGTGCAGGCAATACCTGCAATTGGTTAGATTTTATATTGATGCGAGTCAGCACATCGAACGACTCACCGTAGATGTCGTCATTCCAGGCATGGTCCAGGATAGGCGTGTGCCAAAAAATGCCGTGCTCGCGAAAACTCTGAGCCAGCATGCGACTCATTCCATCACGGGTCGATGGCGAGTGCTGATTGAACGATTCGCGGCTTAGAATCGCGTCAATCGTTACCTCATCAATCGTCGGATTGAGTTCATTCAAAACTTCACCGTGCTGATTTGATAGCTGATAAGTCTTACCACCATAGGAGCGAACCCAACGCTGATCGGGCGCGATGTCACTACCTGCCGCGATCGCGCGTATGCCATCGGTCGTAGCGAAGAGCATTGACGTTTTTCCAGACGCCCGATATTTCCCTTTCAACGATTCTCCAAAAAACCGGCCTCGAGGCCAGACCTTCAGCAGCTTTTCGTTATGGACGGCATATCCCTCGCCCTTGGGCGTCATGGCAGCACGCGAATAAGGCAGCTGCGCAACTCTCTCGAAACCGTCATCGGTGACCCTGACCCATTCACTGCCATTCGACTGCCTGAGGACCAATTGCCGCCACTCAAGCACGTAGTCGAACCATGTTGCGGTACTGGGGTAGATGCCCACGACGCTACAGTCCTGCTGGTCTCGACGATATAGCCACAACATGGCGGGCGACTCGGTTTGCACCAACAACTGATCAGCAGAAATGGGGTCGGCCTGGAGGACTTTTCCCGACACGATATGACAGCGCCACAGGGGCTTGAGTTTTTCAGTCTCGAGCGTGATCACTGACGTGCCCGCCGTAGAAATATCGATGACGCTCAACAAACCGTTTCGAGATCCCAGGACAAAATCGCGATTCACATTGATGGCCAGACGCCCCTGCATTTGAGCATCTCGATAGCGCTCGATAGCCTGCCCCTGATCATTCAGGTAAACGTCACCGGTATGATCGTCCCAATCAGAGACGCTACGACCGCTAATCACTTTCCAGCCGCCATTGGGAAGCCGAAAGGCAACGGACTTGGATTCTCGACCGAACTCGACAATCAACTGCTCACCGACCCAATACAGCTGAAAGTCCGTTCGTTGATTGGATGGAATACTCGAAAAGTCACGTTCCTGAGTCAGGTCTAGCGAGTCCTGGAGTTTCCCGCTATCCATATTGAAGGTAAACAGCTGATTCTTGATCAGCAGGTACAACTTGCGATCCTGCGTGTCGGCTTCGACGCCTTGTCCCTGTAGTGCCAGTTGCAGGTCCGTGGCGCTCATACCTTGCTGAAGCAAATGCTCGAGAACCGGCGCCATATCGATGTAACTCAGCACACTCGGATCAGCATTATTGATCAGCGCGATACGTGCACCTTCTAACAGCACCAAAAACACAGAGCCTTGGGCCAGGCTCTGTAAATCGTACTTTGTCGTCACTTCGCTGAACGGCATGCTGACCCGCTTGTCCAGCAGTGTCCGGTAGATCAGAGCCAACTGTTCCAGGGACGGCGCCTGCCCCAGTCCCTGGCGTAACTTGATCGACGATTGCAGAAAGTCACTTCCGTCGTCGTAGTCAAGACGGCGAAAGCGCGCATCCGCAATGGACAGTAGCTCAAGCGACTGACTTTCGATCTTGGTTCTCCTGGCTTGTTCTTTCGAATAAAGACTCCAGACAAGTAACATCAACGCAGCAAAGATCACTACCGAGCAGGCTATCCACCACTTGCGCTTACGGTCACGCTCGCGCCGTTTCAGCTGGTCGAAACCCACCCCCAATATGTCCGCGATGACCTTGAGCAATACGTCCCGACGACTAATGCCGGAGCACTCACGCATATCGACTGCGAGAGGCTCCTCACGCAGACTCACATCAAGTTCGTCGTCTTCACCCAACGGATGACGCAAGGCCGGACAAAAGTACTCGTCACTCGGCAATGCATGATTCGTGCTCTTTGGAGCACTATCGATCATGACCGTGATGATCTTCTCGCCTCGTCGTGTACGCTTGAAATGCAGAACCTCTTCATTCACCCAATCGGACGCAGCCGATGTGGCTGAGCAAAGCACGATCAAGGCATCGGAATTGTCCAGTGCTTGCTTGAGCGCCTGCCGAAGACTGGGCGAACTTGACAACTCTCCATGGTCGATAAAAACAGGAAAAAGACGACGCAAATCCCCCTGTTGCTCCCGCACCAGCGCACGTATGTCTGAGGGCAGCTTCCATGTCTCAATGGCGTTGTGCAACCATTTTGCGGACTCGTCATCGTCGTGAGAGTAGCTGATGAATGCCCGGTACTTTCGAACATTAGTGCAGGTACTTCGTACTTCTTCCATGGCTTACTCAGATAGTTAATACTTACATCTAACACGTCACCGAAGCTGTACTCCCTACTGGCTGCCGCGAGAAAAAATCCAGTACTGAGTTGGCGACAAACAACAATTTTTCCGCTCGAAGCAGTGACTTGACGATGCTATAGCCGTTCTCCGCGCTGCTGAAGAGAGAAAAAGGTCACCGCTTACTGAAGCTGAGGTTTGCAATATTCGAGACCAAGCAGTTTGCATCACACTCCCATTCAGCGTTACGCTCGATATGGAAAAAGAACGCGGCTATCCAGATATCGCATCGGAAAATTGCTGGAGTGAATGGAAAAAAGCAAGGGAGCTGATTTGAGTCCCAGCCCAAAAACACCAGCCCAAAGCCACCTCCCCCTCGAGCTCCTCCTTGGAGCGACCTGCTTGGCCCCATGGCAAGAAATCGACAATCACCACAGTCGATGACCAGGTCAACCGAACGGCCAACAACGTAAACGGATATCGCTCGACTAGAGCAAGCCCCCCGCCTCACCAGCTCAATCATGCTACCCGTAAACTGACTGCACAGATCTTCGAGCGCAATCAGCCCCCCCTTACCCTTAAAAGGCTTTTAGGGAAAGCTGTGTGTTCTAGAGTAACGCCCCGCCTGCGACTGAACAGAGGGGCATCGCAACTTTAATATACTATTCATCGCCGCTTATCCAACATTTTAGCGCCCTTATCCAGGTCTTGTAACTGAAGTTTTTCCATCGGCAAATCTAGACTAGCCGAAATTCTTTGCTTATTTTTATAGTCAACAGGGAACATATAAATGTGTTGTACCACAATTTCTTTCAACATGCGATCGCACAAGACGTTGCCTTTGAACTCTTTGTTCAGGCTATCTAAAACCTCATAATCGATATTCTTATGAAAATCCAGCTCAATTGCTTGATTGATTAATTTTATCGCCGGCGTAGGGAACTCACTTTCAATTGCGCGATAGATTTCGTCAGTTTCTACACACCCAGTGGAGCTTGCGATTTTTCTAATAACTGCGTAGATTGCGCTGTAGGTAAACAGCAAAAATACGTCCCTGGCTTCTTTCTCGATAGCCAAGTTTGTTTGGGAAGGGTTTTCCCTGATTTGCTGAGCAATCGTCGCAATCACCCCTTCTTTTGCTACGTCGGAGATATCTATGAAGAATTGCAAAAATCTCAATCCGCAGTCATAAGCTTCTTTTAGAAGCGTTAATAATTCAGGCTTGCTGAGTGATGCGTGCCTATTGCGAATAATCTGTCCAATCAACTCTGAACCTTTGAAAACCTTGTTTATTTTGGCGAACAAACTGTTATCGTTGGCTGGGTCACTCAGCTCAGAAACTTCATCCGCCACATCAAAGTCAAAATCCTCCAGCGTTTGCTGATGCTTTTCACGCTCTTTCTGAACTTCTCTTTCCTCGATTACAAGACGAGGAATATCTCTTATAAACTCTTCTAAAAATACTGTATCTTTTGCTTGTAGGGTAGCAGGCTCGTGATCGGAGAACAACTCCATCAAACTCACCTGGATTTCGTCAAGTATCCATGTTTCCTTGGTATGATGGGTAATAAAAATAATGATATTGGCAAAATCTTCTCGATGTAGCCCTTCGAGCAGTTTCTTAATCTCCGCCTTAACTTGCTCATTCTTACTGAATGAGTCTGCGATTTTCTTAGCAGCAAAAAAATAGTAGATATATGGATACTTGAACGAAACCAGGCCGTCGCTGGTGTTCAGGATACTACAGTTATGCAGGTCTTCGGTTACCCTCACCCGATCTACACTGAGGTAATGTGTTGCATAATCATCATAGAAGTGAGTCAGGTCATCTAAGGTCAGCGCATTACCTTCGTTAGAGTACTGAGCCCATGCTAATTCAGTCAGAACATTCATGTACCTGTCAATTTCTTTATGTTTTATCTTGATCCGCTCTAGAGCTTGATAAACCAAACTTTGATAACAGTGACCATGTGAGGTCATGTCCAGCCGTTGTGATGAATATGTCTCAAGCATTTGCAGAATCGATAGAATAAAAATCGGCTTTGAAGGAAGAAGTTTTTTTCTAATGATCGCATTAACTTTCAAGGATATCTCATCACATTCTTTGTACATCTCCCCTTCATCTAGGGACTCTTCAACCCCGAGTGATACCCATTTCTGTATCAGTTGTGTTCGTTTGACGTTTCCGAAATCGTTTATTTGATAGACATCAAAATCATCTAACGCATTATGATCAGGGACCATATATCGAAATGTATCTCGCGCCAATAGGATCACGGCATGGTACTTTACCTTCAGCCCCATAACCATCTGGTCGAAAAATTTTTTATTAAGGCCCGTCTGGTGTATGTCATCAACCAGGATTACAATTCTGTCGGGCACAATTATTTTAGATTCGTCAACATTCTGATATTGATCAATCAATCTTTTTTCAACTAACGCACTAACGCTTGCAGAACGCACCTCGGTCCCGCTCAAATAAATCGGTACAAATCCCATATCTCTAGCTTGTCTGCATAAAAACTTAGCCAGTGAAGTTTTTCCAGACTGTTCTTCGCCGACAACGATAGCGTTTTTTGACTCCTCTAGAAGCGAAGAGGTACTGATACTTCTACGAATTTTGCTATTAAAACTCTTGCCAACAACAATCAAATCTGGAGAAGTGTAGATACTGCTGAGCTTAACCTTGCTTACTTTTCGATGGACAAGTGTCACTTCCGTATCATTAATCCATGCCAAGTGAGACTCTGAAAAACTCAATTCTAATGGCTTTTCATCTACTTTTACAATCATCGGCCTTTCCTTTATGAATTCGGCTATTGATGAACGCAAACCTTCGATTACATTTTTCCACGCTTCGTCTTTGTCGTCCCATTTACTAATTGGCCTTCTGCCTTCTGGTAGACCTTGAAGTTCTTCGATGACTGAGCCTTTTACATCAGTAACACGCACGTAAATTGGAATTACTTTAGCAGTTTTTGCTGCATGCCGCTCAAGCGCTCGCGTCATTTCTACGTCATAGCAATAATCTGAGTGGACAAAGTCTTGGCTAATTAATAAAACTATAACATCCGCGCACTCTAAATTATCATTGATTTTATTTCGCCACCCATCACCGCCGGTGATGTCCTGATCGCTCCAGGCAGAAACCTCACCTTGCCGTTGCATGTTAGACAGAAATTTTACGAAATTCTTAAAATAGTCCTTGTCTTCGTGACTATAGCTAATGAACACCTTCATGGGCGCTGTATTTTCTTTATTCATATATATCGACATCTGCTTAGCTTCAATTATATTTTCCCTGGTCGCGACGTAACGGATCGGATATTAATTAAACTAGCCGTTAACTATTTCGACAGTTTTATTTATGACTGTTCAACTGCAGATCATCCTTCTAAGTGGATTTCTGATCTAAAAAGCTTACCTATTTGAAGCGCTGCTGAAAAACCATTCTACGATGTCTCATTCCGGCCAACCAAGCTAAGCCAGTCTGTCGACGAATCCTGTATTAGAGCAGTAATGTTCGGCTGCTCTGCAAGCTCCATCACAGCGTCACGGTTAACACCTTGTCGAACGACCACATGCCTTACGAAGGCATCGCCAATACGCAGCGCACGGGGTAACTCTAACTTGATCTCGCGACCTATGAATCGTTCATCGAAGAGCGGCCGTCGTGACAGGTCTTCGGTCAGTTCGATACGGGCCCTTGAATCACGTTCTTCTATAACTTGCCGGTGCCGTTCATTACTCGCCCTTGTCTGTTTTTTCAACACGTCCGTCCATGTCCCTTCAGGCAGCGCTAGAGCTTCAGCTGCGGTCTCAAATCCAGCCATTCTCAATAGCTTCGACATGACACCACGCGTAGCAGCGTCATTCGCCTGAGGCATCTCGTCCGGAAAAATCTCAACAGGGTCATCAGGAGGCGGGTCGATGACTTCGAGTCGACTGCCTTCCGCCCCCTCCAATCCAATGGTGAGTCCACAAACCAGACGCTGGCCGGTGTAGTTTCGTGGAAAAATCAACGACTGCTTCTGTGCTAGCCCGCCAGCTAATTGGCGGTTGCTGTAATGACTCCCTGATTGTGTGCCCTTGCATTCGATGACATGCCAAAAGCCTTTCGAATCTCTTCCCACAAAGTCAGGTGTTTTATTTGGACCCCGCTTCACAACACGCCGCTGAGTAACCCCAACAGAATGCGCGTGCTGTCGCATGAAATAGTTACCGTCTACAACTAAGTCGAACGACAGCGTATTCCAGAGCCAAAGCATGGAAACTCCCATTCCGAAATCGTCACTCAAAATAGTTTTTTGGTGGGCGTCAAGCGTCGAAAAACTCTGAGTGAGCTTCATTTCTTGATCATCGGGAGTGATCGCGGCAAGGTACCGAACCCAGGCCCAAAACTCGCTCAACGTTACGCCGGTCGTGGCGGTCGGAGTGGTCAGGTAACCGATCATCAATAACATTGAGGGTATGTTTAGATCGTAATGGCCTAGACCGCTTCGAAAGGCTCTTGGGAAAAGAGGAGGTATTCCAGGGCCGGGCCAAGTCGACTTATCGATGAAGATGGGCAACCTACGATCCATGTTCTTCCCTGTCCTTGAGTTCATTTCAACAATTACGAGCTACTAGCAACGAGTCCTAAAATCTTAGATTCCAGTTCGCGTTCAACCCAACCATTGCCCTAGGGTGGGAGATCAGCACCAGCCACCGGATTTGTGCCTGAGTTACTCCGGAGGAATACGAAATGGTGAATTCGATGTCATCACCAGTCCTTAGTCCCGAATCTGAGTGCCCGGGGGACCTGCTCGCAACAACATAAGGTGCTGCGGTCTCCTGACGTATTTTACTCACGGCTGTTCCAAACGCGTATCTGGCGGCTGGTGATGGCTCGTGGAGGCTGACTCTCCAAGAAGCGGATGCCAAAACCTACGCTGCTCCTATCATGGCGTCAAATGGCCATTATGAAAAGCCCCTAATTTTCCGAACGAGCGGAGACGCTTCTAATTTCGCGGCGGTATCTGCAAAGACTGCACGGTGAAATGGCTGGCCTTTCGCATACACTGGATTCGTCGGTCAATAGTCTTCTTCTCCAGGGCCTAACCTTGGTTGCAGGGCCGTAACCTAGCGTCCCCGGGGCTGTTATTCAGATGGGTGAATTTTTTCTTGAACTGCGGACTCCACGCTGTCTGGAGACTCAGCCCACCAACATCCTGTAGTGGTCTAATGATTCCGGACACTCATATATGTCAACCAGTAGGATGGATCAGATTTGCATCGGTACTGACAGATAGTGACGAAGTCTGAGGTTGGCGCGTGCCTCACGGGTAGGCTGAAAGGCCGCCAGCCAGACACCCTTTCTCTGCATAGCTTTTTTCGATATCCGCAATCCACCGACCGCAGTTCAAGCATGGGTGGAGCCCAGAAGCCCGACACCAGCCCCGTAGACTAGATGAGCTATAGACCCCCGGTAAGGCCTATAACCTGGCAGACGCAACTTCTTGAGAATTCCCGAAAACCAAGCTGACATTCGCTCGCAAGAGACAATAGGCGAGCAATCAATCGCGATAATCGGCTTAGAGGCATGCAGCCAACTCACCAACCGTCAGTTACGCCCATGACATTAAGGCAATCTCAATTCACTACCAGAACAGCAAAATCGCAGACATAAAAAAGCCCAACCTTCTCAGATTGGGCTCTTTCAAAAATATGGTCGGGACGGAGTGATTCGAACACTCGACCCCTAGCACCCCATGCTAGTGCGCTACCGGACTGCGCTACGCCCCGACTAGGCGTGAAACTGGGTTTTGCTTCTTGTGGAAGCGAGGAGAAATATACCGCAAGCTTTTGAAATGTCAAAGTATTTTAAAACCTTGAATCACTTCTTCAGCACCACCAGCACGTCCTCAAGCTCCGAGATCATCTGACGGATCAGTTGCTTGTACTGAGTACTGTCATCCTTGGCCTCATCGCCGGAGAGACGCAGACGCGCCCCGCCGATGGTGAACCCCTGGTCGTACAGCAACGCGCGAATCTGCCGGATCATCAGCACGTCATGGCGCTGATAATACCGGCGATTGCCACCACGCTTGGCGGGGTTGAGTTGAGGAAACTCCTGTTCCCAGTAACGCAGCACGTGCGGTTTGACCGCACACAGCTCGCTGACTTCACCAATGGTGAAGTAGCGTTTGCCTGGGATCGGCGGAAGCTCGTCGTTATGACTTGGTTCCAGCATAGGCCTCAACTCGGGCTTTCAACTTCTGCCCTGGACGAAAGGTGACCACACGGCGAGCCGTGATCGGGATTTCCTCTCCCGTTTTTGGATTGCGGCCAGGCCGCTGGCGTTTGTCCCGCAAGTCAAAATTGCCGAAACCCGACAGTTTGACCTGCTCGTTGTCTTCGAGAGCGTGTCTGATTTCTTCAAAAAACAGTTCGACCAATTCCTTGGCCTCCCGTTTGTTCAGACCCAGCTCCTCGTAGAGACGTTCCGCCATTTCAGCTTTCGTCAGAGCCCCCATACGTCACTTCCTTAACGTGGCGTTCAACCTGGTTTCGAGCGAGGTGAGGATATTTTGCGTCGTGGAATTCACCTCATCGTCATTAAGAGTGCGCGATGGATGCTGCCAGGTCAAGCCAACTGCAAGGCTTTTTCTATGCGGATCAATGCCTTTACCCTCATAGACGTCAAAGAGCCTGAGCTCTGTGAGCCATTCGCCTGCATTTTCACGGATTACGTCCAGCACGGCACTGGAGGCCACGCCTTTGTCCGCCAGCAACGCCAGGTCACGACGCACTTCAGGGAAACGCGACAGCTCGCTGAATTTAGGCATTTTTCCCAACGCCACTTCAGCCAATACCAGCTCGAAAACGAAGACCGGACGGTCGAGACCGAGGGTTTTCGACAATTCAGGGTGGATTGCGCCGATGAAACCGACCAGACGCCCTTCCCGCTCGATGCGCGCGGTCTGACCCGGGTGCAACGCAGGGTGTTTGCCCGGCACGAACGTGAACGAATCCAGTGCACCGGCAAAGCCCAACAGCGCTTCCACGTCAGCCTTGACGTCGAAGAAGTCGACGGTGTCGCGACCCTGTGCCCAGCCTTCCGGCAGACGGCTGCCGCACACCACGCCAGCCAGCATCGGCTCTTGCTTCAGGCCTTCCAGCTGACCGACAAAACGCAGGCCGCTTTCGAACAGACGCACGCGATCCTGCTGACGGTTCAGGTTGTGCTGCAACGCCTTGACCAGCCCCGGCCACAGGGACGAGCGCATGGCCGCCATGTCGTTGGAGATCGGGTTGGCCAACAGCAACGGCTCGACGCCCGGGTTGAACAGTTCGAACTGTTTCGGATCGATGAAGCTATAGGTGATCGCTTCCTGGTAACCACGGGCCACCAGCAGACGACGCAGCTCAGGCAGGTCGCTACGGGCTTCAGCCTTGGCTTGTGGCGCCAGGCGGGCTTGTGGGTAACGAACCGGCAGGCGGTTGTAGCCGTACAGGCGCGCCAGTTCTTCGATCAGGTCGACTTCCAGGCTGATATCGAAGCGATGGCTTGGTACTTCTACCTGCCACTGCCCTGCTCCGCTGGCAACAATGCCCAGGCCCAGGCCGGACAACAGGCGCTCGACCTGCGGTGCATCCATTTCCATGCCCAGCATCTGGGTGATGCGTTCGGCACGCAGGGTCACCGGAGCAATGGAAGGCAGGTGCGCTTCGCTGACGGTTTCGATGATCGGGCCGGCTTCGCCACCGGTGATTTCCAGCAGCAGGCCAGTGGCGCGCTCCATGGCTTCACGGGCCAGTTGCCAGTCCACGCCACGCTCGTAGCGGTGCGAGGCATCAGTGTGCAGGCCATAGGAACGGGCCTTG
>Ga0302152_10000413_pt1 | contig 20123 bp, 9 predicted proteins | sample I_Bog_N2_1_FD_192434 | JGI IMG/M metagenome (GOLD analysis project Ga0302152, IMG submission 192434) | Peat permafrost microbial communities from Stordalen Mire near Abisko, Sweden - I_Bog_N2_1 | ecosystem: Environmental > Terrestrial > Soil > Wetlands > Peat | place: Sweden: Abisko, Stordalen...
CCAACCAGCGCGTGGCCAGCCATCTTCGCTCACAGCACAAAGGCCGGCACACCACCCAGATCGAGCACATGCCCAAGAGCCACCGTGAGCATGCCGAATGGACACCACAACGGCTGATCCGCTGGGCAGAGCAGACCGGCCCCAACACCGCCGGCGTCATCACCTACATCCTCGAACGCCGAATCCATCCGCAACACGGCTTCCGTGCCTGCCTGGGCATCCTGCGCCTGAGCAAACAGCACAGCGAAGAGCGGCTGGAAGCCGCTTGCCAGCGTGCGCTGGCACTGGGCGCATGCAGTTACAAAAGCCTCGAATCGATCCTGCGCCAAGGGCTAGAAAGACTGCCACTGGCCCAGCAAAACCTGCCGTTGCTGCCCGACGAGCACATCAACCTGCGTGGCCCCGGCTACTACCACTGACTGAAAAGGAGCACGAACATGCTGCCCAATCCGACACTCGACAAGCTGCAAACCCTACGACTGCACGGGATGATCAAGGCGCTCGGCGAGCAACATGCAACGCCCGATATCAACGACCTGAGCTTCGATGAACGGCTCGGCCTAATGGTCGACCGCGAGCTGACCGAGCGCGAAGACGCCCGCCTGAGCACTCGACTCAAAGCCGCTCGACTGCGTCATAACGCTTGTCTGGAAGACATCGACTACCGCAGCCCGCGTGGCCTGGACAAGGCCCTGATCCTACAACTGGGCAGCGGTCAATGGCTGCGCGACGGTCTGAACTTGATCATCGGCGGCCCGACCGGCGTAGGCAAAACCTGGCTCGCTTGCGCGCTGGCCCACAAGGCCTGCCGGGACGGCTACAGCGTGCGCTACCTGCGCCTACCGCGCTTGATGGAGGAACTGGGGCTGGCCCACGGCGACGGCCGCTTCGCCAAACTGATGGCCGGTTATGCAAAGACTGATCTGCTGATCCTGGACGACTGGGGCCTGGCGCCGTTTACCGCCGCGCAACGGCGCGACATGCTGGAGCTGCTGGACGACCGCTACGGGCATCGCTCGACGCTGGTCACCAGCCAGATGCCGGTGGACAAATGGCATGCGCTGATCGGCGATCCGACCTTGGGTGATGCGATCCTCGACCGGCTGGTGCATAACGCTTACCGCATCGAACTGAAGGGTGAATCGATGCGCAGGCGCTCGACGAAATTGACGACGGCGGGCACTTCAGACTAACAATGCGAACCTGCGTCGCTGCGCTCCGACTGCCCGGCCGGATGATCGTGGAACAGGTGGCCGGATGTGCGTGGACTGGGTGGCCGAATGGCGTGGAATCCGCAGTGTGCTTGCCGGGGCCGGCTCGGGCTCGTTGGATGGGCTTTCAGAGAGTTTACGCAGGTACATCGCCCTGTCAGCGGTGCTGAGGGCTTTGCGAACTGGAGGCGGATCGGGGGTGATTTTCTTGGCCATGGAGATACTCCTATTCAGTAAAGGAGTTCGCCACATTTCGTTACCAAGCGAAGGGGTGGCGAACTGTACGCAGGTTGGTAAACCGGTGAATAGGAACCGGCAGGCCGAAGCCTCCTGCGCACAGCCCGCCATAACGCGAACACAAACAAAAAAGCCGCTCTCGCGGTGCTGTGCGCCTACTCAAATCCGGGTTACCAAGCCCGATCGCTGGATTTGCAGCGACACTTGAACAGTAACCCCGGCGTTTGGCGCAGGCAATATTCTCCCATGCCTGTAGCGCGTGGGAAATATGAGTTTTTTCGGCAGGCCATTTCGCATACTGATTGAGAGTTGCTGGGCTACGTCTAGGGTGTTCGCGCTGATGCCGAATTGCCCCTATGGCCGATGCCACACTGACCCAACACCAATCGGCAAAAATCCATTCCTACTGACGGTTCTCAAGGTAGGAGCTTGGGTCAGTGAAATTTCGGTAACTGGGTCAATCCAGCGCTGGCGATAACATCCAAACCTTTGAAAGATTTGTTGTGAGATCTTTTGCACCACTTAAGCAATCGAGAACGATAAAAAATAAAACGATAATTTTCCATCTTCAAGGTCACTCAATTGATAACGCATCCTATCAAAGCCAGAATCCAGCTTATTAACATTCATATGCATCAGCTGAATTAATCCGCCGCCAAAATCACGGGACGTAAATTGGCTAATATCAATAAATCTGACGCGCACGATATCAGCCCCTACCTTTTCAGAGGCCGAAATAGATAGAGATAAATCATAAGTCCTCCCTTCTTCATTCAACTGAATACTAATTGCATTCAAGCAGTTGTGAGCAACAAGCAATTCATTCAATTCTGGAAGACCAATCATTATTAACCCTCGTTTCTTTCCCATTGGAGCCATAGCCTGGACCACACTCATAGGTATGTGTGTGCGGGTCGGAATGATATTCCGCAGGCTTTCCTTGGTCCCCATATCCGTGATTAGTGTAATCCGTTCTTTTAATCTGTCGGCCATACTGGTCGTACTCGATCACAGATTCTTCAAGTTTCCCAGTCGCGGGGTTGTACCTCTCCTGTGTCACCCCCCCTATTCCAGGAGTCGTCTGATGCGGTTTCTTCCCGGTAAATACCTCGTCTGGAAACGTTCCTTCCGTTACAACAACTTTCGTCCCGCCCGTCGCAGCGGCCCTGCCTCTTTTGCACCAACTCTTCAACGCCACCAAATGGTAGTTTAGATTTCAATTTCCTGAGTCATTCCCAGCCTTGGTTTCAGCTGAATAAAACTCAACCATGCCAATAGAGCAATCTCAAACGAGTCGATACTAAGCAGCTCGAAATAATTTTCATCATGGAGTGAGTAAACTTTTACCTGCCCCTTCGTTAATTCGGCCCCCCAGGCGTCGCGACTCCAATCTAAAAAATCAATTTCAGACTTCTTAATTTTTCTTATTCGGCCCACACCTTCATTTAACCACGGCACAGCATCCAGAAATACTTGCCCTCCATCATCAGTTAAGAGACAGGCAAGCGGGCTAACACCGTCTTTGTTGACGACGCTTGAACTACAGCTCGGCGAAAGAGCTCCAGCTGACTCCTCCCATGAAAAATGCAATTTCATTTTACGCACCTAAAGCTTTGGATAAACAGTAGTTTTCGGGCTCATATACCCCTCGACGCGGATACCGCTAGGGGTAGTTCCGGTCCATTTATTCCCTACAACGGCCTTGTTTTGAAAGGATCCATCCACTTCAACTTTTATTCGGTCTGCGGTCCAAGAGTCAGGAAACATTGTAGAAACGCCGCCGTTGTTCGTCTTAGGCAAGAACTGTCCTGGGTTAGCTGGGTCAGTCACTTCAATTTTAGCGCTATAAACACCTTGCGCATTCGGTGCCGAGACTGTACCAGGAATCACTTGAACATCACCCGTTACTGTTGAATGTCCGCCAACGACATTGCTATTAGGCTTTATCTCAGCACTAAGTATATGTCCTTCGAAATCAATCGGAGCAGTAACTTTGCTTACGGATAGTGAGGCTTGTGCATTGAGATTAACTAAACCGCTTGTAACACTTCTGTCTACTAAAGCACCTGCTTCTGCATCGGTGAAGGCACTACTCGGATTCAGATTACTCGATACAGATCCTTTTGCACCAATTAAACTCTCATTTTACGCAGCAAAATTTTACTATCTGAAAACTGAACCACATCATCTGTAACTGTTAGACATTCGTTAGACTCAATCACACTAAACCCACAGCCTCCAAAATCCAAATATACTCCGACGCAACCTTCATCGATATCACTAATCCTGTACTCATATACCGACAAAACTTTCAAACCCAGATACTTATCCAACCCACTTAACGACTTAATCGGGTACGCAAACTCATCATTTATTTCAGACAACCCCACTAACTCAGGATCTGAATCCAGCTTTAAAAACCTTGACACGCCCTCGCTAACTGTTAGGGACACCCACCCAGAATTAGATAATTTAAAAAACAACACCAAAAACTCACAGACCAAATTTCCGCTCATAAAAAATGAGCGAAATCTGACATCGCGCAACACCTCATTGACCAGCACAGTTTTCGCTCTCCACATTAAAACTTAGATGACTTCTCTGGAATCAACGTATCAAACTCGTACTTCCCACCTGGCAATACTCGCAGACTTACGGTGCTATTTGTCTTGGAGCTGTACACATGAATAAGGTCATAATTTCCTCGCACAGTTGAGCTGGGGATCAATGGACTCACAGACGTAACGTTCTCTAAGGTTTCTTTAACCGTCGCTTTAGCCTGCTCTACACCGGCCCTGCTTGCTTCATAGGGTAGGCGACCCTCACCAATTTTTGCTCCCAGCTTTTTGTTGAGGTTAGCCGACTGTGATGCAAAGAAGTCATCTACCTCTCCAAAACCAGGAACCTTCTGAATACCTTTTGCACCTAGCCCGCTGCTAAAGTCGCCAACACCATCTACAACCTGCCCGCTAACAGTCGTCGTTCCTGAAGGATAGTCTCCAGAAAGCTTTCCACTATACGGACCTTCAGAGCTAGTCCACGCAGGCGTCCCGGTCGAACCTTTTGTGCTAGCACTAACCTCCGCTACATCTGCTGCACCTTTTGTACCAACATGCGACTAGAACCGATAGAGTTAACGCCTATCCTTTTCCGGCAGCCAGCCCTCTTCAATTCTCTGGACCAATAGCGTGTCGTTCCATGAACCACGTATAGGAAACTTCCGTTGTTCTTCGGTGATTTCGCCAATTTTCCATTCTATCTCCCCGTTCCAAAACCACCAAGTATCAACACGTCCAGTTGAAGGGTCCACTACTCCAGCACGGAAGGTCGGGGTCTCCTTGGAGTGCGCTGGAATAGTACAACCCTTAGCTTTTTGGATAATTCCTTGTTTCAGAGCTGCCGAGACTGGAAAAAAAACCCAGAAATTTGTTTTTTCATCCACCAAGACATCCAAATCTGGCTCGCTATCATACGTACCTGGCAAGACACGAATTAATGAACCCATAGGAGGGATTTTTTTTACAAACTGGAAATATGCTTTTCCACTCGTAGTTGCGATGGCAAATACATCTCCGACCTTGATCATTATTTGAACCCCGGATATCCAACTGTCTTCAAAAGAGCCGCACCTCTAGCGAGAGACTCCGCATAAATCGGATTTGCTGTAGATATGCTGTTGATCTTATTAATCAATGAGCCACCATCTTTACCTAAACCGTTGTATTCGATCAACACTTGTTCAACTGCTCTCGCATCACTACGAGATATATTCTGAAGACCTGGTATTGCATCAATCTCAATGCCTTTCTGGGATAAGTGTGCTGCTGACCGCGCTTCAAGATTATCGGTAATACCAACATACTGCACAGTACCATCTTCCGCCGTCGAAGAATAAACAGCGGTCTTACCTGGGTTCGGCACCACATCTTTTGTACCCCCAGTATCAGCAGCCACCTCCGCTGCAACCGCCCGTCCCTCACCACTCACAGCAGCTTCTACAGCCGCCCCACCTCCGCCACTCAGGACAATAGGAGTGACTTCTTTTTGAAAATTTGTCAACCAGATAGTGTGAGCAATCGTCTGGTCGTGAGTGTTACTTTCTTGAAAATCCTGAACAATATCCGACTCTTCGGGTGTCAGCTCCTTATTCGAGACGTATTTGCCCAAAGATTCCGTGGCAGTCTTTATCTCTTCCAACTGAGTAAGACAACCCGCCTCACCCGGGCAACCATTCAACGCTGAATTGGTGGTCTTATCGCTAGTTATCTGGTACCGCGCTTTAACCCCCCCACGACAAGCCGCTGGATCCTCGGTCCCTCTACACCCCTTCAGTTCCTCCACCAGATTATCCACCTGATGATGATTCAGGTAGTTATACTGAGTCGCATTCTCCGCGACTGCGGACGCAATCCCTACATCACCGCCAGACGCTGCTGCCCCCAGTACCCCAACAATCTGCGTCAGGGCCTTCAGGTTCGCTTCGGCTCTTATGTACTCAGCAGAACCAGGGACCAAGTTCTCGGGTAACAGTTTGTCGCCCAGCGCACCTACCAGCAGCTCGTTGGCACCGCCCGCAATGGCCCCGGTACGGAAGTCGCCGCCCATGGCCTTGGACAGCAAACCACCGAGACCGGCATGCAGCAGGGTCTTCTCCAACCCGCCGTTATCCAGCTTTAGGTCGCCTATCTTTCCGGCCCCGATAGCCCCACCAATACTGGCAGCAGTCCCCGCCGCCGAACTGGCTAGGTTGTCCTTGAAGCTGCCGCCATACACGGCGGTTTTAATCACCGAATCCGCTGCTACCTTCAATGCAACGGTTTGTGCACTTTGAAGATTGAAGCCCACACTACCGGGATTGTAGTTAAGGCCTTGCGCCACACCCGCCGTCGCCATCGAAACGGCATAGCTCTTGAGACTGTCCTTGGAAGTGACATCTTTGAGTACCGCCCCAAGGTTGCCCCGATTATCAATGGTGCTAACGGTCGCCTTGGTCGCAACAGTTAACGCTCCTGCCTGGGTTATCGTACTCAAACCGGCCATCATCGGGCCCATGACCGCTGCTAGCGCAATCGCGATGATCAACTGCGAAGCCGGTCCAAGCCCCGAGTTGCTGTATTGGTAGGAGTCGTGAATCTCCTTCACCAGGTGCCAATCCACGTCACCGCGCTTCTCGGCGTCCTTAAGCCAGGCCATTTTCGGATCAGCCTTGACCATCGCATCGATGGTCTGGCTGACCGACTGTTGGTCGACCTGTTTGAGGTCGATTTTCAGACCTTCGACGGCCTTGATGGTAATGTTGCCGGCGGCGGCCATCTGTGTCTGACGCAAGGTCTCGTCAGTCTTGCCGCTGCCTTTGGAAGCAACCCAGAACGCATTGTTGTTGGTCTTCTCGTGACTTTCCTGATGAAGGTCCTTCTGCCCTTCGAAGGTAATACCCCCACCACTCTCAATCGTCAGGTCCTTACCACTCTCAAGCTTGGCCACCTGATAGTGCTGGTCGCTGCCACTCTGAAGCGTCAGGTTGCCACCGGTCTTGATCTCGCTCCCGACATTGGTGACCTGGGTGACTTCATCGTGCTGGGTCTTCTTCCGCCCCCAACTGCCCCTTTTCTTCATGTCGTACAGCGAGTAGTCGCTGTTTTGCGCGGACAGCAGATCCAGCTGGTCGCCCGCCACCAGATAGGCTTCATTACCCGCAGAGACCTTGCTGGCGATCAGCCCCAGGTCCTTGCCCGCGCTGAGCTTGACGTCCCCACCGGCCTGAACGGTCGTCGCCACCTGGGCAACATGATCTTTCTGGGTGGTTTCCCTTCGACTTTTGGACAGGAAATGGCTCTCGTCCGCCGCCGACCCCAGCGTCAGGTTCTCCGTCGCGGCCATGGCGATATCGCGCTTGGCATCGATCTGGCTGGCGATAGCCGTCAGATCACGACCAGCGGTCATTTGCAGATCACGCCCCGCACTGACCGTCGACCCCGTCTGGGTGATGGAACTGCTGTGTGCTCCCTCACCGGAGTCGGTGGTGTCATGGCTCTCGGTCGCCGCGATATCGATATCGCGCCCGGCCTGGATCACCATGTCACCATCACTCTGCATCACGCTGCCGTTGTTGCTGACGTCGCGTCCGGCCTTGGCGGTGAGGTTGTTCGCGGCTTCGATACGCGCGGCGCTGTCGAGCAGCTCACGGTGTGTACTGGTGAAGCCGGTAGCCTGGTCGGTATGGTTGACATCGCGCTGGTTGAGCACGTCGCCGTTAACGGCCGTCACGCTCACATCACGCCCGGCGATGATCCCCCCCGACTTGTTGACGATGTTGTTACCCGCCAGCAAGTCCAGGCGATTGCCCGCCTCGATCAGGCCGGTGTTGACCAGATCATTGCCCGCTGTTGCCTTCAGGTTGTTACTGGCACGCAAGGTCCCGCTGTTTTCCAGGTTCGCACCGGCAATCAGGGTGACATCCGAGCCCTGGATCAACGCGCCATTAGGCGCCAGGCGGTTGTTGGCGTTGGCCAGGTACAGCACCGGCACCAGCACCTCCTCACCGTTGACCACCTGCTTTTCCATCCAGACGATGTCGTGGGTCAGGGCCGCGACCTGCTCGGAAGTCAAGGAGACACCTACCGACAGATTGAGCTGCTGCTTGCTGCTGATGGCGTTGTCCATCAGGTACTTGAACAGCTTCTCGTTCGAGGTTTGGCCGTCGATGAAGCGTTGGCCGGTGCGGGCCACCACCGCCTGCTGAATCAGTTTCTGTTCATAGAAACCGTCGCCCAGGCGCTTGGCACTGGTGTCCGGGTTGTAACCCAGACCTGAAAGCAGATAGTCCGAGCTCATGAACTGCTTGAGGTCGGTCAACACCGGGTTGGTTTCAACCAGGTATTTCTGCGGGTTGGACCTGGCCGACATATCCGGCAAGCCCTGCACCCGGGCCAGAGTCGATATGCCCGGGGCAATCGCCGGAATCAGCGGGTCGCGCTGAGTCACCGGCAAGGTCGGCGTCACACCGGGAACCACCACGGCCACCGGCTGATGAGCAGCATCGACCTGAACCGTCCCTGGCTGGGTGATAGCGGAGGCACTGCTGATGTAGCCCGGCAGTTGGGTGACATTGCTACCGGTATCGACAGGCGCGGCAACGTTGATGACGCTGGCACCGACGCTGCTGCCGGTGGCCTGACGGGTGGTCTGAGTCAGTTGTCGATCACTGGCGGCGACCGGCGAGAGATCGTCGATCTGGAAATGCCGCGCCTGAACTTCCGGCTGGCCTTGTTGACGCTGGGCGGTACTGACCGCAGCGCCACCCATGCTCCAGTTTTGCGAACCGAGATTGGCCTGACTTGCCTGCCGAACCGAGCCACCCTGCCCGCTCAGGCGGAACAGGCCATTCTGCCCGGTGGGCAGGCTGAAGCCCGGTAGCGTGAGGGGGTTGACCTGCTGCTGGGCAAGGTTCGGTGGCAGTTGGGCGTTGATCCGGACCACGGCCGGCGCGCCCGTGCCCGCTACCTGAGTGCCCTGGACTTTGTTGGCTCCCGCGCTGAATCCGTAGTCCTGGTGAATAACGCTATTGGTCAGGTCCTGGGTCGCGGAGATCGAGACATTGCCAGCCGCCTGGATTACGGCACTGCGACCTGAAGCACTGCCGTCCTTGGCGACCTCAACGTCACCGGTCAAGGGATATGACTGCAATTGACTGGGCAGCGCTACCAGGTTGTTCGGGTCATACTGAGACTGCGGTTTGGTGCTTAAATTGTTGTAAATAGGGGGCAAATCGAAGGTGTTCACCATCGAGCCAGTAACAGCGTCCCTGAACCGAATAACCGGCTCCCAATCCCCGTCATGCCCACCTGTGCGGCGCGTAGAATCCACCGCGAGTGCCCTACTCAGACCACCAGAATCATTGATGTAGTAGATGTTCGGAAAATCAGGATTGTTTCGCGCGTTGTAATTAAACGCAGCGTTAGCAAAATCAATAATGAGCCACTTATCAATATCACCCGTCCAATAGCTGCGCGTGCGCTCAATCGTGCCACTGACGGCTCCGATGTTTTTCACATTATCGGCCTGAATGGCAATATTGCCGCCGGCACTGATAGTGCTTTTGCTATTGAGAAAGCTGCCACCGCGAAAGGCAAAGTCGCCTCCCGCTGAGAGTGAAGAGGCAGCACTGGTGTCGTTGTCCTGCCCTTCGAAAGTCTCACTAGCAACAATGCTGGCACCGAAGTAGCTTCCCCAACATCTGATGCATTTAACCGCGATAAAACCCGAGACCAGCTTGCGCCCCAGGCTGAAACTCTCCGTTCGGTTCTCGAAGTTGGCGGCATTGATATTGAACTGGCCGGTACTTTCCAACGACCCGGAGATATTGCTGACCTGAGCTGCCTGTGCCGCGCCACCATACCCGCCGATACTCACCGCCCCAAGGCTGTAGAGCTGGGCCGAATGGTTGGTGAAACTGTTGACCTGCAACGCCGTATCACCGCCGCTGAAGATCAACCCGTTTTCGTTCAACAGAGTGGGCGTGCTCAGCAGCAGGTTGCCGTTGCTGCCCAGGGTCCCGTAGTTGTTGATTGAGCCCGCGCTGACGCTCATACCGGCAGCCGACGTGATCCGGCCGTAGTTGTTCAGCTCACCGCCGACATTGATCGTGGTGGTATCACCCCCAGCGATACTGCCCGTGCTGCCCAGGTTCAGCGAAGCCGCACTCAGCCCCAATGTCCCCAAGCTGCTGTAGCGACCATTGCCGCCATAGTTGCCCGCCAGGTTCAGGCTGGCCGTGCCATCACTGGCGATCAGCCCGTCGTTGTTCCAATTGACGCCATTGCCGACCAGGCTGGTGGATGCCAGCAACTGCCCGCCCGCCGTCTGGTTCAGGGTATTGACGTTCAGCGTCAGGCGCCCGGCCTGGATCACGCTGCTGTTGGTCCAGCTATCGGCGGTCAGGGTCAAGCCGCCACGGGTCACCAGGCTGCCGCCCGCATTCAAGATATTTGCGGTGGCGATATCAAACGTACCGGTACCCACATGCAGCAAGCTGCCGCCCAGGTTCTGGAAGCCGGCGGCATTCAGGGTCAGGTCGGTGTTGGCGGTTTCCAATTTGCCGTTGCGGTTGTCGAACATCCCGCCGATCTGCAAGTCGGTCTTGCCACTGGTCCCCAACGCCCGCAGTTGCCCGGTCTGGTTATCCAGGCTGGCGGCACGCACGCTCAGGGTGCTGTCGCTTTCGATAATGCCCAGGCGGTTGTTCAGCGCACCGTTGAGGCTGAGGTCGATCCGTTGGCCGGCAATCTGCCCGTCGTTGTCACCACTGTTGTCGAAGTTGTTGCCGCTGACCTGGACCAGGCCCTTGGCGTACAGGCCGCCGTTGCGGTTGTCGAAGTCGGCGCTGGTGATCACGGCATCGCCGCTTTGCGCCGAGATCCGCCCGCCATAGTTGTCGATCCCGCCCAGTGCGCTGAGGGTCAGGCGCTGGGCCTGGGTGATGCCGCCCTGGCGGTTGTTGTTCAGGTCGTAGCCGTTTTTCAGCACGCCGACGATCCGTGCTTCGAGGGCGGCCTTGACGCTGGCCAGGGTGCCGCCCCGGTTGTCCAGGTTGGCGGCGCTGACGTTCAGGTCGCCGTTCTGGGCAATCAGCTTGCCGCTCTGGTTGTCGATATCACCTGCAACCGTCAGGTTCAACGCGCCCTGGCCTTGCACGGTGCCCTTGCCGTTGGCGAGGCTGGCGGCGCTGAGGGTCACGTCGCCGTTCTGGCTGTAAATCAGGCCGTCGGCGCTGTTCTGCACGCCGCCGCCGGTGGTCAGGGTCAACGCGCCGTTGGCCGCCACGGTGCCGCGATTGCTGTTATCGAGGCCGCCGCTGAGCACACTCAACAGCCCCTGGCTGACCAGTTGCCCGCCTTGGTTGTTGATCTGGCTGCTGCGGCTGATCACCAGCGGCCCGCCGCTGGCGAGCTTGCCGTTGGTGTTGGTGAGGACACCGAGCAGGTCGAGATTGACCGCGCCATTGCCGGTCAGGCTGCCGCTGCTGTTGTCCAGTGTGATCCCGGTGAAGCTCAGGGCCTGTTGCGCGCTGACCGTGCCGCTGTTGGTCAGGGCCATGGCGTTCAGCGTCAGGGCCGCGCCGCTGTCGATGGAGCCGCCCGCTGCGTTGTTCAGCAGACCACTGACGGTCAGTTGCTGAGCCGCGCCGCTGGACAGAATGCCGCCACTGTTATCCAGACTGGCGGCGTTGACGGTCAGGCTGTTCTGGCTGACCAAGGCACCGTTGCCACTGTTGAGCAACGCGCCACTGAGGGTCACGCCGAGGTTGCCGCTACGGCTGGAGACCGTGCCGCTATTGCGGTTGTCGAGACTGCCGCCGTTGACCGCCAGTCCCTGCCAGCCGGAAATCAAACCGCCCTGGTTGACCACGCTGGTGCCGCTCACGCCCAGTTGGTTACTGCTGATCAGCTTGCCGCCGCTGTTATCCAGGGTACGGCCTGCCATATTGAAACTCTGGCTGCTGGACAGCTCACCGTTTTGGTTGTTCAGGTCGCGCAGGCGGTTGAGGCTCAACGGTCCCTGGGCGTTCAACAGACCGTTGCGGTTATCCAGGTCGCCGCCGGCCAGGTCCAGGCTGAGCGCCTGGCTGCCCAGCAGGCGCCCGCCGTTCTGGGTCAGGGCGCCGAGGTTCAAGCCGATATCGCCCTTGGCCGAGACCTCACCGCCGTTGCTGGAGTCCAGGCTGTTGGCGGTAATCGTCAAGCCGCCCTGGCTGTTGATCAAGCCATTGGCCGTGTTGTTCAGGGCCATGGCATTGAGGGTCACGGCGCCGGTGCCGAGCAGCGTGCCGCCCTGGTTGTTCAGGTCGGCGCTGGTGATGTTCAGGGTCTGGGCGGCGTTGATCAGGCCCAGGCTCTGGTTGGTCAGTAGGCCGGTCGTCGTCAGGCTGAGGTCGCTGCGACTGGTAAGCGTCCCGCCGCTGTTATCCAGACTGGCCGCCCGCACATCGAGCGCGGCGGCGGCGATCTGGCCCTTGAGGTTGCTCAAGGCCTGGTTGACCCGCACGGTCAGCGCCTGGTTGCTCAGCAGCTTGCCGTTGCTGTTGTCCAGGCTGTCGGCGAGCAGGTTGAAGGCCTGGGCGCTGGAGAGTTCGCCGCCCTGGTTGTTCACGCCCTTGAGGTTGTTCAGCACCAGCGACGGCGCGTTGATCAAGCCGTTCTGGTTGTTCAACTGGCCATGGTTCAGGTCAAGGCTCAGCGCGGTATGGCTGAAGAGCTTGCCGCCCTGCTGGTCCAGGCCGCTGACGCTGGCGGTCAGGGCCTTTTCGCTGCCGAGGCTGCCGCCCTGGTTGGTGACCTGCCCGGCGGTGAGGCTCAGGCTGTCGGCGCTGCTCAGGCTGCCATTGCTGTTATCGAACGCCCCGGTGCTCACGCTGACCGCGCCCTTGGCGCTGATCACGCCTTGTTGGGTATTGTCGAGGCTGGTGCTGTTCAAGGTCAGTGGGTTGTCGGTGACCAATCGGCCACCCTGGTTGATCAGTGCACCGGCGCTGGTGAGGTTCAAGGCCCCCGCGCTCGACAGGCTGCCCGCCGAGTTGTCCAGGCTGGCGACGTTGAGCGTCAGGTTGCCTTCGCTGCTGATCAGGCCCTTGAGCCGATTGGTCAGGGCATTGTCGAGGGTGATGACCAGACCCGACTGGGCACTCAGGGCGCCGCCGCTATTGTCCAGGCTGGCGCCGCTGAGGCTGGCGCTGCCCTGGCTGCGCAACTGGCCCAGGCTCTGGTTGATGACCTGGGCGACCTTGAGGCCCAACGCCGTGTTGGCGAGGACCTTGCCGCCGTTGCTGTTGTCCAGGCGCGTGCCGGTCAGGCTCAGGTCAGCGCTGCCGGAAATCTCGCCCGCGCGGTTGTCGATCTGATCGACAGTGAGTTTCAGCGCTTTTGTCGCCCCTACCAGGCCGCCCTGGCGGTTATCCAGGGCACTGCCGTTGAGGGTCAGCGCGCCGCCGGCGATCAGCTGGCCGTTCTGGTTGTTCAGGCTGGCGATGTTCGCCGTCACATCGAGCTTGCCGGAGACCGCCCCGTTGCTGTTGTCCAGGCTGTTGGCGGTCAGCAGCAGCGCGCCGTCGCCGATCAGGGTGCCGTTCTGGTTGGTGAAGGCATTGGTCACCCCCAGGTCGACCGCGCCCCGGCTGCTGATCAGGCCCTGGCCGTTGTCCAGGCTGGCGCTGCGGCTGTCGAGGGACGCGGCGGAAATCAGGCCGTTGAGGTTGCCCAGCGCCTGGGTGATGCGCAGGGTCAGGCCCTGCTCGCTCAGCAGCTTGCCGTTGCTGTTATCCAGGCTTTGCGCCGCCAGGGTGTAGGCCTGGGCGCTGGAGATTTCGCCGTTCTGGTTGGCCACCCCGTTGAGGTTGTTCAGGACCAGCAGCGGGCCATTGATCACGCCGTGCTGGTTGTTCAACTGGCCGTTGTGCAGGTCCAGGTTCAGGCGGGTTTTACTGAACAGTTCGCCGCCTTGCTGGTCGAGGCCGGTGACGCTGGCGGTCAGGGTCTTCTCGCTGGCGATGCGACCGCCCTGATTGGTGACCTGGGTGGCGCTCAGGTCCAGGCTGTCGTCACTGGTCAGGTGACCGCCCTGGCTGTTGTCCAAGGTGCCAGTCGTAACGCGGGTCGCGCCGGTGCCGTTGATCACGCCTTGTTGACGGTTGTCGAGGCTGGCACTGGCAAGGGTCAAGCCCTGATCCGTGAGGATCGAACCGCCCTGGTTGAGCACCGCGCCGAGGCTGGTGATCGACAAGGCGCCCCCACTGCCGAGTTGGCCCGCGCTGTTGTCCAGGCTCGCGGCATTGACGGTCAGTGCACCTTCGCTGCTGAGCAACCCGGTGTGGTTGAGCAATGCGCCATCGAGGCGGATATCCAGGCCCTTGAGGCCGGAGAAGTTGCCACCGCTGTTATCCAGGGTACTGCCGGCACTGTTGTCGAGGCTGCCGAGGGTCAGGTTCAGCGCAGACTGGGCCGTGGCCCGCCCGCCCGTGTTGAGCAGGCTGGCCGTCTGGATCGCCAGGCTGTTGCCGGACAGCACGCCTTGGGCGTTGTTCAAGGTCTGGTTGACCAACAGGGCCAGGGCCGCGTCGCTCAGGACCTTGCCGCCGGCGCTGTTGTCCAGGCTGTTGGCCGCCAGGGTGAAACCCTGATGGCTGGAGATTTCGCCGTTCTGGTTGACCACCGTGGAAAGGTTCTTGAGCAACAGCGCGCCCGGAGTGGTGATCAGCGCGTTCTGGTTATTGAGCAGGCCCTGGTTCAGGTCGAGGGTCAGGCCGGTGGTGCCGCTCAACTGGCCCTGGGTGTGCTGGTCCAGGCCGGTGGCGTTGACGGTCAAGGCCATGGCGCTGGTGATACGACCGCTCTCGCTGTTGTTCACCTGGCCGCTAGTCAGATTCAGGGCATTGTTGCTGCTCAGCAGGCCGGATTGGTGATTGTCCAGGCTGGCACTGTTGATCACGGCGGCGCCGTTGCTCTGGATCTGACCGGACTGATGGTTGTCCAGCACGCCGCGGGTCGTCAGGCCCAGGTTGCCCTGGCTGACGATCGAACCTTGCTGGCTGTTGTCCAGCCACGCCGCGTTGACTTGCAGGTTCTGTTGCGCGGCCAGGCGCCCGCCCTGGTTGTTGAAGGCTCCGCTGGCATTGATATTCAGGGTACTGCCGGCCGCGATCAGGCCGGCGACGTTGTCCAGGCTGGCCAGCGTCAGGTTGACGTCGGCCAGGCTGGAGATCTCGGCCTGGCCGTTGCTCAACGCGCCCAGGTTGGCGGTCAGCGAGCCATTGCTGTGAATCAGTCCACCCTGGGTATTGAGCAGTTGCCCGGCGCTCACGCCCAGGGTGCCGCCACTCAAGAGCCGGCCTTTGTTCTGGTTGTCCAGGGTCGACGCCGCCACGCTGACTTGCCGCTGCCCGCTCAAGGTACCGCCCTGGTTGCCCAGGGCCTGCGTGGCGCTGACGCTCAGGTCGCGGCTGGCGATCACGCTCTGGCCGCTGTTGCTGATGTTCTGTGCGGTGACGCTGACATCGCCGGTGCTGTTGCGGGTGTTGTCGGCATTGACCCCGGCCTCGATGATAGCGAGGTTGGTCAACTGGCCGCCGCTGTTGAGGGTGATGCTGTCTCTGGCCGCCAGGTTGTTCCGGCTGGTCAGGTCCCCCGTGGTCTGCACGTTCAAGCTGCTGCCGGCGTAGACCGGACCCTGCGCATCGAGGCTCACGGCCTTCACGTTGACAGCGCCACTGGCCGTGGCCTGGACCAGGCTCAGTTGGCCGTTGGCATCGAGTTGGATATCACCGCCACTGGCGGCCAGATTACCGGCCAGCTTGACCCCGACCCCGGCTTCGGTACCGACCAGCTTGATGGTCCCGGCGTACATGCCGCCCAGCGCCGAAGAATCGATGGCCACCTGGGGCTTGCTGCTGCCGTCGTCGGCACGCGCCGTGGAACTGAGCGTGCGGGCGTCGACATCGTTGCGACCGGCAATGATCGTCAGTTGCTTGGCATTGATCTGCGCGTTGATGCTCGCGGCGCGGGTGATGATTTCGAACTGGTCGACGTTGTTGGCATTCAGGCCAGCACCGTCGATGGACACGCTGCCCTGGTCAACCTGATAGCCCGTGACCTGGCCGTTGGTGATCACCGCCTTACCGGTGGTCAAGGTCGCTTGCGGGGTATTGATAAAACCGCAACCGTTGCAACTGATCCCGTACGGGTTGGCGACGATGACATGGGCCGACTGCCCTGCCACTTCGGTGTACCCGCGCAACTGGCTCGGGCTGCCGCCATTCACTTCGTTGAGGATGACGTTGGCCGCGGCGCCAGTGAAATTCGGGTTGCCGACTATGATCCCGCCCAGTTGCGTGGACTGGGTGCGCGCCGTGGCATTGTTAAGGATGACCCCGTTGGCCCCGACGTTGTAGTCACTGAACTGGTTGTGCGACAGCCCCTGGGCATTCGGCGCGGCAATATTGACGATGGGCACGCCATTGCCCGCCTGGCCGAGCGTGGTGCCCGGCGCATTGACCACGATCCCATCCGCCTGGGCCAGCAACGGTTGCCAGAACATCGCGTTCGCCAGAATGAACGCCAACCCGCGCTTGGGCAGCCCGAGGAAATGTTCACGGTTTTTCAGGGCAGCAGAAGGCTGGCGGGCCAGGAAGGCAAACTGACGAACGTCCATGTCGGGATCTCGATGCAACGCGTGCAGTGAATGGAGTTAGAGGAAGAAATCCAGACGGAAATAGACCGGCGCTTCACGCTCGGTGATCGGCGCTGGTCGTTCCAGGGAGTTGGCGAAGGTCACGGTGGCGGCGAGATGCTTGCCCCGGGCAAACAGCTCAATCGAGTCGCTGGTCATCCGCCCATGCTGTTCGGCGCTGTAGCGCCCATTACGAATCACGCCCTGGTCATAACCGACGCTGGTGCCGTACTCGGAAAGCACGGGCTGTAACCAGTCCCAGGTCACCGGCCGGCTCCAGCGCAAGTCATTGCGCCAGTAACCGCCGCTGTCGCCCGAAAGCGTCTGATCTTTATAACCACGAATGGAGGACTGCCCGCCCAGGCTCATGCGCTGTGTGCTGAACAGCACGTCATTGGTGCGCTGGCCGGTCATCAGGCTGCTGAAGCTGAACGACTCGCCCCACAGTTTGAACGGTTGCAGGTAGCTGACCGTGGCGGTGTATTTGCGATAACGGGCGTCGGGCAAGCCCTGCGTGAAATTCGGAACGTTGTCCTGGGCACCGAAGGCACCGATACCGTCCTGCATTCCCAAATCGAGGTTGACGAAGGCACTACCGATCCGCCGACCGTGGGTGATGCCGAACTGCGCTTCGCTCAGGCGGTTGCTGCTATCGGCCAGCTTGCTGCCTTCGATGAAGTTGTTGGTGCGCAGGTAGGTCAGGCCGGTATTGAGCGAGGTCTTGCTCAGGGCATCGCGGTAGATCACCCGCTCCAGCTTCACCTGATTGTTCTGGCTGTCGCCAGTCTGCTGGAAGTTGAAACCGTTGGCCTGAGCCTGGGAGCGATAGTCGCTTTCGCTGTAGGTGTAGCTAAGGTTCCACCAGCCAAATGGCAGGTTGTAATAGAGCATGGCGTTGCGCGAGTTCTTCGTTTGGTCGCTGACCACATCATGGCCGGCGCGCAAGGACAGCTGATCAGCCAGCCCCAACGGATTGTCCCAATCGAAGGTCGTTCCGGCCTGTTGCTCGCCCGTGCTGCGCTGGCCATCGTTACCGTAGGAAAGCCCAGCCCGCCAAGGTTTCTGCGGGGTATTCTTGACCAGCACCTCGCTGCCACCGACTGCCTTGCCCGGCGCCAGCTCCATCTGCGCCTGGTTCGACGGCAGGCGATTCAGTTGGTCGACCATCTGCTCGATCTCGCGCAGGTTGAGCAACTCACCCTGCTTGCCCGGAAAACTCATCGCCAGTTCGCGATCGGACAGGCCGCTACCGTCGGCACCCTTCAAGCCTTCGAGTTTGCCCTCGACCACCAGCACTTTCAGGTTGCCCGTGGACAGGTCCTGCTGCGGCAGATAGGCGCGGCTGGTGACCAGGCCTTTCTCGATGTAGCGATCAGTGATGACCTTGAGCAACTCATTGAGCTGCGGCACACCCAGGCACTGGCCAATGTAAGGCTTGAGCAGGCGTTCGCGCTCGCCCGCAGACAGGGCGTCGGCACCTTGCAGGTCAACGCTCTTGATCGGGAAACAGCGGGTATCGGCCGGGGCCGTTGGCGACATGGGAGCCGCCGCTTTACCGGGCAGTTCCTTGAGTTCTTCGAGACGGCGCCGCTGCTCTTCCAGCAGACGGTCCTGGCGATCACGGATCAGGTCGGTGTCACCCGGAGTGGGTGCCGCATGGGCTGCGCCGAAAGTGCCCAGACAAAATACAGCGGACAGCAGACCACGCCTCGTCCTGAGTGCCAAAACCCACATCGCAGATCCCTCTAAATGGCCTTATGCCATCAACGGGGCGCGATCATAGGGTGGCTATTTAATGGCGTCAATTAAATGTATCAAATCATTTCAATCAAGACACAAACAGTCAGGCCTTGGTGGCCGATGCCCCAACTGGGTTGCATGTTCATGATCGGGATTCCCGTAGAGCCCCCTTCCAGACCCAATCCACTGGCAGAGCCCCACAAACACAAACCCCGCCTTTTCAGCGGGGTTTGTTGTTTTCAGCCGGTTACCACATCAGATCGTCAGGGATCTGGTAGGCCGCGTACGGATCATCCTCGTCCGGCACCTGGGCTTCGCTCAGGATGTTGAGCTGGACGATACGCTCAGGGGCCCGCTCCTGGATCTTCAGCGCCGCTTCACGGGGGATCACCTCGTAGCCGCCACCGTGATGGACGATCGCCAGGGAGCCGTTGCTCAGCTTGTTGCGCATCAAGGTGTTGACCGACAGGCGCTTGACCTTCTTGTCGTCGACGAAGTTGTAGTAGTCCTCGGTGGTCAGCTTGGGCAGGCGCGAGGTTTCGATCAATTGCTTGACCTGGGCCGCACGGGCCTTGGCCTCGACCTTTTCCTGCTGCTGGCGGTTCAGCTCCTGGTCGCGTTTGACCTTCTCGGCCTGCGCTTCCTGGGCCAGGCGCGCCTGGGTGTCGTCAGCCTCGATCTGGCCCTTGTGGACCAGGCGCTGCTGCTTCTGTTTCTCTTTGCCGACCTGTTTGGCCTGCTTCTGGTTGACCAGTCCTGCTTTGAGCAACTGGTCGCGAAGGGAAAGACTCATGGTGCTTACTCACTTGGGCAACGGCTCAGCCGCAGCTGGGCCTATTCTTTTCCTGACGTTTGGCTTCGCCCCACAAGGCGTCCAACTCTTCGAGGGTGCAATCTTCCATGGGACGGTGGGTGTCGCGCAATGCCTGTTCGATAAAACGGAAACGTCTGTCGAATTTGCCATTGGCGCCCCGCAAGGCATTTTCCGGGTCGACCTTGAGGTGCCGGGCCAGGTTGACCACCGCAAACAGCAGGTCGCCGACTTCATCGGTGATCGCCGCCGGGTCGTTGTCGGCCATGGCTTCGAGCACTTCGTCGAGCTCTTCGCGAATCTTGTCCACCACCGGCAAGGCGTCCGACCAGTCGAAACCGACCGTGGCCGCGCGCTTCTGCAGCTTCGCCGCCCGGGACAATGCCGGCAACGCGGCCGGGACATCGTCGAGCAGGGACAATTGCTCAGGAGCGCGGTGGTTCTCGGCGCGCTCTTGCGCCTTGATCTCTTCCCAGCGCAGCTTGACCTGTTCCTCGCTCAGTCGCGGCAGGTCCAGCGGTGCATAGAGATCGCCGGTGGGAAAAACATGGGGGTGACGACGAATCAGCTTGCGGGTGATGCTGTCGACCACGCCGTCGAATTCGAAGCGCCCTTCTTCCCGGGCCAGTTGGCTGTAATAGACCACCTGGAACAACAAGTCGCCCAGCTCACCCTGCAAGTGCTCGAAGTCGCTGCGCTCGATGGCGTCGGCAACTTCGTAAGCCTCCTCCAGGGTGTAGGGGACAATCGTCGCGTAGGTCTGCTTGATGTCCCAGGGGCAGCCGTATTGCGGGTCGCGCAGACGGGCCATGAGATGGAGCAGGTCTTGAAGGCTGTACATCGGTGATGATCTCGTCTCTCGAACCTGTGGGAGCGGAGCTTGCCCGCGAAGAGGCCCCTGAGGCCAC
>Ga0302152_10000414_pt1 | contig 20082 bp, 19 predicted proteins | sample I_Bog_N2_1_FD_192434 | JGI IMG/M metagenome (GOLD analysis project Ga0302152, IMG submission 192434) | Peat permafrost microbial communities from Stordalen Mire near Abisko, Sweden - I_Bog_N2_1 | ecosystem: Environmental > Terrestrial > Soil > Wetlands > Peat | place: Sweden: Abisko, Stordalen...
GCTCGCACGTGATCGAGCAACTTGATGGCGGCGGGATCGGCTGCATCCCCTAGCTTCTCGATCCACTCCTGCATCACCTGCATGTCGCGCAGTTCGCCCAGGGCCTGGAAGAGCTTCTTTCCGGACTTCTTCATGTCTTTCCAGGAAGAGTCGGGGTCGATGGCGCGCAGTCCGTCGGCCAGCGAACGGCAGCGGCGTAGGGCCACGCGAAGATCGTGGACAGCTTCAGCATCGAAACCTCCGGCGGCACGATCGCACTCTTCGAGCACGCGATGCATCCAGGCACGGAGGCCAAGTTTCGGCTTGGCGGCCGCGGGTTGTGCATTGGGCTTCCGACTTTGTTGCGAGATAGGACTGGCTCCCAACGCGGCTCCTTTAATAGTTCGGGAACCATTGTCGCCTCTTTGGGCCAAATCTTCTAGGAGCAGTCTCCCGGTCGCGGTTCGCAATTGCCAGCGAACCGGCTCGACTGGAGTCGATCTCCAGTTTCGTGCGATGCCATGATCTGGGGTTGACGGTTCCGGATACTGTCGCTCAACATCGCGGGTTCTTCACGATCTCCGCGCTAGCGCCGCGTCGTCACTCGGCAGTCACTTTCTTCATTTTCCGCAAATGTGTACTCTCACGACAGGCTAGTGAGGCTGCAAGATCGGCATGGGATTTCTCGGCCACCTTCTATATCCATGGGGCTTCCTGCTCCAGGGACTGGCAATCGTCCACTTCATCCGCCGCCGGCCGGATACATACTGGATCTTTATCATCCTTTTCCTGGGTGCGCCCGGAGCGATCATCTATCTTGCCGTCGAGGCGCTTCCCGACATCGGACTGGTCGGTCAGTCCTTCAAGGTCTTTCCGCGACGCAAGCGCATTCACGAACTCGAAGCCGCGATTCACGACAATCCCTCGGCAGGAAACTACGAAGAACTCGGCGATCTTTACATGGACGACGGCAAATTCGCCGCTGCCCGCGCGGCCTTCGATAAAGCCATCGGCGCCCGCGCCGATACGCCCGATCCCTTTTACCGGCGCGGAGTTTGCGCGATCCAGTTGGGAGACGCCGCGGCCGCGTTGCCCGACCTGGAACGAGTGGTCGGCAAAGAGCCCGGCTACGATTTCCAGCGTGCCGCTGGTTTGCTTGCGCACGCCTACGCGCGAACCGGGCAAAAGGAAAAAGCCGAGGCGCTCTTCCGGCAGGTAACAATCACCTCGACGCTGTCGGAAACGTACCTGAATTTCGCCGACCTTCTGCTCGCAGAAGGTCGTAATGCCGATGCCCGAGAATGGGCGCAGAAGGTGCTCGATAAGAAGCCAAACATGCCCGGCTACCTCCGACGCCGCGAGCGCCCCTGGTTTCGCAAAGCCCATGAGCTGCTCAAGAGACTGCCGGGGTGAAAGAGCTGTGTAAGAGGGCGGCGATCGCAGTTCTCCACTGCAAGGCACGTTATGACAGCGGACACCGGAACCCGCGCGTGTAGGTTGCCGTAGGTATTATTCCGGTCCGAACCCATGAAACGCTTTGCACTCGCCCGCCTCATGTTCTTTGTTATGGCCAATAAAATGTGTATTATCTGTGAGTTGCAACCCGATTCTCTGGCACTCAAGCTGCATCTAAACTCTCGGGGGCCTTACCCGTGTTTCTGGACAAACTGGAATCCGGCTTCTTGCTATTTGAAACCGAACAGGGATGGGTGCGCGTTGACCTCTCCTTTGGGCAGCGCGTTTATCTGCTCTGGACGTTTCGCAACTTTCGCCAGCTTTCCATTCCGCTGCTGAACCCGCGCCAGCGCACGTTGGTGAACTCGCTTTTCCGCAATCATGCGGCCGAGGTGTTGCATTCGTTTGAGCTTTTGCCCGTGATTGGCGTAGTGGAAAAATTCGTTCCGCCGACTTTGCCGGACGAGTTTTCGCTGGTCCAAAAAACGGCACGGGAAAAGCCGTGGCGAGAACAAGAAGAAGTGGTGGAGCCGCGCGCGGAAATCGCCACGCCCGTTCTGGTTCCGTCGCTTTCGCCGAAGGCCGCCTGGTTCAAACTGGCTAAGTTCAAACTGGCTAAGTTCAAGCCGATTCCGTCGGAGCCGATTCCGCCCAAGCCTGCGGCGTCCAAACCTGCCGCGGCCGGGCTTGCAACGTCAAGGTTGGCTACCGCAATTGGCGCGCTGGCCCTCTGCATCGTTTCCGTAGCCGCATGGCATCGAATCCAGGGAATACCGGGGTCCGAAGCGCATAACCAGCCACGGCTTCAGCAGATCGCCGCGATTACCGACCGGGATTCTACAAATTCCGCAAAACCAACCGCGGCGATTGCCGAGAGCCCCACGGCCATCGCACCTCAGGCAATCACCGTTCAGCCACTCGTTGTTCCGAACCTCGTTAATCCGAACCTGGCGGTTCCGCAACCCGCGGCCCCGCCGGAGGCTGCTCCGGAGGCTTCCGTCAAGACGGCATCGATCGTCGCAGTCGTGCCGGCTCGTGAACCCAACGCGATTCGAATGCCACGACGCGCGATTCGCGTCCGCGATAGGGCTTCAACTGCGAGCCTTCCACGCTCCATCCAGGACAACGCGATCCAGGCAACGAGACCGCCGTTGCATTTTGTATACCCGGCCTCTCCGGATAACGGGGCTCACGGCAAAGTTTCTCTGACGGCGGGGTTGGATTCCAATGGCGTCGTGCGTACCGTGAGGGTAGTAGCGGGCAACCGCGCACTCGCCGCCGCCGCCGTCCACGCCGTTCGCCAATGGCGCTACCACCCTTACCTCAAAGATGGCAAGCCCGTCGCGACCAGCACCAATATCGTTATTTCCTTCATCTCCGACGATGCGATTTCCATGAGCTACCCTCCCACCATCCCGGCGATCCGCTAGGCCGCCAAAACTTGCTAGCATCTCATCGGTTCAGGGCGATCACGGGCACGCTGCCACCGGCGTGGCTGTAGCAAAGAACTGGTTTGGCGCGGACGTGTTGCCGGTTGGCATTTGCACTCCGACCGCTGCATCTGTGATCGTATTGCCGGTCACCGTAAAGCCGGACGCCGGCTCACTGCCGCACCCATAAACAGCAGTCGAGGAGTTTGAGATTTTATTGTGTTGTACCAAAGAGCCGGTGCCCGAGAGGCTCAACGAAACACCGGTCTGTCCCCCGGCGTCGATTCTGTTTTCATGAATGCTGTTCGAGCCGGCAAGAACGTTCACGCCGGTGCCGGCGCCGATCACGGAGATTGTGTTCGACATGACCGTTGCAGCGGAGTACTCCAGGTATAGCCCCGAGTAGAGCGACCCGCCCCCGGTGATTGCATTGGAATCGACCGTGGCCGTCGCTCCCTCAACGTAAATGCCGTTCACAGAAATGGGATTGAGGGTCGGGGCGGTGGAATAAACCGTGTTTCCTTTGATATTCGCGGTCAGCGAGGTTCCTCCGACCGCGAAAATTCCCGTACCATCGAAACCGCGCACCACATTGTCCTGGATCGTTACCGTCGGACCGGCGGCTGCCGCTTGCTTTCGAACGGCGAGGGCCACGATCCCATCTCCCTGGCCGCCAGAAGCTGCATCGGTTTGGTTTCGAGCGCTCACATGGCTCACAGTACCCGAAGAGTTCAAATAAAAAATGCCTACGACACCCACCTGAGTCCCAGCAGGACTGCTCCCGCCGGTTCCATCCACGGCGAGGTTGCGAATGTCGACCGGGCCTGTGGTTTGCACCAGAATCTGGTAATAAAATCCTGCACCGGCGTATTGCACCAACCCGCCCGGGGGCACGACCACTACCGCCGCTCCGCTCCCTCCCGATTGCACCCCCTCCAACGTCAAGGGCTGCGCGATTAAGATCTGTTCCGGGTAATTACCGGGGCACACCAGTACCGTGGAGCCTGACGGAACGCCGCTAACTGCCTGTGAGATCGTTGTGTAAGAAGGCAGACTTGGCCGGCAGGTTCCGACCGCGTACTTGGTCCCTGCGAATGAAGATGCGCTTAGGAATAGGGCCGTGATCGCGATGAATCTCGGTTGAAGCATTTTGTCCTCCTATGGCGGAGACGTCAATTGCACCGTGCGATTGACTCCTCGCTGGGGTCCAGTGCGCCGGAATCCGCCGCGCGGGCGTGACTGAGGGAGGGGCAAAAACGCCAAAATCAGCCCAAAGTGTACCCGCTCAGACTACCCTTTGCAATCCCCCATTTCCCCGTCCAGCAAGGCTTTTCAAGGGGATTGCCGTTCCGGGGGAGGCCGGGGTCGGCATGGAACAAGACTTGACGGCGGCCGCCAATTCCAGCCGAGTTGCATCGGCATTGCAGTCTCCGATAAGCTCACCACCTCACTGAGTCTTGCTTTTAGGGAGTTGCTGGTGCGCCGATTTCTCTTGATCGCGAGCTTTATCGTCTTCCTTTTTTCGTTTCCCGTTAGCGCCGCCAGTGGTCAGTCGATGCAGTTGTTTGTCGATCTCAGCGACGCGCCACGAAATCTCTATCACTCCCGGCTGACGATTCCGGTTCAGCCCGGGCCGCTCACGCTCGTCTATCCGAAATGGATTCCCGGCAATCATCGTCCCTCGGGACCGATTGCCAATGTCACCGGCCTGAAGATGGAAGCTGGTGGCCAGACTCTACCCTGGGAGCGCGACCCGGTAGACATGTATGCGTTTCACATAGACGTGCCTGCGGGAGTGGGCGAACTGCACATCTCGATGGACACGATCACCGAGAACGGCAGCGCCGGTGCCAGCGGACCTGCGGCGACCACGCACGTTCTCGACTTGAACTGGAACCAGGTGGTGCTGTATCCCCAGGGTGTGAGTTCGGATGCTGTTGAAGTGAGGGCTGCGGTGTCGCTTCCGGCGGGGTGGAAATTTGGCACGGCGCTGCCCGTGGAAAGTGTCGGACAGTCCGATACAGCAGTCTTCAAGCCGGTCTCGCTCACCATGCTGATCGATTCTCCGCTCATTGCCGGCGATCACTACCGCAAGATCGAACTGACGAAACCGGGAGAAACGCCGGCGCACGTCATCGACATGGTGAGCGAGAGCGAAGCGGGCCTGGCGATGACGCCCGCCGACGAATCTGCCTACCGCAAACTGGTCGCCGAGTCGGGCGCTCTGTTCCGCGCGCGTCATTATCTCGACTATCACTTTCTTTTGACACTCAGCGACGAGGCCGGTCACCACGGGTTGGAGCATCACCAGTCCAGCGACAACAGCGAGGAAGAGCGCACGCTGATCGATCCCGACATTCACATGCTGGAAGCGGACTTGCTTCCGCATGAGTTTACTCATTCGTGGAACGGCAAATACCGGCGTCCGGCCGGATTGGCTACCGCCAACTACCAGGACCCAATGGTGGGCGACTTGCTCTGGGTGTATGAGGGATTGACCGAGTATCTCGGAAGAGTGTTGGCGGCGCGCTCTGGGCTCTGGTCGCCGGAGCAATATCGCGAAGCCTTGGCGGCCACCGCCGCGGAGTTGGACCACCGCCCGGGTCGAACCTGGCGTCCGCTGGAGGACACGGCTAGGTCGGTGCAGATTCTGCGCATGCAGGGTGCGGAATGGCAAAGCTGGCGGCGCGGCCTTGATTACTATCCGGAGGGGGAACTGATCTGGCTGGAGGTGGACACGACCATCCGGCAGCAAACCAACGGTCAAAAGTCGCTGAACGATTTCTGTCGCCTCTTTCATGGTGGCGAGAGCGGTCCCCCTAAAGTTGTGCCTTATACATTTGACGATGTGGTGCGTACGTTGAATCAAGTGACGCCTTATGACTGGGACGCGCTTCTAAAAAACCGAGTGAACGCAGTGAAGGCAGGCGCGCCCCTCGGCGGCATCGAACGCGGCGGCTGGCGGCTGGTTTATAACGATAAGCCCAATACGTTTATTCACGCGGGAGAAGGACAATCCCAATCCGTCGATGCCTCGTACTCCCTCGGTTTCGTAGTGAAGAAAGACGGCGAATTCGAAGACGTAATCTACGGGTCGCCCGCTTACCTCGCCGGGATCGGTCCCGGCATGAAGCTGGTGGCAGTCGACGGTCGAGCCTGGTCGAACGATTTGCTGCAGGACGCGCTGCGCGCTTCAAAAGACAGCAAGCAGCCGATTGATTTACTGGTGGAGAATGCGAAATTCTTCAAGATTTATCCCATTTCGTATCACGACGGCATCAGAAACCCGCATCTGGAGCGCACCGAAGCATCCGGCCCCGCGGGAGATGTTCTGGGAGAAATCCTGAAGCCGCTCAGGCGGGCACCTTAGTGATCTGATCGGAATGGTTGTTTTTCTACGTCACCACCCGCGTAAATCCGAAAGGCACAGCCGTGCCAAGAGAAACGGTGGATTTTGCGGGTTGCGTGCGCATTGGAGCAACCAAATAACCGTCGGACCATCCCAGCAGCATTGCCACCAACGGAATGACTTGGTCGCCCATGTAGACGGTCGCCAGGGTGAAAATTACCGCAACCAGGATTGCCGCCAGGGTGAACGCCAGAGAGGGCTGAGGAAAGCCTAAGTCGGTCTCAAGCAGCCCTCGCCGGAACAACCTGATCGTCGTCCCGAATAGCAGGATCACCAGCACACTGCTGGCGATGAAGCCGTGCAGAAGAGACAGAAGAAGATAGTAATTATCGATCGAAGTCATGCCGCCGATCACGGGGAAATTGTTGCGACCGTACCCGAGCAACGCATGGTCTTCAGCCACGCTCAGATACTGATCCACGAGCTCTTATCGATAGGCCGCCGATTCCTGGGCCACCGTCGTGGCATGTGCTCTGCCCACTGAAATGTAGGAGTAGAAAGCAGCTCCGGTTGGAATACCGATGGCGAGCACGATCAATCCCACGCGGATGGAGGCACGCCTGGGATTGACTGAGTTTCCGATGATGGCACCCAAGGCGCCGAGGATGCCCCCGATCCAGGGACCGCGCACCATGCTCATCAGCGATCCTCCCAAAAGGGCCAGCCGCAACAGGAGGCCCTTATCGAAGGGCAAGTGAATGCGCTGAAATCGAGGCTCCCAGCTGTGGCTCCATTCCAGCCAGCGCTGCAGCCGGTAGGCGATCACAAAGATCAATCCGCAGAGAATGGCATGGCCGTAGGGACCGGCAATGCGCGCGAATCCCCAGCGAAATGTCGTCACCCATCCGGTGCCCTGATAAGGAAAAAATCGGGAAAACAGGAGTTGAAACGGCGTCATGCCCATGCGGAACTCGAACAGACTGATGACCGCTATCGCAGCCAGCAATTCGACTATTCGTTTCATGAACGCGACCCGCTGCTCCATCGGCTCAATGATGGCCTTGGCAACGATGTAGGGGAGCAGAAACCAGGTGAGCATGTCGAAGGTGAGATTCTGAGATTCCTTGTATCCCTTGTTGGCATACTCGGAAACGGAAAGAGTCGCCATGAAACCAAAAACCAGGACAGTCGGTAAACGTGAATTTCCAACGCTTGAATCCGCCGTACGCGACCAGGGCAATCATCGTCACGATGATGACGGGCTGGCTGAACGTCACTTTGGGGATTCCTGGAACTGTCCAGCGATAGTACTCCGGCAGTAGCAGCAGCGTCGGAAGATAGAAGTTCAGGAAGACCCGGGAGGGCCCGCGTCGAAAGCCCCACAATAGGGCGACGATGCCGGGAATTAGAACGATACATTCCATGATTTGCGTTGTCTATCACCCGAATGAAACCCGGCGCGTGACTCGCTTGGTTTTCCTCAGTCGCCGAGCCGAGTGGTTGAAGTGGTTCCGAGACAGCTCCTTTCCGCGAGATTCCGAACTGTCTGTTATCGCGTCATAGTGACCCAGTCACAAAGCGCAGCGCGAGCGCGAGGTCGTGACCGAACCCGTTCACCGCCGAGTAGTAGGCTTCCGAGGAATAGACTTCGTCTTCGGTAGCTTCCGGTCCATGAATGACGAACGATTCAGTAACAAATCCCGCGTGCGCCTCTAGGTACAAGGCTCGCCAGTCGTCCGGCATGCTTTGAATCTCCTCTTGCGTGCGTGGATACACGCCGACAAAGTGGAATCTTCTCATCACGATCTGGCTCAGAGCGGGGAGAAATCCAGAAAAACACAACTGAGCTTCGTGAAATGTCGTGTGGCGGCTGGATCTCGAAAGCTATACAGGCTGAACGTGGGCGGAGCGGGGCCGCCTTCCCGAGCGGGAATCTGTACCACTCGCTTGCAATACAACAGCGGCCTGGCACGGGACAGGAGAAGGAACAGCGCAGTTAGCTAGACCAAGGGGAGTGTCAGGATCAAGAGAACCGCCGCAAGGCAGCGCGAAACGAAAGAGCGCAACCATAGCGTCCGATGTTTGGCCTTCAGTCCGCTCAGGATAAAAGCATCGGAGACGTTCACAACCGTCCCGAGGCGGCCGCTGGCCAGCCGGTTCCGATCGCCGATCACGTGGTCCAATTCAAGGTGCTCGCCGCAGTAGCTGCCGTTCATCACCGCGGAATCGACGATGTGCGTGTGCTGGTCGATGATCGTGTCATGACCGACAACCGCATTGGGACCAATTTTCGCGCCGCTGCCGATGCGGGAATTTCTCCGATGAATAGCGGCGGTGTGAGTTGAGCGGTGGGATGGATCATGACGTTACGTCCGATCCAAACGCCGGGTTCCACTTCGCGCGCAGGCAGGTACGCGGTGACGGGCGAGTTGGTGAGGATCCGGTGCTGCGCATCGAGGAAGGTCTCAAAGCGACGCAAGTCGAGAAGATCGACGTGGGCGATGGTGCTGGCGCCAATCTCCCACAACCGCTCTTCGAGCTCAACTTGTGTGACGGTGCTCGGAATTCCACGAATGGCGCTGGCCTGCAAGATCGCCGATCCAGTCCACTCCGACGCACAAACTTGGGTCACCCCACTTGGGGGCGTACTTCCTGCAGCGGTGTAAAACAAGGTGTTGCCATCCGAGTTTTCCTCTAGAACCTTGCGGCCGAGCAAGATGGGAATACGGTCGGCGTGGACCAAAAGGATCGGCTGACCTTCGCACGGCACTAGCCTCAGCGGTTCGTAAGGGGCGTCCGGATTGCTGACGAGGTGGAATGTAAAGCGGCTTCCCCAGCGTGTGCCATCGCCGAGAAATTGTTCAATCTCTCGAGGCGACTCATGGAGCACAAAATCAAAGGTTGCAACGCCCTGATCCACAAGATACTCGACCAGATGCTGGAGTATGGGCCGGTCGACGCACGGTACCAGCGGAGCGGGCGTGTGCGACGTCAGTCCTTTTAAGACCGGGAACGCACCCGCGACGATGATCAGGGCTCGCATCTTACTTATTACCTCGTTTCATCAGAGTGCGTGTAGAAGGTATGAGTTCGGATCGGTGGAAGATCGCTGACATGATTACCCGCGAGAGAAAAACCACGTTGCCGACGAGATAACGGCGCCACATGCGTCGCGGCTCCTGGTAAAGGCGGTAAAACCACTCGAGGCTGAGTTCCCGCATCCACTGTGGAGCGCGTGGAATGCGCCCGGAGTAGAAATCGAACAGGCCGCCGACTCCCATGGCAATTCGGACCCCCAGGTCGGGAAGATGCTGGCCGATCCAGAGATCCTGACGAGGCGAACCAAAGGCCACCAGCAGAATGGCTGCGCCGGAATCACGAATGTCCCGAATCACCGCGGTTTCCTGAGAAGCGTCGAAGTAGCCGTCACGAAATCCCTTAACGCGGACCCCGGGATAGTGTTTTTCGATCCAACCTGCAAAGGCTTCGGCGATTCCGGGACGGGCGCCGAGCAAGTAAAGTCCCAGTTCTGAATTCTGCAGGCGGGAACGATCCCGATCTCAAGATCGACTGGCAGCTTGCTACCGAACCGATCGTCTCCAGCAAAGACCGGGTCGGCATGCCATTTCATGCCGCTCCTGTGTTTCAAGAATCCCGGTCCGCTCACGCCGGAGCCTGAAAAGGAACAGTCCATCCATGGCCATTGCATCGGAAGCAGCAAAGCAGGTTTTAAAAGAGCGGCTGTTCAAGAACTTTTCGGTTGAGTTCACAGCTCGACTCTATTATCTGGCGACTCGATTCCTGCTTACCCGATCACGCTCACCTACGTGACTCTCGAGGAATACGGGATCTGGGCCGCCTGTTTCATTCTCATCAGCTACATGGGGATGAGTTCCATGGGCATCGCCAATGTCTACATTCGCTATGTCGCGGCACCGAGCAAAGGAAGACCCAACAGGAATTGGAACGAAGCGAGGCAAAGTATCGCTTCCTCGCCGAACGCGTTCCCGCCATCACCTACATTGCCGAGGTGGGGCCGCAAGGCCGGTGGAGATATGTCAGTCCCCGAATCGCCGAGGTACTGGGGGTCACGCCCGCCGAGTGGATTGCAAATCCCGATCTTTGGCGCTCCCGATTGCATCCCGAAGATCGGGAACGAGTCCTGAATCTTGAAGCGGAATACCGCGCGGAAGGCGATTCGTTCGTAACTTACTACAGATTTCTGCTTGGCGACGGTAGCGCGGTCTGGATGCACGACGAAGCGGTCATCGTTCGTGATCCCGCATCGGACGAACTGTTAATGCACGGCATTCTGTACGACGTCACCGAACGGAAAACGGCCGAGGCGGAATTGCTAAGAGCGATGGAACAAGAGGAAGCGGCGAGCCGCACCAAGAGCGAATTCCTCGCCAACATGAGTCACGAGATTCGCACGCCCATCAACGGCATGGTCGGCATGATCGAACTGGTACTGGGCACAGAGATGACCCCCGAGCAACGGGAATATCTGCTCCTCGCCAAGTCTTCGGCCGATTCTTTGCTTGGCATCATAGGCGGCATCCTGGACTTCTCGAAGGTCGAATCCGGGAAAATGGATATAGAGACCATCGACTTCAACGTGCATGACAGCGTAATCGAAACTGTCAAGGTGATGGCTGTCAGTGCGCGCGCAAAGAACCTGGAACTGGTCTATGAAATCGACTCCGACGTGCCAGAACATGTCAACAGCGACCCCGCGCGTTTGCGCCAAGTTCTGGTGAATCTGATCGGGAACGCGATCAAGTTCACTCCGGCCGGCGAAGTTTCCGTAAGACTGAGAGCCGTCAAAAAGACTTCCGAATACTGCGAGTTAGAGTTCCGCGTGGCGGACACCGGCATCGGAATTCCCGCCGACAAGTGCAAGGTGATCTTCGAGGCTTTTTCGCAGGCCGACAACAGTATTACGCGCACGTTCGGCGGAACTGGGTTGGGACTGTCGATTTCGCGCCGCTTGGTGGAGATGATGGGCGGCAACCTGTGGGTGGAGAGCGTCCCGGGAAAAGGCAGCGCTTTTTATTTTACGGTGCGATGTGGCCGCCGCTCGGAGCAACATTCCAAGGTCATCGCTGCTCGCCCGAGTCCGACGAATCCCGGACTTTCCCTGCGCATCCTCGTGGCTGAGGCCAATGCAGTCTACCAGAAGGTGGTCGCCCATATGCTCGAAACCATGGGGCACAAACCTGTAATTGCGTCCAACGGCCATGAGGCTCTGCGACAGATCGACGATGAGTCCTTCGACTTCATTTTCATGGACGTTCAGATGCCTGAAATGGACGGTTTTACGGCTACGGCCGCGATCCGCAAAAAAGAACAGCAAACTGGCAAACATATTCCCGTCATCGCGCTTACCGCTCACGCCATGAAGGGCGATCGCGAGCGCTGCCTGGCGGCGGGCATGGACGAGTACCTGACCAAGCCACTCCAACGCGTGGAGATGGAAAGGGTAATCAAAATGTTTCTCGATGCGAACGCCTCTTCGTCAGATGCCAGGCGCACTTGCTGGGATCCGGCGATAGCGCTCAAACAGATCGGCGGAGACGAAGTGTTGTTAAAGGAGCTTGTGGGGATTTTCCTGAAAGAGTCGCCGCAACTGGTCTTGCGAATGGAGCAGGCTCTTCTGAATCACGATCCCAAGATGCTGGCGGAGGCAGCGCACTGCCTGAAGGGAGAACTGGCCTGCTTCGGAGCCGCAGACACGTCAGCGGTTGCATTGCAACTGGAACAGACCGGCTGGGCTGGGGGCACCGATGGAGGGACCGAGTTACTGGCCGAACTCAAAAGCCAGATGATTCGACTTTGGACCTCAATGGGAGGAGTCGCCGCCAGAGAAGTGATGGCGCATACGGCCGGCAGTTCATAAGACACAAATAAGCTAAGTCGGCGCTCGTTCGGCAACCACGACCTCGGCAGGAGTAGGATTAGAGGGTTCCCCGTCCTGCGTGCAGAGGTTTTCAATGAGCGGCCCGATTGCGCTTAAGCTCTTGGTCATCGATGACAACCGTCAGAATCTCGACCTGATTACGACGGCGCTCGAACAAGAAGGCGTCGAGATACTAACCCTGAGATTGGCCTCGACATATTTCTGCGCGTCCGACCACGGATTGTTCTCCTCGATCTGGTAATGCCGAAAATCAACGGAATGGAGTTGCTGGAACGTATCGTGGCGGCGGATCCGGGGACGGATGTGATCCTCATTACTGCCCACTACTCCGCGGAGTCCGCCGTCGAGGCTATCCAGAAGGGTGCCTGCGACTATTTAACCAAACCTCTCAATATTGAGAAGCTCCGCGATCGAATTACAAGTCTGCTCGCGGAAGGCGCCCGGCGGCAGAAGACCCTTCGCCTCGACCTGGAATTGTTGGACGTTTATCAATTCGAAGGCATGGTTGGCCGCAGCCCCCTGATGCTGGAAGTGTTTGCCAAAATACGGCGGATTGCGCCGCACTATCGCACGGTACTGGTCGCTGGACCGACAGGATCAAGCAAGGAACTGGTCGCCCATGCGCTGCATCGGCTTAGTCCGTCGGCTCGTGGAAATTTCGTGGTCTGCAATTGTTCCGCGTTGGTTGAAAACCTGGTGGAATCGGAATTATTTGGCTATGTGCGCGGTGCTTTTACCGGGGCAACCCAGGACAAGGCCGGAATGTTCGAGCACGCCGACGGCGGGGTCATCTTTCTGGACGAGATCGGGGAGCTTTCTCTCCAGGCACAGACCAAGCTATTGCGGGTTTTGCAGGATCATCAAGTGCAAAGGGTTGGGTCGCTTACGCCGCGCAACGTTGACCTGCGGGTGATCGCTGCCACTCACCGCAACCTCAAAAACATGGTGCAGGAGGGGCTGTTTCGCGAAGACCTTTACTATCGACTGGCGGTGGTTGAAATCGCTTTGCCGGCGTTGGCGAATCGCCGGGAGGACTTGCCGCTCCTGGAGAAACATTTCTTGGGACATTTTTCATCCGAATACAGCAAACCGATCGCGGGACTGACGCGAAGAGCGCAGACCCGCCTCTCGGCCTATCACTGGCCCGGCAACATCCGCGAACTTGAGAACGTGATTGGAAATGCCTGCATGATGACGGATGGGAACTCGATTGATATTGCCGACCTTCCCGAGAGATTTCGAACTCAGTCCAATGAAAACCTCACTGCGGATGAGACTTTTCTGCCGCTCGAGGAAATCGAGCGGCGTCATGTGCTGCGCGTCTTGAAGGCAGTCGGCGATAACAAAGTCCGCGCTGCGGAAGTCCTCAAGATTGGTCGAGCGACGATCTACCAGATACTCTCAAGAATGAAGATTGCAGAGTAAGGGCACAATCTGGGCATAATGAAGCAATTTTGACTCACCCTTCCGCATCCCGTGCGGTTAACTAGCGCCAGCTAGAGATTGATCTCAAGGGGTTTAGGTGTGGTGCCGGGAGGGGGAGTCGAACCCCCAAGACCCGAAGGTCGGCGGATTTTGAGTCCGCTGCGTCTGCCAGTTCCGCCATCCCGGCTTGCATGGTAGATGGCTGAAACTAGAGCTTAATTCAGTTTTCTTTTGTTGTCATCTGCGGCCGTTCTTTGGGCCGCACGGCGGCGGTGCCGTGTCTTTACCTACGAGGTTCCACCCGCGTCTGGTCTTCGCAACGAGTTGGTCGGCCCCGGCGGACGATTGTCGAACTTGATTGCAGACCGTGAGCGCCAACAGCTAGACTCTGGACGGCTCGGCTTCATTGTGGTGACGCGATCTTGCAATAAAGGCTCATGCCGCAACCTTCAAAAGCTTCTGAGTGACTCCGACTTCACATACAGCCTTCCATACAGCTCTTGGCGGGAATCCTTCTACATACTTGTGCCCGCGGCGGTTGCTTGGAGAAAGTAAAGGGTGTTGCATTGGCCGCAACTGGCCCGAGGAAAACACCTTTGGAGAATGTGCGCTGCTTACGCTGCAACCGGGAACTTGAATCCGGGCGGAAATTCGTAGCCATCTACATGTTCGCGCAAACGGTGGGAATCAAACCGCGGCAGAAATCGGGGGCGCAGCGAATTGTGTTCTGCCCGCAATGCTCGGTCTCGCTGGCGTTGGGGCTTTCGCCGGAGGGTGCCCTGAACGTCGCCGCGTGGGATATGATCCGCGATCTCGTCAGCTCCGATCCGGCGCTGAATCAAGCGGCGTGGGAGAACCTGCGCGGAACAGTCCGCTTGTTGGAGGCTGGCGAAGGCGTGGCCGAGCCTGAGCCGCGATCCGATGCGTGGGTGAACTTCAGCCGCGTCGGCTAGCGGCGGCGACTCATTGGGACGCCTTGCACGAATGCAAAAACACTAGAGACCGCGATGGCCGCGTCCAGCTTGGATACGTAGCAGCGCGGCCACAAGTGAATCGATCTCCTCGCAGGTGTTGTAGAGTGCCAGCGACGGGCGCACCGTGCTCTCTACGCCCATGCGCCGCAGAATCGGCTGAGCACAGTGGTGGCCTGAGCGCACCGCGATTCCTTCCTGATTGAGCGCGGCACCCACATCCTCGGTGCGAATGTCATCCAGAATGAACGAGAGCACGCCCGCCTTTTCACGAGCGGTTCCGATCAGCCGCAAACCAGGGACGGTGAGCAGACCCGCCGTGGCATAGTTCAGCAGTTCGTGTTCGTAGGCAGCAATGCTTTCCATGCCGACCTGTTCGACATAGTCGAGCGCGGCGCCGAGTCCGACCGCGTCCGCGATGTTGCCGGTGCCCGCTTCAAACCGGGCTGGAGCTGGCTGGTAGGTGGTCTTCTCGAAAGTGACGTCCACAATCATGTTGCCGCCGCCTTGCCACGGCGGGGTTTCGTCGAGCACGTCCGCCTTGCCATAAACTACGCCGATTCCAGTTGGCCCGAACACCTTGTGGCCGGAAAAAACATAGAAGTCGCAATCGAGCGCCTGAACATCCGTCCGCATGTGAGAGACGGCTTGCGCACCATCGACCAGCACGCGCGCTCCGTGACGATGGGCCATCTCCACCATTTCGCGTGCTGGCGTGATCGTGCCGAGGGCGTTCGATACCTGGCTGAACGATACGATTTTCGTGCGCGGGCTCAGCAGCTTCTCGTACTCTTCGAGGATGATCTCGCCGCGATCGTTGACCGGCGCTACGCGCAGGCGCCCGCCTTTTTCCGAACACAGTTGCTGCCACGGCACGATGTTGGCGTGGTGCTCCAGCCATGTGATGACGATCTCGTCGTCTTTTTCGACATAGCGGTGGCCCCAACTCTTGGCGACGAGATTGATGCCCTCGGTGGTGCCGCGAACAAAGATGATCTCGCGCGTTGAGGAAGCGTTCATGAATCGGCGCGCCTTCTCCCGCGCGCTCTCATAAGCGTCGGTGGCTCGCGCCGCGAGCGTGTGGGCGGCGCGATGGATATTGGAATTCTCGTGCCGGTAGAAATACGACAAGCGATCAATCACCGCGTTTGGTTTCTGCGTGGTGGCGGCGTTGTCGAGCCAGATCAACTGCCGGCCATGAACTCGCTCCTGCAGGATCGGGAAATCCTGGCGGATCAGTCGCGGATCAAGCGGACGCTTGGCAACTCCAAGCTGCGCCGGTTCAAGATCCGGACGGAACTCGACGGTCTCGATTCCTGCGGGCAATGAAGCAGGCGGTGCAGTCTTGCCCCCATCGGGGACAGTGCCGGGAAATCCGGGAATCGTTGGAGTCAGAACGCCGGGAATCTGTGACGGAATTGCAGGCACACTCGCTGGGGAGGGAGGGTTCGTGGAAATCGACGAAGGCAGAACTGGAACGCCTGGAGGCGACTGCGCGCCGGGGACGCCGGGAAATGAAAACATCTCGCTCACGGACGGAAATGTTGAAGCTACACCCGGATACAAAGCTGTCTCCGCCTCATGCGAACCGTCAGCGGCCTGGGGAACTGCCAATGACGGAACAGTGGCCGGGATCGCCGGCGCGGGTCCCGGCAAGTTCGCAACCGGTAGAGTCGGAGGCGCGGCTGGAATCGTGCCGAGAGCAGGCTGAGACGCCGGTACGCTTGGCTGCGAAGTCGTCGCTTCCGGAACAGCGGGAACCGACGCTCCGGGAACGCGAGGAAATGAGAACACGTCGCTCAGCCCCGCAAAGTGCGGGTCCTCGGCCCATGGGTCCGTTCTGCTTCCCGCGGCATTAGCTGCCGGCGAAGAGGGAACTGCGGCCAAATCCGAGCCGCTCGGCGGCGCGGTCGGAGGCGAAGCAGGCGCTGCCGGAACGCCAGGGAAGGAATACATCTCCGCTGCGGGCGGAATCTGCGGCGCAGCGGCCCACGGCCCTCCGCTCTCCGCGGCGACAGACGACGAAGAGGCGGGCACCGCCGCCGGCGGAGCAGCGGCCCTGACTTGGGGAGCGAGTGGCAGCGCGCCCGCCAGCGAAGCGGCGATCGCGCGGAAATCGGCCTCATTCAGCGCGCTCGTGGGCGACGAAGGCGGCTGTGGTACTCCCGCGTTGGGCACTGCGGGAAAAGAAAACATCTCTCGCGGATAATCCGGCACCCCCGGCGGCGCGACGGGAATCGGCTCCGCCGCGTTGGGAGAGGGCGATGACAACGCCGCGTTCGCAGGCGAGGCCGCGCCCGGCAGCGCTGCGAAAAACTCGTTGGCGAGTTTTGCAATCGCTGCCGGATCGGGCACTGCCGACATCAAGGCGGAAACGCCCTGGTATTTCTTCGTACCTTCTTCTTGCGCGGCTTCTGGCGTGGAAGACGATGTCGGCGCGTCGGTTGCTACGCGATCACTTGTACTCGTGATATTGATCGACATTGACGCCCTCCAACACGCCGATTGCATCATCCGTAAGGACCGCAATCGAGCAATAGAGCGAAATCAGATATGAAGCAATCGCCTTGTGATTGATGCCCATGAAGCGAACCGACAGACTGGGCGTCACTTCTCCCGGAAGTCCCGGCTGGAACAACCCGATCACGCCCTGCTTCTTCTCGCCCGTGCGAATCAACAGGATGTTCGATTTCTCACCCTTGATCGCGAGCTTGTCCGAAGGAACCAGCGGGATGCCGCGCCACGTCAGGAATTGCGAGCCATAGAGGTTCACCGTCGGCGGTGGAACTCCGCGGCGGGTACATTCGCGTCCAAACGCCGCGATCGCACGCGGATGGGCCAGGAAAAAGCCCGGCTCTTTCCAGACTCTGGAGATGAGCTCGTCCATGTCGTCCGGCGTGGGCGCTCCCTTGCGGGTCTTGACGCGGTATTCCGAGGCAACATTATTCAGCAAGCCATACTCGGCATTGTTGACCAGTTCGTTCTCCTGGCGTTCTTTCACTTTCTCGATCATCAGGCGCAGCTGTTCGCGAATCTGGTCGTGCGGGCTGCGGTACAGATCGGAAATGCGGGTCTGCACGTCGAGCACGGTCGTGACTGCATTCAGCGTGTACTCGCGCGGTTTCTCTTCATAATCCACATAGATCTCGGGGAGATCGATCTCTTCATCGGGACTGCACTCAATCGTTCGGGTGCCGGGATGCGTGGGCTTCACTTTGTTGACGCGGTAGGTGCCGGCTTCGACGGGTACCCATGACAGGAAAGCGACCAGCCAGCGCGGCGTAATCGTCTCCATCATGGGGACGGTTTTGGTGACATTTGCGAGCTGGCGCGCCTGTTGCTCGCTCAGCGTATGACGGACTTCGGCTTTCTCAGCCATGGCAATTGCTCCTTAGGTAAATAGGGAAAGATTGTCAGAACGGAATATGCAGCGTTCGGTTAGCGGATGTTGCAAGAGCTTCAACTTTCTCTCTCGCGGCAGAAGTTAAGGCCAACCGCGGGACTCCAACAGAAGATTTGACGCGTCCACCTGCTTTTGTGTCAAGTGCAATTCCGGCTAAAGACCGAGTATGTAGATGGACATGATCATCAACGGCGCACCTAGCGGACCGCTACGCGCTTGCTGCCGCGCTGAACGCCCTGTAAAACTTCTTCTTCGCCCGGGCGCGAATCTCGTCGAGTTCCGCGTGCAGCCTTCTGATTTCGGCATCCAGTTCGATAAAGGTCAGGCACGGCGCCGTGATCAGCTTTTCCGCTTTCACTCCGGCGTAGTCTTCACTGGCGTTCTCTCTGGTGCAGACGCACGCGGACGGTTGCTTCGTTCTCGGGTCGCTCTCCAGATACACCAGATCGAAACTCGATGTTTCCATTATGCCGCAGATTATTGCACAAAGTGAACCTAATGTTGCAACAATTTTCTGCTTCTATGGACGTTCCAAGGAGGAACTCGGCGTCAAACCCTCCAGCGCAAGTCGGTTTGCGTGTTTCGTCGAGTTGCAGAAGCGATCCGTTTCTTGGGGTGTGCTGGATGTTCCCCTGTTGCAGAGCTTAAAGTGGCAGAAACACCCTACCCCAGCCGCCCAGACGCCGATTTGGCGCTTTGCCGATTCCTCCCCGCCCTCTATAATCTATATCTGTGCCATAGAGATACTTGGATAAAAACCATGAAGATCTCCCAAAAAGGGCTGTACGCGTTACAGGCTCTGATGATGCTGACCCGCCGCTATACCCAGGGCGCGATTCGAATTCGCGATATTGCCTACGAAGAAAATCTGCCGGAGAAATTTCTGGAACTGATACTGCTCGAACTGAAGAACGCGCGCATCGTCGAGAGTGTGCGGGGCGCCAAGGGCGGATACCGATTGCGCCGCGCGCCGTCGGAGATCCGGTTGAGTGAGATTGTCCGTTTGATTGACGGGCCACTTGCGCCGTTTGGCGATGCAGGGCAACTGCGTATTTTGATCGATCGCGATGCGGACCACCGCGCCCTCTACAAAGTGTTTCTGGAGGTGCGGGATGCAGCGGCCAGGATCCTCGATCAAACGACGCTGGCTGACCTCATCAGCCGTGGGCCTGCGACTGATTCGCGTCCAAAGATTCTTAGCCGGAATCCGAAGACTCCCACCCGGAAGAAAAAAGGCGAGTCCGGCGCGCTGCCGATCGCGGTGCCAGGCAAAGGCCTCTAAGGGATAAGGAGACGGGCCCAGATTTGCCCGCAAAAGAAGAAGGGGCACAAAATGCTCTTGTGCCCTGATCGCGCAAATCCGGCCTTTTTCGGCGATTCCCTTAGACCACAACCGGCGATTCGGTTACGACCGGCAGTTTTGCCTTCTCCCAACCGACAAAGCCGCCCGTCACGTTGGTTACGTTCTCGAATCCCGCCCGCCGCAGCAGACTGGCGGCAATCAGGCTGCGGTAACCACCTTTGCAGATAACGGCCATCGGTGCCTTGCGATTAATCGTTGGCAGCGACTTCTTGAAGTCCGAGGTTTTGAAATCGTCCAGCGCAAGCCAGGTCGCTCCCTCGACGTGTCCCGCCTCCCATTCCGGCTTGCGGCGCACATCCAGCAGTTGGGTTTTGTCCTTCTGCAAACGCTCACTCAAGAGTCGCGGGTTGATTTGTTCCAGTTCGGCCAACGCTAGCCCGGCCTGGGTCCATCCCTTGATTCCGTCTTCTAAGTACCCCCGCGCATCGTCAATGCCGACTCTGGCCAGCCGCGTTCGCACCTCGGACAACTGCTCCTCCGATGCGGCGATCAGCACCGGCCGCGAAGATAATCCAAGCAGGCTGCCCGCCCAGAAGGCAAAATCTCCCGAGAGCGGAATACTCACTGAGCCGGGTACATGCCCGGCGGCAAAATCGTCGCCCGGACGCACATCCAGCGCGAACACACCCTCTTTCAGCAGGGATTGCAGCATTTCCGCCGAAATCGGCTCCAGTTTGGGCAACTCTGACAGCGCGGGCGCGCCTACCCGATTAATTGCCGCATCCTGCGGGAAATATTCAGGGCGGGGCGGAAGATTGGTAGTCAGCTGACGAACAAACTCTTCCCG
>Ga0302152_10000421_pt1 | contig 19881 bp, 18 predicted proteins | sample I_Bog_N2_1_FD_192434 | JGI IMG/M metagenome (GOLD analysis project Ga0302152, IMG submission 192434) | Peat permafrost microbial communities from Stordalen Mire near Abisko, Sweden - I_Bog_N2_1 | ecosystem: Environmental > Terrestrial > Soil > Wetlands > Peat | place: Sweden: Abisko, Stordalen...
GGTTACATTGAAGCATTTAAATCGCAGGATGCCCTTGCCAAATATGCTGGTCTCGTCTGGCGCGAAAACCAGTCCGGTCAATTTGCTGCCGAGGATACGAGGCTTTCAAAGGCTGGAAACGCATATCTCAGATATTATCTGATTGAAGCAGTTAGTCATGTAAAGAATCACTGCGTTGAATTTGCCGCATTTTACCAGAAAAAGTATGATGAGGTAAAAACTCATCAGCATAAACGTGCACTCGCACTTACAGCTCGTAAATTTGTTCGGCTGATTTTTGGATTGCTGGCCAAGCATCAGCTTTACTCTCAAAGTGGAGTAAGCCAAAGTTAATATTCCATATTTTACCTTTTATTTTCAAGGTAAAGAAAAGGTTTGTTAAGTGTACTCTTTTTTCTCAATTTGTTTACAATTCTTTATTTTTATGGGCTTGACATATTACCAGATTGCTTTTATTTTTCTGTATACTCAGTTTATTTTAATTTACAAATGTATATTATTTTTTCGTACACTTAGTATACTTTTTAAACTTGTCTTTATTGTATAACTATTTCACTTAAACCGCAATCATTTTATAAATAAAAAATCGACAATTATGGTATCAATACACCTTATACTGTTTAAGTACCATAAACAAAGGTAAAATAAAATACATATAAATAGCTGAGCAATAATAATTTAGTATTGGATTGCTCAGCTGTTTTATATGTATTGGTGTAGAAATTTTATACTTAAACATTCGTCTAATCATTGATTAATATAGCAGGATATTTTCCAAGGCACTATATCTACTGTCTACACAAATTGTCTACCTTTACTCTTTCATTAATTTACTTCACCCCCTTTCACCCAATAGGTGAAGATAAAAAAGCATACAAAAAAATTTCATCTTTGGTAGTTAGGTGCTGTTTTTTTGTCTTTTAAGTAGCTTAAAAGTGACTTTCTTCCCATTACACATTAACCAATTACTACTGTTTCCGTTGAAAAAAGCGAACCCACAATCACAGCTTTTTTTTTACATTTTTTGCTTTTTTCTATAGCGCATTCTCTAAAATTTTACGGCTCACATCCAGCGAAAGATCTTGGGTTTCTGAGAGTGCGGTCATGCCATGCGCCTTTAACTGTTTAATGATAACCAGTAGTTGATCTTTGCCAATATTATAGTCGGACAGCCGTGTTTTTACGCCTAGGTTTTCAAAGAATTCACGCGTTTTTTGTATCGCTGAACTTATTCGAACAGCTTCGCTTCCTTCCGTTATGTTCCAAACACGTTCGGCATATTGTAAAAGTTTAGCATGTTTTTGCTCACGGCGGATTTCCAGCAATGACGGTAATAGGATGGCTAATGTTTGCCCGTGATCAATGCCGTATAAGCTGGTCAATTCATGTCCAATCATATGAGTTGCCCAGTCCTGCGGAACACCTGCACAGATTAATCCGTTGAGTGCCAGTGTTGCGCTCCAGACCAGGTTGGCACGCGCATCATAATTTTCCGGTTCGGCGATTGTTGTTTCACCTATTTCGATCAATGTTTGCAGGATACCTTCCGATATACGATCCTGAATTCTGCCATCTACAGGATATGTGAGATATTGCTCCGTCGTATGTACAAAGGCATCAATTACGCCGTTTGCTACTTGGATCTTGGGTAGTGTAAAGGTAAGATTTGGATCCAATACCGAGAAGCGAGGAAAGACTAATTCACTGAAAACCGGGTATTTACCTTGTCCGTAACTAATTACACCACCGCAATTCATTTCTGAACCGGTAGCGGGTAGTGTCAGTACAGTACCAAGTGGAATCGCTGTTTTTATAGTATCCGGGCCAATGGGCGTAAAACCGTAATGCAAAAGATCAAGTGATTCTCCTTCGTATGAAGCGGCAAGTGCAATGAATTTTGTTCCGTCAATGACAGAACCGCCGCCGATGGCAAGTAAAAAATCAATGCGGTTATGACGCACTGCCTCTACGGCTTTTAACAGGGTTTCATAATGGGGATTTGGCTCTATACCTCCAAAGTAATGAATTCTTCTGTTTCCCAGTGCGGTTTTTACTTTTTCCAGCGTCCCGTATTTTTTTGCACTTTCGCCTCCATATGTAATTAAAACATTTGCGTCGGCTGGAATAAGTTGATCAATGTTGTTAAGCATGTCCTTACCAAATAAAATGCGCGTTGGATTGTAAAAATTAAAATTTAATATAATAAGCACTCCCTTTCTTTATATATAAGGATAAACCATTATAGAAGCTCTAAGTCAAGCAGATTTTTATAGTAAGAAAACAAAAGCAATAAATCCGCGCGATATCTTATATATTATAGCAACTGCGATATATAATTCGTACTTACAAATCCAAATTTATCGCATATATTCTTGTTGGAAGATTCATTCTATGATAATATCTACATAGAGTTACTCTAAGATATCCTTTCGATTAGGAGATGAATCAATGGCAATTTCCATTAAGCAATTTGCAAAAGAAACAGGTGTTTCCGAGTATACTTTACGTTTTTATGAAAAGGAAGGCGTATTGCCTTTTGTAGAGCGTAATAAAAATGGCAATCGAATATACGACGAACAAAATTTCGAGTGGATATACTTTATTATATCTTTGCGCGAAACAGGTATGCCTCTTTCCGAAATCAAAAGATATGCGGAATTATTTAAACAAGGGGATAGTACAATCTCGGAGCGCAAACAGATGATGCTGGAGCATAAAACGAAAGCAGAGGAACAACTGACGCAGATTCTGAAGCATCTGGAAAGAATCAACTATAAGCTAGCATTATATGATGTAATGGAAAAGACAGTTAAATTCCCATAATCCAGGTTGGTTTACTCCATATAGTTATTGACCTGTCTTAATGATGGATACGGGGCTGCCCTGAAAACCAAAAATAAAACAGATGTAATTTAGACATAACTAATAGCCTCGCATATTTTGCGGGGCTGCCTTTTTTTGTAAAGGAATATTATAGATCTTTCAATGGCATCAAAGAAACTGCATATCCCATTTTTCTCAATATATTAATATTTCTATTCTTAATTCGTTCTTCGTCTAATTTTACAAAATAGTCACTGCCTAAATCAAAAAACTGGCTCTTGTTTTTTAATATATGATAAATAATAACGAGCATACGATGCGCCACTGCTATTAATGCCCTTTTTCCTCCTCGCCGTGCCGCTATTTTACAATATTTAGCATAGAAGAAACTACTTTTTTTACGGATTGCGACACGGGCACATTCTACAAGTGTCTCTTTGAGATATTTATTGCCCTTCCGCAGTCGCGTACTTTTTTTCTTGCCTGCACTTTCATTGCATTGTGGTACAAGTCCTGCCCACGATGCAAAGTGAGCTGCATCTCTAAATTGATTCATTTCGATGCCGGTTTCAGCGAGTATTTTTTCAGCACTTCGACGAGCTATTCCAGGCAGTTCATCTAACAGCTCAATATATTCTTCGGATGGGGCTGTTCTTTTTTTTATTTCTAAATCTAATTCTGCAATTAATTTTGACATAAATGTTATGTGTTCTATCTGATATTTAAGCATATGCATTTGGTGTTCACCAATACTGCCTTTTAACGCCCTTTGCAATTCAGGGATTTTTTTAGCAGCAAGATTTTTGCATCCTAGCGCACTCAATTGTATTGGATCTGTTTGTCCATCTATAGTTGCTCCCAATATCTCTCCTATGCCAGGAATTGTAGTGATTGGAGAAGCGATTTTAGCAAGCAAAACTGGACAGATAAAATAAAGTCAAGTACACTTAAACTCAATATAAGATGAGGAGATTTACAATGAGCAAACGTGAACGCAGAACTTATACAGAAGAATTCAAAAACCAAATTGTCCAGTTGTATTTAAATAATAAACCCCGACAGGACATCATTCGCGAGTACGAATTGACACCTTCTACCTTTGATAAATGGGTGAAACAAAATCAAACATCAGGTTCCTTCAAAGAAAAAGATAACCGTTCTCCCGATGAAGCTGAAATGATCAAACTCCGTAAAGAAAATCAACAGTTGAAAATGGAAAATGATATTTTAAAGCAAGCAGCGCTGATATTCGGACGAAGGTAAATGTGATTAAGCAAAATCAACACAAATACTCAGTATCAGCGATGTGTAAAGTCCTTAAAATCGCACGAAGTACTTTCTATTATGAGTCTCAAACAAGCACAGTCATTGATGAGACAGCACAGGTCATTGTCGGCATTTTTAAAGAGAGCAAGAATAATTATGGCACTCGGAAAATTAAAGAAGAGCTGCGCAAACAAGATTTTACTGTATCGAGGCGTAAAATTGGTCGAATCATGCGAGAGTATGGTCTTGTATCTACTTACACCATAGCCCAATTTAAGATTCATAAAGACACTTGTAACGAATCACCTGTTGCTAATGAACTGAACCGTCAATTTGATAATCAAGAACTGGATAGGCAGCACTAAACTGGACAGAAAAAATGAGGTCATGTAAACTAAGACTCAATATATGACAAGGAGATTTACAATGCCCAAACGTGAATGCAGAACTTATACGGAAGAATTCAAAAACCAAATAGTCCAGTTGTATTTAAATCATAAACCTAGGCAAGACATAATCAGAGAATATGATTTAACGTCCTTTACCTTTGATAAATGGATGAAACAAAATCAAACCAAGCAAAATCAACACAAATATTCCGTATCAGCGATGTGTAGGGTCCTGAAAATTGTACGAAGTACTTTCTATTATGAGTCTCAAAATCATTGATGAGACCACTCAAGCCATCGTCGCCATTTTTAGAGAAAGTACGATCAACTATGGCACTCGAAAAATTAAAGAAGAGTTACGCAAGCTAGATTTCAACGTATCAAGACGCAAAATTGACCGGATCATGAAAGAGCAAGAACTTGTATCCACCTACACCATAGCCCAATTCAAGGTTCATAAAGACACTTGCAATGAATCACTTGTCAAAGGCTTCGATGAATGGGTTGATTTTATGGGTGATGCTACAATTACAACCGCTATTCTTGATCGTTTTATTCATCATTGTGAGATCATAAACATGACCGGCAACAGCTACCGCATTGAACATCACAAATCTATTATTTAAAACTGTGTATTTGCTGGCGAAAATCTGTGCACTTGTATTGACTGCTTACACTAAGCACTGATCAAGAATTTTCTGTTCAGATAATCCACTTATTTTATGATTAAATTTGAAATTTATTGACTGCTTCACGAAGATTCATCGCTAAATGCGCCAATGCTTGACTTGCAGAAGCGATTTCTTCCATAGATGCCGATTGTTCTTCCGTAGCAGCTGATACCGTTTGTGCTTCACTCGATGCCGCTTTGCTGAGGTCAGCAATATGCTTTACTGAGCCGACGATTTGTTGACTGCCAAGAGACATTTCTCCAACGGCAACAGAAATCGCCTTCATCTTTCCAGCTCCTAAGGTTACCATACCTGCAATTTCCTGAAAAACTTTTCCCGAAGCGTTGACCGCTTCAGCTCCCAGTTTAGCTTCACGAGTACCATCATTCATAGCTACAACAGCTCTATCAGTATCTCCTTGAATTTCACCAATAAGTATAGCAATCTTTTTGGCAGCCTCTTGAGACTGTTCAGCAAGTTTACGGACTTCGTCCGCTACCACGGCAAATCCACGCCCCTGTTCTCCAGCACGCGCAGCCTCAATAGCAGCATTTAAAGCTAATAAATTAGTTTGACCAGCAATGCCAGCGATCGTGTCGACAATCTCACCAATTTCTTTAGAACGTTCACCCAACTTCACTACGACTCGTGCAGAACTCGTAACTGTTTGTTCGATATGAGCCACCTGATTGACAGCTCTATCAATAGATTGGTTACCTTCATTTGCCTTATTAGCTGCCAGTGCCGATTGTTCCGCTACTTCATTGGCATTTGCAGCAACGTTCTGGATGCTAGCTGATATTTGCTGTACAAACACAGTTGCGTCGTTGGTGGCGCTTAATTGTCGTTCTGATCCTTTTGCTACTTCGGTAATTGATTCTGCAACTTGATTAGAAGCCTGAGCCGATTGTTCAGCACTGGCAGTAAGTTCTTCAGAAGAGGCCGCCAACTGCTCTGTTGAATCATTTACATGCTTCATTAAATCATGAAGGCTATCTCGCATTGTTACCAAAGCATCTGCTAATTGACCGATTTCATCTTTTTGCAGAACTGTACGCGGTTTATCACGAAAATCGCCGGTGGAAAAATCCCTACAAGCTATTACCATCAAATTGAGCGGTTTTGTTATAATTTTGGTAATATAAATCCCGCTCAATCCTAATATCACGAAAGATAACAAAAGAATAGTCAAGATAATTTGTGTTGCTTTCTCTACTGCTACTTTGTTATCTGCACTCATTTTCTCTGATACTTTAGAATAGTAATCAGAAAGCGCACTTAAATTATTATTATATTCACTAGCTAATGGATCTACATTGTTAGCATAAAATTCATAGGCTTCTACATTTCTATTTTGTGATCCTAAATCAATAAATTGCGCTCTGACAATTTTATATTTTTGCCTAGACGTTTGTATTTTGGTCAGTAAATCTTTCCCTTTAGAATCTAAATGTGCATTTTCAAGTTCAATATAATAATTATTTCCTTGTTTCGCTGTATCATCAATAGTGCTTTTTATCTGTTGTTTTCTTTTAGCATCAGTTGTGACCATCAATTCCATATTTAATGCGTTTACATTCCTCGTAACTGTAGCAATTTGATTAACAAGTTTAACAGGAATCAAGCAATCTGTATACATAGCATTCATTTCTGTACTTGACTGTTGAAGATAATAATATCCAGTATATCCCATTATCCCTAAAGATACGATAGCAATAAAAAGTGAAATAGATAATTTCAAACTTATTTTCATATCATCAAAATATTTCATTGAAATTCTCCTTTTATTTGAATACTAATTGCTATTTTCGACTTTTTTCGCTATTAACCTTCATTAATATAATTATATATTTTTTCTTGAATTGACTGAAGGTCAAATGTAATATTTTTTTGTCATTACCAATAATACAATTTTCCCAATTAATTCCCAAACACCAAAAAAGGCAATCCGTCTATTACTAGACAAATAACCTTTTCCTATTATTTACACAAAAAATTGGGATTTACATGGTGGAGGCGAACTGTACCGAATCCCTGTACATATCCTATTCATGCCATTCTGCACCGTTAGAGATGATATGGTTCTCTCCTATAAGCTTATACAAAACGATGTTACTTTAATGAACCTAGCGCCAGTGTCCTGCAACAAATGGAACTCCTTATAATTATTGGCTTCATCGACTTTTCTTTCTTCCATAACATGCCACATTAATTAATAAACTTCGAACTAGACATTAGTCAATAATTTACCTAAATCGCACAAATTCTCACGGTACTTTCGCCGTATTACTATTTTCCATATCATCTCTTTAACTCTTCTCCACTTTATTTTACTTGATAGCGAGCCAAACGCTCACTTTAAATATTATTTTCAACCTTTATCACCTAACATAGTATATCATGGTAGCAAGAGCTGTCGGAAATAACTTGAAACAGGAATTGTATAGCCCTTCTATCTTGGTTGTACACTTTACTTTCCACTGCCAATGTTGTTTCACCGCTATTGTCTCATCCCCATGGTGTTTGCCATCGCCAATCAGTGGACAGGACACCAACTTTATAAGGAACTAAATATATACATCCACGAGTGTTGATTAACCAAAAAAAGTAAAGACAAAAGGACACATTTTCTGTAAAATCGTAGTTGCTAACACAAACGATCAGAAAAGAGGTGTCCTTTATCAAAAATTCTACCACATTTCTAAACATTTTTAAACAGCTTATTGCTGATGAAGATATCGATAATTTGTTAAAAAAGCATGACTACATTGATGTTGCTCGCAAATTCACAGTATCTGCATTACTTCATTTTTTCACCTGTTCATCGGTTTATGAATGGAAAAGTTTTCGACATGGTGCAGATCTTGGCAACGGTTTTGGACTCATTCGTAGTGATTATTCTACAATTTCAAAAAAAGCAAAAGAGGTTCCCTTTTTAATTTTCAAGGATTTGTTTGCTCTTATGTGTTCTCGTTGCAACAGAAGCATTCGCCGTCAATTAAATTTTCCAAAAGAATTATTATTAGTTGACTCAACCACCATAACGGTTGGTAAAACACGATTGTTATGGGCTCCATATCATGGTGAACGAGCTGGAGTAAAACTTCATACTGCCCTGAATTTATCGACGGAACTTCCTCAAAAAGTTATTGAAACAACTGGTTTAAAACATGATAGCCCTATCCTTGATGAACTAACAGATCCTGCATGTATTATTGTTGCAGACAGAGCATATTTTCAAATTGATCGCTCTGATAGATTTTTCGAGGAAAATCAACATTTTGTAATTCGTGTGAAGACGAACGTTGAAATGTTTAGAAAGAAAAACCTAAAACGCATGAGTGATACAACCTCTAATGTCATCAATGATTATACGTGTCAAGTGGGAACGAAACAAAAACGTTCCATTCATAGACATAGAGTCGTTGAATTTATGGATTATGAAGGTAAGAGTATTCGCGTGGTTACCAATTTATATCATGTTTCTGCAGAAGTAATAGCCAACATATATAAGGCTCGCTGGGGAGTGGAACTGTTTTTTCGTTGGATAAAGCAAAATCTAAATGTGCCTCGGTTATTTGGCACTACCAAAAATGCGGTATATAATCAACTTTTTGCTGCACTTTTGGTATATGTAGTTTTAAAATTTGTTTACACATTCATTTGCAAAAAGATTAAATACAAAACACTTTCTTTATTAGGATTTACAAGGCAGTTGCTATACGGTCAACTTTCAATTGAATGGGTAGGGTTTATTCAAGAATTTTGTCGCACCTCTGTTTTTGTCTAGTTTTAATGGATATTATTGGTTAATCAACAGGCGTGTCATTTTAATATATATTTTTGTACTTTTCTTACAAATTATATGATAGCAGGTGCAATCTGTTAAAGCAACGCCACATAGTATTCGTTCTATATATTTGTAAAAATGCTTTATATAGTCTATTATGGACTTCATGGGAAATTTCACAAAATGAACTGTTCAGGCGGCTAAGTAATGATTGAGGTGTTTTATGAAAAAATTTACAGTATATAAAATAGAAAAAGAACAGGATGGTTTTGTGCTGGAAACGTATTTGAAACAGACTTTACAGTATTCCGGTAGAAAAATTCAAAAACTAACCAGAAAAAAAGGCATTTTCTTAAATGGAAAAGTAGTTTTTTTGCAAAAGAAAGTAAACTTTGGTGATACGCTGCGAATTCTGAATTTCGAAGATGCTGCTTATGGAGTTGAGCCCGAAGCGGGAAATATTGAGATACTTTATGAAGATGAATATATGCTGGTGCTGAATAAACCAGCACGGCAGCTAGTACATCCTACAGGGCAAACAACCAGCGGAACCTTGGCTAATTATTTAGCCTATGAGTTGCAAACACGTAATATTGTGACGACAATTCGTCCGGTACACAGGTTGGATAGAGAAACTTCTGGTTGTATTATTTTTGCCAAAGATTCTCGCAGCCAATTTATACTGGAGCAGCAATTAAAGGAAAAAAGCTTGAACCGAACCTATTGGGCATTGGTCAGTGGCAATGTTTCTCCCTCTGAGGGTACGATTGATGCACCTATTGGAGCGCACCCTAGCAAACCGAATCGACGTGCGATTGATAAGCAAGGGGAGCCGGCGATTACGCAGTATCGAACGGTAGCTCATTATACGGATACGTCTTTGGTGGAACTCCACTTAGAGACGGGGAGGACGCATCAGATTCGGTTGCATTTAGCCCATCTTGGTTATCCAATTCTTGGCGACGGCATGTATGGAGTACGTTTTTCTGGAATGCTAAGGCAGGCTTTACATGCAACGTGTATTACGTTTCAGCGGTTGCAGGACCATAGCGAAATCACGGTGCAGGCTCCACTTCCGCAGGATTTTGTAAATGCCATGGAGGTTTGCAAAAAAAAAGAAAAGACGATACTTCCCAATCGGTAAGCATCGCCTTGTGAAGATTTATTTGCTATTTAGACAGTACGACCATTCTTTTGTATAAACCCAAATGCTTCGATAAATTAGACTTGTAATAACGAAGACTGGGATGGTAGCACCTAAGATGAATTGCATATCTATAAATTGATAATACAAATAGATTCCCAGCAGCCAAACTGCTAAAGCACGCCAGTTCATAAGCAATTCAGGACGTAAATGGCGGTTTTTGATCAGGAAATATTCGGTAAGTAAGATCGCGAATAATGGTGCAAAAACGGAACCAAGGGCGATGAGAAAATTTTCGTATTGTTCAATATCAACGAATAAAGCGGTAAGTGTGCCGATTATGGTCATGATCAAAGCAACGTGTTTTTCATTGAGCTTGGGGAAAATATTAGCAAAACTAACTCCCGCTGAATAGGCATCGAGAAAAGTTGTCGTTAGGGTTGCCAAAACAACGATACCTAAGGCGGATAGTCCTAAATTTGCGGCCAGCATCATCGTGGATGGTTCTGGATCACCAGCAATAATGGCAGCGCCAAGTCCGATGATATACATCCAGCAGCTGCCAACAAAATATCCTATCCCGCTGCCGAAGGCGGCACTTTTTTTATCCTTTGCAAAACGGGTATAATCCGCAATTAATGGCAGCCAGGAAAGCGGCATGATTACGCTGAGTTCTAATGCTTCACCAAATGACATGCCACCACCTAGTGGTGGCGTACTGAGGACGCTTGTATCTTTGAATACAACATGGCTTAAGACAACCGTGATGCCAAATAGAAGAAAAACAGCGACCATATTGGCTTTTTTTAAACCTCCATCACGTCCAAGGGCAATCCAAAGCAGAACTAATCCCCCCATTATCAGGCTCCAGAGCGATTGTTGATCGAATCCCCATAATACTTTGCTGATTTCATTTGCGGATCGGGAAGCGGCAAGAATCATGACCGCTGTCCAGCCGACGAGTTGTAAGACATTCAATATGGAAAAAATATAAGAACCATAAAGACCGAACGAGATGCGTGTTGAGACAATCGCAGGAATCCGTTCCTCAGTACCGATTATGCCACCTGCTATTAAGATGATTGTGCCTACGATATGTCCCAGCACGATAGCGGTTACGCCCGTTTGAAAACCAAGTGGTGCTAATAAGCCGCCAGTCAATATCTCAGCAATTGAAACTGCGGCGCCAAACCATAAAAACAAATAATGATTAAAGCCCAGGGGTGTGTTTTTGTCGTGTATCATTTTTAATCTACTCCTTGTAATAAAACTTATACAAATAAAAGCGCACCCCGCAGGATGCGCTTTTGCAAAACACAAAAACCATGTAACATCCCTCCGCTGGCATTATCCAGATCAGGTTAAAGGGTCATAGATTTCATCAGATCTATATCTCAGCCAGCTTTTCCAGCTCCCCTAGTGACTTTTTTTTATTTAACTCATCGTATCATATTTGTCTGTTGTTTACAACTATAGCTCTCTTTTGCACAATGAGCCTATACAAATTTTTAAGTTGCTATATGCAGTGTGTGTTGTACCATCTTTCTTTTAAGAAAGGTACAGGGAAGCGAGGCTGTCATGTCGAATAATTTCTTACATTGGTATTGTTTGCTGCTGTTGTTGGTTTAATTATTGCAATGTTCCGGTAAATTTGATGGGCTTATATTTCAAATAAATCATGGGAGAAAGGAGTCAGGTCGATGAATACACTTTTATGGAAAGCATTCTTTATAAAATCGCCTATTCCTTATTTGGTGCAGGAGCTTTTGCGTGATGCAAAAGGTCAGGTACAGGATGTAAGAATTTTAGGCATAAATCAAGCTTTTTCCCAAAATTCCGGGTTGAAGATTGCCGATGTAAAAAATAAACTACTGACGCATCTATATACAATGAATACAAAACAAATTCAGCCGTGGCTGGAACTTTGTGGTGAGGCTGTTTTACGCAATAAAATTTTGCGTTCGGAGATGGCGGTTGGTTTTTCGCCAACATTACAGAATGTTATTATTGTACCGTTGATTAAGGATACTTGTGCGATGATTCTGTTAAAACAGGAACAGACAATGTTTGCAACAATGCGAAGTGCGGCAGATTTAACACACATCAATGAAAAATTGGCACAAGCAAATGATAAACTTAAACTGCTGGCGATTACGGATGAATTGACGGGTTTATACAATCGTTGCTTTTTTGAGCAAAAAATAGATTGTGAGATGAACTATGCAGATCTTCATAAAGAAAAATTTTCGATGATTAGTTTTGACATTGATCATTTTAAAGATATAAATGATACTTGGGGACATCCGGTTGGCGATGACGTTTTGAAACAGGTTGCTAAAATTGCGAAGGCAGCGATTCCAGATACGGCGATGTTGATTCGGTTTGGCGGCGATGAATTTATTGTCTTAATGCCGCATACGTCAACGCAGGAGGCGGCTGAAACGGCTGAACAAATCCGTGCTGCGATTGAAGGTGAGCCAGTTCATAGCATTGGGTGTATTACGGCAAGCTTTGGCGTTGCGGAACGAAAGGCAAGAGAATCTTTTAAATTCTGGTATAAAAGGGTCGATGAAGCTTTATATCGTGCCAAAGATCTAGGCCGGAACCAAGTAGCTCATTCAAGTGAAAATTCACAGCCGATTGCATCGGTGCATATTGCATGGATACAGGATTGGGAATGCGGTAATCCAGAAATTGATATGCAGCATAAAAAATTGCTGGAAATATCACAAGGGCTTATGACGATGACTCTGCTTACAAAACTCGAGTCGTCAAATATTTTACAGCAATTGGACCGGTTAGTTGAACATATCATCTATCATTTTGCCTGTGAAGAGCATCTTTTAGAAAAAATGTCATATCAAAAGGTGCAGGAGCATGCCTTGGTGCATAAGAATCTTGTGAAAAAAGTTTTGGAAGTTAAGGAACATTATAGTCAGGGCGATATTAAAGCATCTGCATTTTTTTCTTTTGTGGTCGATGATGTAGTTCTTGGTCATTTATTACAGGAGGATATTAAATTTTTTCCATACATTCAGATGCAAAGCAAAAAAACTTAAAAAAATCAAGTATATTCTGAATGATTTGCACGTTACTTTTCTTGAAAAAATAGAAGAAGAGCGTATAATAAAAATAGATGTTTTATAGATATTAAAGGAGTGTTTTTTTTGAAGAGTGATGGTATCAAAATTATTCTCGTGTGTCTATCTATATTATTTCTCAATATTATATAGGGTCAAACTTGGCATATTGTATGTTTTACTGTATTCAGTTTGCTGCTGGCGAAGCTTTATCTTCCCCTCAAGTTGACTCGGATTTTTATAATACAAGGGTTGTGGGGTAATATCCATAAAGACCTTGTATTTTTTTATATGTAATATGAAAATAAATAGAAGGAATACTCCGACGAATCTTGAAATATTAATATCATTATGCTTTATTTTTTTTAGTTTACATGCTGAGAAAGGAGACTCCAGTATATAACGAGAGAGGACGCGGTTTTATGGCGGAAAATGCAATAAATGAAGCAGTTATCAAGATCAAAGTAATTGGTGTCGGCGGTGGTGGAAATAGTGTTTTACAAAGAATCGCCCAAGAACAATTATTGAATATAGAATTGATTGGTATAAATACGGATGCGAAACAATTAGAAAAATTAAAAGCATTTAATATAAAAACTCTGCAGATTGGTGCTTCCTTAACGAAAGGTCTCGGCACTGGGGCGAAACATGAATTGGGTGAGATAGCTGCACAAAAAAATGAAGAGCAGATCAAAGAACTATTTAATGGAGCTGATTTGATTTTCATTACAGCTGGTATGGGCGGTGGAACAGGTACGGGTGCTGCGCCAGTTATTGCAGCGATTGCTAAAAAAATGGGTGCGTTGACGATTGGTGTCGTGACTATGCCATTTTCGTTTGAAGGGTCACGTAAGAAAAAAATTGCGCAGGTTGGTATAGAAAAATTGCAGGAACATATCGATGCCTTAATTTCTGTAAAAAATGATAATTTATTAAAACTGACTGGCAGTCAAAAATTATCATTAATCGATGCATTTGCCGCAGCGGATAGTATCCTCAAACAGGCCATTCGTTGCATTGTGGAATTAATTATGACAATCGGCGTCATCAATGTGGATTTTGCTGACGTGAAGTCAATTTTTCAGCAAAGTACGAGTCCGGATGCACTGATTGGTATCGGCGAGGGGGATGCCAGTCCAATTATAGCGGTGCAGCAGGCTATTTCGAGTCCACTTATTGAAAGGTCCTTAGAGGGCGCGCGCGGTATCATTTTGAATGTCAGTGGCGGTACTGATTTGAGCTTGTATGAAGTGAATGAGGCAACACAATATATTTATGCCCATACGCACCCGGATGTGAATATTATTTTTGGTACAGTCATTGATGATACTCTAGGTGATACGGTTCGAGCCACAATTATCGCAACGGATTTTGTGAGTGGTGTTAAAGAGCTGGGCAATCCTGTCGAAATGTTTGTACATAAAGCTGAAACACTGGATGTGCCCAAATTTGTTTCAACGGATCTAGCTGAGAAGATCCCGATTTTTCATCGCTCTAAAACCTAGCAGTGCGGAGGTTCTTATCATATGTAGCAAAAAGCATATTCATTCAGTTTGTTTTCGTGAATGGATATGCTTTTTGCTTATGGTTGCAGAGAACGTCTATTCATATTAGAATATATAGAACGAATTAAAAAACATCGCTTCAGAGGGTTGATGATGTATAAGGTATTGATTCGTTATATAGATAAATGATTAAGTTGAAAAATAGAGGAGATTCATTTTATGTTACATAGATTTTCGCGCACAGAACTTTTGCTGGGGGTAACTGGTTTAGAAAAATTGAACCATAGCAAAGTTGCAGTATTTGGTATTGGCGGTGTTGGTTCTTTTGTTGTTGAGGGGCTTGCCCGCAGTGGTGTTGGTAAGTTAGTTCTGATTGATGATGACGCGATTTGTTTAACAAATATCAATCGGCAGATTCATGCGACAAGCAAAACGGTTGGTCGCCCTAAGGTTGACGTCATGAAGGAACGGATATTGGATATTAACCCACAAGTTGAGGTTACTACGATTCAAAAATTTTATCTACCGGAAAATGCCAAAGAATTTATTATGGATGATTATGACTATATTGTTGATGCGATTGATACTGTAACAGGCAAAATTGATTTAGTGGTGAAAGCACAAGAAAAAAATATTCCTATTATTAGCAGCATGGGGGCAGGAAATAAATTGGACCCCACGGCTTTTCAGGTTTCTGATATTTATAAAACAAGTGTCTGTCCGCTGGCTAAGGTGATGCGTAAAGAATTAAAAGCCCGCCATATAAAATCATTGAAAGTTGTATATTCAAAAGAACAGCCAATTAAACCGGTTATACAGGGCGGTTGTGGCAAAGAATGTATCTGTCCGCCGGGCAGTGCGCGAAATTGCGATGCACGCCGGTCCGTTCCCGGTAGTATCTCTTTTGTACCATCGGTTGTAGGACTCATTATTGCCGGTGAAGTGATTAAAGATTTGATTGTAGAATAAAAAACATGGTGGGACTGACAAATACGGTTCATACTTTTACGCCAAGGCGCAAAGATTTTGTATAATAAAATTTCAAATTTCGCTGTAACAAAAAGAAGCTGCATATTTATTATATGTCAGCTTCTTTTTTGTTAGGCTTATTGTGTGAAAAACTTTCTCGTTCAACGAGTAATGAAGGGAAAACGGTTTTTGATGGGGCAGCCGCAAAATCACCATTAAGAATTTGTGCTAGAATCGTAACAGCCGCTGGACACAGTACATCAAGCCGATTATCGATACTTGTGAGTGAAGGTGTAGAGCATTCAGCTAGAATTGAATTATTGAAGCCAACTACTGGTAAAATAATTCCACGAGCCGATAGAGCTTTTTGTGCACCAACAGCAAGTAAATCTTCCGAAGCGACAATGGCAGAAAGTTCGATTCCACTGTCTAGGAGCTTCGCTGTAATGGCTTCTGCTGCTTCGAGTGTTCGCGGTATCTTTTGGATCAAGTGTGATGTTTTGTTTAAATTATACTGTTGGATCCCGGCTTTGTAACCAGCCAATTTTTGCTGTCCACTATAAGATAGCGAATCGTACAGATATAAAATATCATTACAGTTTCGTTTTGCCAAAAGCTCGATAGCTTTTTGCATGCCTTCTTTTTCATTACATAGGACGCAATAAATATTTGGTACATCCAAGAGACTATTGATTGTAATAATTGGAATTTGTTTCGCGATTTTTTCAATATGCGAATTATCTTGCTCTTCACGAAATGGCGAGCCGATTAGAATAATGGCATCGACATGTTTATCGAGAAACAATTGCAAATATTTCTTTTTGTCTGATAATTCATTGCCAGTACAACCTAAAATAACATCAAGTCCGCGTTTTCTAAGATCATGTTCAACTAAAGACACGGCTTTGGCAAAAAATGCATCGGATACATCGGTGCAGAGGATACCAATCATTTTCATCGAGTTTAGTCCAAGTCCACGGGCAAATGGGTTTGGCTTATAGTTGTGTTCGTTCATTGCTGCTAAGACTTTTTCACGTGTTTTAGGACTGACTTTATTGCTGCCGTTTAAAACGCGTGAAACCGTAGCAATAGAAACGGCACAGGATTTTGCTATATCATAAATAGTCATAAGTCACCTCGGATTTTAGTATATATTTAAGTATACCGAATTTTTATACAATAGCAATAGAAAATGTAAGATTCTTGTTCGCGCTTACATAAAGTAGATAAATTTTATGAAAATTATGCTGAATAGTCAATGGGCACTAAGCTTTCTAGGAAAGAAAGCGGTATCATAAATTTTATAAAAGAATGTGAAAATGAAAACTTGTTAAATCAATACAAATTATGTTGACATATATACCACAAATGCTAAAATGAATTGTAAGCAATTACAAACAAGAAATAAACATATATTTTACATAAATATTCATTATCATACTTCGTGTTTTATATAAGACTTAACAATGACAGAATATTTTGCGATAAAGCAATTTTGTTGTATTATTTATGATGGCTTCAAACCTTATAAAATAAAAGATCCAAATTTAACTTAGTAAGGAGTCGATTGACTATGAAAAGTTCTGATGATTTTCGGCAACAGTTTCAAGAGCCTTCGGCAATACTATCGCTCATGGGACTCACATTTGGTTCAAGTATTATTTTGATGGCAAAAAGACGTTTGTTCGTAAAGCAATTGAAACAATGTACCATTGGGCGAGTGGGAATTTGTCGGCAGAAAATATGTTTGGTTTTTGCTAATATTCGATTGTTGAAGTAAGGAAGGCAACGTGTAGACACAGGTATATCAGTTTTTTTAGGGGGGATGTATTTATGAAAAAGATGATTCGTATTCATGACAAAGATAATGTTGCTGTAGCTTTACAGGCAGTAGAACAAGGTGAAAAAATCGAGGTAGATGGTTTTTGTGTTACGGCAAAAGAGGCGGTTTTACCGGGTCATAAAATGGCTTTACTGCTGATTGAAGCAGGTTCACCGGTTATCAAATATGGTTCACCAATTGGTTTTGCCAAACAGGATATCGAAGCCGGTCAATGGGTTCATACCCATAATGTGAAATCAGGACTGGGAGAAATTTTAGAGTATCATTATACACCTGAATTTGAAGTGATAAAAAAACAAAAATCACATGAGTTTATGGGTTATAAACGAAAAAACGGCAGTGTTGGTATACGCAATGAAGTTTGGATCGTGCCTACAGTGGGGTGTGTCAATGCGATTGCCAGATGTATTGAAACAGCTGCGCAGCAGGAATTTATGACCGATACAATTGATGGGATTTATGCTTATAGTCATCCGCATGGCTGTTCACAGCTGGGTGATGACCATCATAATACACAAAAGATATTAAGCGGTTTGATTAAACATCCAAATGCTGGCGCGGTGCTTGTTTTGGGTTTAGGGTGTGAAAATAATCAAATTGATTCAATGAAGGACATGTTGGGTGATTATGACGAAACCCGTGTGAAATTCTTGGTCTGTCAGGATCATGAAGATGAAGTTGTAGCCGCACTTTCGCTGATGAAAGAACTTTGTGCATATGCGGCTTCGTTTAGACGTGAATCTTGTAGTGTGGATCAGCTGGTTATTGGTCTTAAATGTGGTGGCTCGGATGGCTTTTCGGGCATTTCGGCAAATCCGCTTGTGGGGCAGTTATCAAATCAGATTATTGCCGAAGGCGGTACGTCTATTTTGACAGAAGTGCCAGAAATGTTTGGTGCAGAAACGCTTTTGATGAATCGCTGCAAAGATCAAGTTGTTTTTGATAAGACCGTGCAATTGATCAATCATTTTAAAGAATATTTTATGCGTTATGGTGAAAAAATCAATGAAAACCCATCGCCGGGAAATAAAAAAGGTGGGATTACGACACTGGAAGACAAATCGCTGGGCTGTGTCCAAAAAGGTGGCAGTGCTGTGATTGAAGATGTCCTTGGCTATGGAGAAACAGTGACCAGCAAGGGACTGAATTTATTGCAGGCGCCAGGAAACGATTTAGTAGCAGCGAATGCTTTGGCTGCATCCGGGGCACATATGGTTCTTTTTACAACTGGTCGCGGAACACCATTTGCCTGTCCGGTACCAACAATTAAAATTTCAAGCAATTCAGCCTTGGCAAATTTTAAAAAGAATTGGATTGATTTTGATGCGGGTGTGCTTTTACAAGGTACAAAAATGGCCGAGGTAGAAGCCGACTTTTTTGAGTTTGTTCTACAGATTGCATCCGGCACAAAGCGGGCTAAATCGGAAGCGCTTGATAAGCATGAACTGGTAATTTTTAAAGATGGTGTAACACTCTGATTCGTTGTTTGGTAGATAAATGGGGAGGCAATAGTAATGCAGTTTGAATGGAATGAAGCGTTGTATGCAAGGATTGACAATAAAGTGGATCAGGCAATGCCAGATTTTAAAGGTAGAACGGTATATTGCATAACGGATGCTAAATACAAAAAGCTTATTCGGAAAATCACGGAAATTTATTTTACACATCCTGATGGTCCCTATCTGGGAACGAAAGCAGAGCTTAAAACCGATCTTGTTTATAATCAGAAAAAGTTAAAAAAACATGCGCATATGATTTCGTATTATGGGGAAGTCATTCAGACTGCTATTGATGAAGCGAGTGCGGCTGGGGGCGGCATTGTCATGGTACCGGATAATGGGCAGGAATGTTATTATACAGGCGCAATTTATCTTCGAAGTAATGTGGAACTGCATATTGCAGAACATGCTGTGTTGAAATTTGTCCGAAATAAAACCAATGAATATTATCCGTTGCGCTATAGTCGTTGGGAAGGCGTCGAATGCATGAACTTTTCACCGTTTATTTATTGTTATGAAGAAGAAAACATTGCAATTACCGGTAAAGGTACTTTGAATGGTGCGGCGGATGAGTTTAATTGGATGCCATGGAAATTTGCTTATTTTGGTCAAACGGATCAACAGATTCAACGGGAACGTCTTTTTGAATTGGGGGAACTAGGTTGTGACACGCAAACAGAACGCATTTTTGATGGGAGTGTTTCAACACTACGACCGCCTTTTATTCAGCCTTATAAATCGAAAAATATATTAATTGAAGATATTAACATAATAAATTCACCATTTTGGGAAATTAATCCCGTATTATGTGAAAATATCAAGGTACGGCATATTTCCATTGCTACAGATTTGTATAATAATGATGGGGTTGATCCTGAATCATGCCGTAATATGATTATTGA
>Ga0302152_10000430_pt1 | contig 19667 bp, 25 predicted proteins | sample I_Bog_N2_1_FD_192434 | JGI IMG/M metagenome (GOLD analysis project Ga0302152, IMG submission 192434) | Peat permafrost microbial communities from Stordalen Mire near Abisko, Sweden - I_Bog_N2_1 | ecosystem: Environmental > Terrestrial > Soil > Wetlands > Peat | place: Sweden: Abisko, Stordalen...
TCTCAGTGCAGGGCCAGCTTGCCGGAACCGTGCCGCCCTCGCCGGCTGTTCACGCGCAGATTGAGAGCCAATTGACGGAACAGACTACGGCACCAATCGACTCCGGAGCACCTGTGTCCACCGTGCATGTTCACCATGTGGCAGCAGAGTTGGCCAGCAGCAGGCTCAACCCCACGCCGGTCGCGGCGCCGGTGGGAGCGCCCTTGCAACCGGCTGGCCCCGCGGCCGCCCCCGCAACTGAGCAGCCTCAGCACATCAGCATCGACGACTTCACCAAGGTGGAACTGCGCGTAGCCCAGATCCTGGTGGCCGAGCGCATTCCCAAGGCCGACAAACTGCTCCGCCTTGAAGTCGACCTGGGCTACGAGAAACGGCAGATTCTCGCCGGCATTGCACAGTACTACGAGCCCGAGAAACTTGTAGGCCGAAAAATCGTGATCGTCGCCAACCTGGCCCCGCGCAAAATGCGCGGCCTGGAGTCGAATGGAATGCTTCTGGCCGCGTCACTGCCCGACGGCGCTCCCGTGCTGGCTGGGTTCCTGGAAGAGGTTCCGCTGGGCGCGCGCCTCAAATAGCCACCTGCAGCAGGGCGGACGCGCCTTCGCCGCCTCCTGTTGGACCGCGCCTAAAAACAAGGCGCGGATCGGCTACGTTTCTGCTGGCTTGCCATCAACCCTTAACCCGCTGCAAGTCTGCATTGCCGATACACATAAATCGTGCCATACTTACACATCGAAAGGCACGATGCGATGCGGACCAACATCGACATTGACGACAAGTTGATGAAGCTGGCGATGAAGGCCACAGGCGCGTCCACCAAGCGCGCCGCTGTCGAATCCGCGCTGCGCCGTCTTGTGGAAATTCGATCCGATGAGGCCGACCGTAAAGAGGCTGTTCAGAAGCGCCGGGGCGCCGGCGCGCAGTCTGCCGAAGGCGATTGGCTTGACAGATGGCTCGCTGGCGGGTGGGAAGAAGCGATAGAGCACCATCGGACATCGATTGGAGGAAACGAAGGATGAGGACCAACATCGAGATCGATGACGCGTTGCTCAGCAAGGCAATGCATTTGAGTCCTAAGACGACCAAGAAGGCCGTTGTCGAAGAGGCTCTCATCCTTGTTGTCAAGCTTTACCGGCAGGGGCAAGCGCTCAGGAAGCTGCGCGGAATCGGCTGGGAAGGCGATTTGCAGGCTATGCGGCAAAGCCGATTCCCCGATTGGGATAAATCCGATGCGGAACGGCCAGAGGATTTGAAACTTCCGGCTGCTTAAGCAACAAACCGAGGCGCGAATCACAACATGGTCATCATTGATTCGTCAGTGTGGATCGACTATTTTCACGACGAAGCGAATGAGCAGACCGCTTGGCTGGATGCCTCGTTTGGACTGCGCCCGATGGGTCTGACGAATCTGATCCTCTGCGAGGTTCTTCAAGGCATGCGGCGCGAACGCCAGTATCGCGGCGCTTTGAATCGATTGACGTCTCTCCCGGTCTTTGACTTTGCTGGAACCGGGGTTGCAATTGCATCCGCTGCAAACTACCGTGCATTGCGCAGCCAAGGCATTACGGTGCGCACAACTATCGATTGCTTGATCGCGACGTTTTGCATTCTGGAGGGCTATCGGCTTCTGCATCGCGACCGTGACTTCGATTCGTTTGAGGACCATCTCGGATTGAAGGTCGTGAAGTTCTAAGTCCATAACCCTGCGCGACGCTACCCCGAGAAATTAAACTCATCCCGTGGCCCAATTGCTCATCGACTCCCACGCACACTTAGACAGTGACCGCTACGCCGGCGACCGCGCCGCCATGCTCACTCGCGCGTATGACGCGGGCGTCGGCACCGTCCTGGCCATCGGCATCGGCGAGCACGCGTCTGGCATGAACGGCGCGCTCGCCGTCTGCCGCCAGTTCAACGGGCAGCCCGGAATGCCGCGCCTCTACGCCAGCGCCGGCGTCTATCCGCACAACACGCATGAGATGGACGCAGCCGTTCTGGCCAAGCTGGACAGCCTGCTCGCCGAACCGGAAGTAATTGCCTGCGGCGAAATCGGCCTGGACTACTACCACGAGGGAGCTCCGCGTGACATCCAACGCGAGGGACTCATCCAGCAGCTCGAAATCGCCGCCGTGCGCAAGCGTCCCATCCTGATTCATTGCCGCCCCACAGGCGATGGCGCCAACGGCAGCATGGACGCGTGGGACGATCTGCTTGCGGTTCTCGAAGAGCACTGGCGGCACACCGGCCTGGGCGGCGTGATGCACTGCTTCGGCGCGGGGTGGGAGCAGGCGCAGCGTTCGCTGGATCTTGGCTTCCTGGTCTCGTTCGCCGGCAACCTGACCTATCCCAAGGCGCAGCCGCTGCGGGATGTGGCCGCGCGGTTGCCTCTGGACTCTCTTCTTGTGGAGACGGACGCACCCTGGTTGGCCCCGGCGCCCGATCGCGGCAAGCGGAATGAGCCGGCCTGGGTTACCCGGACCGCGGCCACACTGGCCGTGCTGCTGGGGGTGGAGGCGCAGGAAGTGGCACTCCGTACCACGAAAAACTTTCAAAGACTGTTTCGCCTTGGGGCAGACGTGGGAAACTGATACAGGCCGCGCATACAGCCATTGCACCCAGGTGTCGCATGCGGTAGGCTTTCGCAGTTTGAGGGACAAAGAGAATATGGCACAAGAGAATTCGTTCGACATTGTCAGCAAGGTGGATATCCAGGAAGTCCGCAACGCCATTGACCAGGCGCTGAAGGAGATCCGGCAGCGGTTTGACCTGAAGGATTCGCACTCCGATGTGAAGCTGGCGGAGGGCGACAAGGAGATTCAGCTATCCTCGGCGAACGAGTACAAGCTGGAGGCGGTGAAGGAGATCCTGGGGCAAAAGCTTGTGAAGCGCGGGGTCTCGCTCAAGAATCTTACCTATGAGAAGGTGGAACAGGCGTCAGGCCAGAGCGTGCGGCAGAAGCTCATTCTGCAGCAGGGCATCCCGATTGAAAAGGCCAAGGAGATTGTTCGTTTGGTGAAAGACTCGAAAAAGAAGGCCCAGGCCACCATCCAAGGGGATACAGTCAGAATATCCAGCAAAGACCGCGACGAGCTGCAATCGATCATCGCTTTGCTGCGGGGGAAAGAACTGGGCGTGGAATTGCAGTTCACGAACTATCGCACCAACTAGCTGCGCTAGGGCAGAAGCTCGCGGGACGCTCGCACTGGCTTTTCTCCCGCCCTTGCGACGGGAAAAAGTCGCAAGGGCTCGACCGGAACGCTTGCGGCGAACTAGTCTCCAAGCGCCTAAACGAGCCAGTCGCAGCAGAAGCACTGTAGGATAACCGAAGAGAACCGGAGAGTCTTGAGCACACTGGCGATAGCGACGGCGAGGGAAGTGTTCGATCTGCTGCGAGACGACCTCGTGGCCATCGAGCAGGAGTTGGGTCGCGACGCCGCTTCCAGCGTCAGCACCATCACCGAGATTGCCGAATACCTGCGAAGCGGCGGCGGCAAGCGCATACGGCCATCGCTGCTGCTGCTTTCCGCGCACATTCTGGGCTACGAGGGGAACGGCGCCATCCGGCTGGGTGCGGTAGTGGAGATGGTGCATACAGCCACGCTGGTGCACGACGACATTATCGACGGCGCGGACATGCGGCGCGGACGCCCCTCGGCCAACACCACCTGGGGCAACGAGAAATGCGTGCTGGCCGGCGACTGGCTCTACATGCAGGCCTTCAAGGTGGCTCTGGAAGAGAAGAGCCTGCGCGTGCTGGACCTGCTGATCGGGCTGACCCAGCAGATGGTCGAGGGCGAGCTCTTGCAGATCCAAAAGCTGGGCAAAGCCGTCAGCGAAGCCGAATACTACGACCTGATCTTCCGCAAGACCGCCTGCCTGTTTGCCGTTTCCATGCGGCTGGGCGCGGTGCTGGCCAAGGCCTCCGAGGCCGATGAAACGTCCCTGGCCACCTATGGCCGCACCGTCGGCCTGGCCTTCCAGATTGTGGACGACGTGCTGGACCTGACGGCGACCGAAGAGGTTCTGGGCAAGCCGGTGGCCAGCGATCTGCGCGAAGGCAAGGCGACGCTGGCCGTGATCCACTCCATGGACCATGGCACGGCAGCCGACCGGCAGAAGATTCACCGCGTGCTCGACGACCGCAGCTTTGAGCGCGTGAGCCGCGAGCAGATTCAGCAGATCCTGGTGCGTAACGGTTCAGTCGAATACGCCATGAGCGTGGCCGACCGTTACGCCGAGCAATCGCGCCAGGCGCTGGCCGGGCTGCCGGATTCTGAGTTCAAGCGCGCCCTGCTGTGGGTGCCGGATTTCGTAGTCGCGCGGGACAAGTAGCGGCCCATTCTGTGCTCGCAATGGAGAGACCCATGCAGGATGTCTGGACCGCGGTCGACAGTTACTTTGGCGATCTTCTGATTCTCCGCGATGAAAAGCTCGACGCCGCGCTCATTGCCAATCACGAAGCCGGCCTTCCGGCGATCGACGTCTCAAGACTGCAAGGCAAATTCCTTGAGCTGCTGGTGCGCATCTCCGGGGCAACGCGCATCCTGGAGATTGGCACCCTCGGCGGCTACAGCACGCTCTGGCTTGCCCGTTCGCTGCCGGAGGGCGGTCGCATCGTAACGCTGGAGTTCGATCCACATCACGCGGAAGTTGCGCGAGCCAATCTGCTGCATGCCGGCGTGTTGGATCGCGTGGATCTCCGCATCGGACCGGCAATCGAGACCCTTCCGACCCTCGAAAACACAGCCGACTCTCCATTCGACCTGATCTTCATCGATGCCGACAAGGAATCGTATCCGGAGTATCTGGATTGGTCGTTGAAGCTGTCGCGCGTGGGGACGGTGATTGTGGCAGACAACGTAGTGCGCGACGGAAAAGTCGTCGAACCAGACTGCGACGACGTGAGGGTGCAGGGCGTGCGGCGATTCGCCGAGAAGATGGCGGCGGAGCCCCGGCTGAACGCTACGGTGCTGCAATGTGTCGGGACCAAGGGGTATGACGGATTGGCGCTTGCGATTGTGGTGAGCTGACGAAGTACCCCTCCCCCCCGGGGTCGTTTGGAGCAAGTCTAACGTTTTCTATGCGTTGGCGGATGGGTACTACCGTAACGTACATTGTTTTCAGGTCTTTAGGTCCCAAATCACTGAAAACAGATAAGTTGCACGGCGTTGCGCGACACCAAGGGCTGGAAGGAACGCCACGGGCGTGCACACACGATAGACAACTCACAGGGACAGTATAGTGGATTGGGAGAAACAATCTGCAAATGGGATGAAACGTAAACAGATGATAGTAAAAGAGATATATCAAAGGAAGGAGGAAAGTGCTTGACGTCCCGGCTACGGCAATTCAGGATCTGCTCCAAGCTTCCGCAACAATCGTTCCCTGGTGGTAGACAATCTTCCAGCCTTCAGGCGTGCGCTGCCAAATGGTGGCGCGCCGAGTCAGGCGCACCTTGTCCTGCAACAGAGTGTAGGTGAGCAGATAAGCATCCTCAGATAATCGGCGGCAATGAAAACCGCTCGTCTCCCACACGTCTTCATGCGGAACGGCGAATCGCCTCTCCAGTTCATCCAAAATAGCCGCGCGCGAGTAGCGCCGCCCGGATGCGCCGGTTTCCCAGTAATCCTCCACCATCAGCTTGTCGAAGTCTGCGCGCGTGGTGCCGAACTCGGGCCGATGGAAGATGGGCTCGCGGCGGGATAGCTCGGCGAGGATCTCCTCAAGTTCAGGCGGCGTGGTGAGGGTGGGCTCCATCTGCTGGAACATGGGATCGAGCGGTCTCATTGGAGAAGGATAAGGCTCCCGGCAATTCTACAGTTCAAATTCACCCCTGTGTGTACGTACAAATTCAAAAAGCTTACCTGCGACATCTTCGCCGGATCGGTAGTATTGGTGATCGCATTCACTCAGTTCGTTTTCGCGCGAGTCCCATTTCGGGTCATCTGCAAGTTGAGGGGCGTCGGCATTGGCGACGAGTTCGAGGAACTCGGGATCTGACGCGGCGGCGGCAACAAACTGTGGCGGGTTACGCCGGAAGTAATTCTGGTGATAGGAATCGAGAGCGGCGACCAGATCCGCAATGGCCAGGCCATGGAAGCCAGCCGCCTTGATGGCCTTCTCAGTGATCTCAGCGGTCACCGGGCAGCCGATTCCGCGCAGCGCGGCCACCATCATCGGCATGTAGACACGCGAGTTATTCACGAAAAACTGACTGTACCCCCCATTATTCACCTCGCGCTCGAGGGCCTCAACGGCAAGAACGATACATTCCGCTTCAGAGAGGCTGTCCTCGCCGAGGCGGGCCGATTTCTGTTCGATCGCCTGTTCCAGGTCCATCATCAGTAGATCGGACCGGCGTTGGCCCTCAAGCGCAAGCAGCTCATCCAAATTGAACATAGAAGAATAGGATAGATCAGGCTTCAGTTGGCGCGCTACGACTCGTTCATCATGGCGCGCAGCGCAGCCTGGTGTTCCGGCGGCAGCGGCTTTTTGTTCAACTGGTCGTCGCAGACCACATGCACTGTCTCGCCTTCAGCCAGCAGCTTCCGCTCTTCCCCATCCTGGGTTGGCTTTCGCCATATCTTGTAGGCGAACTTGATGACCGATCCGCGCAGCAGGGCGGGACGGGTCTCGATGATGATCTGATCGTCGTAGCGGGCAGGCGAGCGGTAGCGGCAGCTTGCTTCCACCACCGGCAGGATGCACTGGTGATCCTTTTCCAACTGGCTATAAGCCAATCCCAACGATCGCAGCAGCTCGACGCGGCCAATCTCAAACCAGACCAGGTAGTTGGCATAGTAGACAATGCCCATCTGGTCGGTTTCGGCGTAGCGGACGCGGACTTCAGTGGTGACGGACATAGATTCAGGGGTCAGGGATCAGGGGTCAGGGGTCAGACGCAGGGCAGTTTGCCGATCCCCGATCCCTGTTCCCTGCCTTTATGGTTTCAGGTGCGCAAAGATCGGCAGCTTGGTCAGGTCGTTGATGATGATGAAGGCGAAGAAGACCAGCAGGACCACGAAGGCAGCCTGAAAGATGCGCTCCTTGAGGTTGACGTTGATATCCCGGCGCATGACGCTCTCAATCAGCAGCAGCACGATCATGCCCCCATCGAGGATGGGGAACGGCATCAGGTTGATAATTCCCAGGTTGAGGCTGATTTCCGCAGCCAGCCCGAACTTGGGCAGCATGCCTTTCATTTCCGCTGCCTCGCCGGCCATGCGCGCAATTCCTACCGGGCCGGAGAGCTGCGAGACGGAGACCTGGCGGGTAAAGAGGCGGCGCAAAACTTCGACGATGAGGAAGGCGTTGTCGGCGCAGAACTCCCTGGATCGAAGCGCGGCTTTTCCCAGGGGCAGCGGTTGGTTCTGCAAGGGAATGGGCACCGATGCGAACCCGAGTTTCCAGGAGGTATCAAGCTTGGCGGGGTGAGCAAGCAGGGTCACCTGGGCGCCGTTGCGCAGCACATTGAGGGTAACCGGCTTGCCTGCGCCGGCCTGCAGATAGGCGAGCAGAGCGGCCACGGTATGAATGGGGTGGCCGTCGACGGCCTGGATGGAGTCGCCGGCGCGGAGGCCGGCCTGCTCAGCGGGCGCGCCCGGCATGACATCGTGCACGCCAATGGGGCCGGTGAGGTACTGGGGCAGCATACCGGCGATATCCGGATCGGAATCCTTCAGCTCGGCGGGCACGTGCATGTAGAGGTCTACCGTCTTGCCGGCGCGCACCACGGTCAAAGGCACGGTCTGGTTGAGATTGATGCTGACGCGCTCGTAGACCCCCTCCCAGGTGGGGTTTGCCACCTTGTCAAACTGGCGGATAACGTCGCCGGTCTGCAGGCCGGCCTGGGCCGCGGCCGAGTCGGGGACGATCCATTCAACGGTGGTGGTCCTGACTTCAATCGAAGGCACTTCATTGAAGAGGCCGAAGTAGATGAGCATCAGCACGAAGGCCAGAATGAAGTTGGCGACCGGACCAGCCAGACCGATGAGGATGCGCTGCCAGCGGGGATGGTTCGTCAATGCGCCGGGGTCGTCCGTGAGGTCGACGGCAGGACCATCGGAGGTCTCGAGGTTCTGCTCCGGGTTTTCGCCCGTCATTTTGACGTAGCCGCCGAGGGGAAGCAGGCAGATCTTGTAATCGGTATCGCCGTATGTGACGCCGACCAGGCGCGGACCAAAACCGACCGAGAAAGCCTCAACGCGCACGCCGCAGAGCTTTGCTATGGCAAAGTGGCCGAACTCGTGGACTACGACCATCACGCCGACCAGGACGATAAAGGCGGCGACAGAAACCAGAAACTCATGCATAGATTGTCAAACTTTCCTTCGACAAGGCACTTTTGCGAACTGGTGATGCGCTTATCGACCGACCGGGGACTTCCTATAGCACCGCATGGGCCCTTTGACGCGCTTCGTGGTCGGCGGCGAGCACCTCCGCGATAGACATTGGATGCGCCTCAGGCGTGGATGCCAAAACTTTTTCAATTGTAACCGGGATGCCGGTGAACGGAATTCGCCTTTCAAGGAAAGCTTCCACGGCTACCTCGTCGGCTGCGTTGAGGGCAATGCAGTGGGCGCCACCCTTTTCCGCGGCCTCAAAGGCCAGGCGCAGGCAAGGGAAACGTGCAAAATCGGGAGTTTCGAAGTCCAGGTGGCGCAGGGCGGCCAGGTCGAAGGTGAGGTTGGAGGCGGGGCGCTCCGGGAAGGCCAGGGCGTACAGGATGGGCAGGCGCATGTCGGTGACCGAGATCTGCGCCAGGATGGAACCGTCGACGTACTCCACCAGCGAGTGAACGGTGGACTGGGGATGGACGGTGACACGCACCTGGGCAGGCGGAACGTCGAAGAGCCGGCAGGCCTCAATCACCTCCAGCCCCTTGTTGAGCATGGTGGCTGAGTCGATGGTGATGCGCCGCCCCATGACCCAAGTGGGGTGCTTGAGCGCCTGTTCGGGGGTGATGGAAGCGAACTGATCGAGTGGAAGCTGGCGAAACGGCCCGCCGGACGCGGTGAGCCAGATGGTCTTGACCTCGGCGTGGGTTCCGACGCGCAGACATTGGTGAACGGCGTTGTGTTCGCTGTCGATGGGGAGGATGGGTACGTTGCGCTCACGGGCGGCGGCGGTAAGGATCTCGCCGGCGGCAACCATGCATTCCTTGTTGGCCAGTCCAACCGGCTTGCCGGCCAGGATCGCCGCGTGGGTAGCCTCGAGGCCGGCGACGCCGACAATTGCGGAGACGACAAAATCCGCTTCAGGAAGGGTAGCGCAGGCGATGGTGCCTTCCGTGCCGTAGACGGCTTCGACGCCGGTGACACCGGCCTGGCGGAGGCGTGCGGCCAGTTGCCCGGCCAGCTCTTCGGTGGCCAGCGAAACCAGGCTCGGACGCCAGCGAACGGTTTGCGCAAAGGCCTCGTCCAGGTTGCGGCCGGCGGCCAATGCCGCCACCTGGTAGCGGTCAGGGAACTGCTCAACAATGGAGAGGGTGCTCTGGCCGATCGAGCCGGTGGAACCGAGAATGGCGAGTCGCTTCAATGGAATGATGAACTTCCGGTTTAGAAACGCTGATGCTAAGAACCACGCTGACGCTAAAAACGCTGGTGAATAATTTGAGCGTACCACAGCACTGGAGCGGCCAGCAGGAGTGCGTCAATGCGGTCCAGAACGCCGCCGTGGCCGGGAAGCAGGGTTCCGGAGTCCTTGACCGCGGCCGAGCGCTTGAGCGCGGATTCGGCCAGATCGCCCACCTGCGCGGCGACGTTGACCAGCGCGGCCAGCGCCAGCCAGTACCAGACATCTTCGGGGTAGGAGAGCCGGGCGGAGTTCATGGATTCTACCCAGGAGGCCAGCGCAAGCAGGCCGCCGGCGGCCAGCAAACTGCCAACGAGGGAGCCAACCGCGCCCTCCCAACTCTTGTTGGGGCTGATTGTCCGGGCGAGCTTGTGGCGTCCGAACGCGCGGCCAATGTAAAGAGCGGCGATGTCGCCGGCCCAGACCACGCAAAACAGGAAGAGCAACAAGGACGGCCCGTTGGTCTCTTCGCGCAGAGCGGGAAGAGAGGTGAGGGTCAGGCCGACGTAAAACAGGCAGAAGATGGAGGTTGAGGCGTCGGCCATCACCCGATGCATGGGCGAGCGGAACGTGCAATAGAGCAACAGCCCGATGGAAAGAATGCCGAAGACAACATCGGAGCGATGGAGCCACTCGAATGTGTCGACTGTCATCCGGGCTACGATGAGCGCCACAATGGCGATCACAACGGCGATGCGCGATGGCTTGGCGCCACTGTGCTCGGCCAGGCCCAGATACTCCCACCCGGCCAGCGCCGCGACTGCAGCCACCGCCAGGGTGACCAGCCAGGAGGACCCGAGAAACACGATCAGCAAAACCAGCGGAATCAGGACGGCAGCAGTGAGGATTCGTTTCATTCCAAGGGTGAGGATACACCGCCGGGGTGGGGTGGGTGGGAACCTGAGGGCTTTAGCCCGCCGCCAGCCGGATGCGGTCCACATCCTCTTCCACATCGCCGGAGCCTTCGCCGAGGCCGCCATAGCGGCGCTCGCGGCGCTGGAAGTCCGCGATTGCTTCCAGCAGATGAATGCCGCGGAAGTCGGGCCAGAGGCGGTCGGTGACCAGCAGCTCCGTGTAGGCGATCTGCCACAGCAGATAATTTGATATCCGCATCTCGCCCGAAGTCCGGATCAGCAGGTCGGGGTCCGGCATGTGCGCGGTGTAGAGATGGCGGTGAATGTCTTCCTCGGTGATGCGGTCGGCGGGGATGTGCTTGATCTTCATCTCCGCGGCCAGGGCGCGAAAGGCGTCGACCATCTCCGACCGGCCGCCGTAGTTGAGGGCCAGGGTGAGGGTGGTTCCGGTGTTGCGGGCGGTGGCGTCGGCGGCCCAGGCCATCTTGTCCTGAACTTCTGGAGGCAGCTCGTGGGTGCGCCCGATGTAGCGGATGCGGACGTTGTTGTCCATCATGCGCTCCAGGTTGCTCTCCAGGTAGCTCCTGAGCAGGCGCATGAGGAAGCTGACCTCGGCGCGGGGGCGGCGAAGATTGTTTTCCAGCGAAAAAGCATAGAGGGTGAGCCAGGGCAAGCCGATGCGCGAGGCCGTCTCAGTAACCAACTGGACGCTCTTGGCGCCCTGCTGATGGCCGAGGAACCGCTTCAGCGAGCGATGGCCGGCCCAGCGTCCGTTTCCATCCATGATGATGGCCACGTGCTGCGGCAGGCTCTCGGGCTTCAGGGTTGCATAGACGGCGCGCTCCTCAGCAGTGAGTTCATGGATGCGCAAGGTGCCGGATGAATACAAGGGACTCGCCTCTTGATTGCAAATGAGCTTCGCGGAGGCCGCCACCGGGAACACGCCCGGAGCGCGTCAGGAGCGGGTGTGGACCTGCCGCTCGGCGCGATCGAAGGAAGTGTTGCAACGGGTAGCGAAGCTGACGCCAGGGCTCATGGAACTCCCGCGGCGGGAGGCCAAATATGCCATCTTCGACCGTAGCACATGCGCACCTGCGCCGCAATCGCCCAATGAGGGGTTCACACCCGGCAGTGATCGGCCGCGAGCCGCAAACGGGCGCGCGGCCTGCTCCGCTCCCGATCCGGAACCCCGGCTTGCACACGTTGGCTCTCCCGGCGGCGAAGCGCCGAATGCTGAGCCAAAAGCGGTTATGCGATGCGGCGGCGGCCGGTGGCGGCGTCGCGAATGGCGCCGGCTACCAGCGTACGCTGCAGCGAATCAAGATGCGGCAGCAGCGCGGCAATCTCGGCCAGGAAGGGGTCTGAGAGCACGGCGGCTATCTCCTCTTCGCGGCGGCTGCGGGCGTCGCGCACCAGCGCGCTCATGTTCACCTCAAGGGCCGCAGCCAGCCGCTCCAGCGAACCCAGAGTCGGAATGGCCTTGCCGTTTTCAATTTTGGAGATGTACGTGCGGGGCACCTGCATGCGTCCGGCAAGCTGGCGCTGGCTCAGGTGGCGCGCGCGGCGAATATCGCGCACCTGGCCGGCCACCTGCAACCCGGCCTCAGCCGAAGCGGCTGCGGTAGGCAGGCTGGCCACAAGTTGCGGGACCAGCGGCGTTGGCTCCTCGACATCGAGGGGGTGGTGGCACTTTCTGCAGAGGGAGTTGATGGTCCGGTATTGAACCAGGCTGCAATAGTCGCAACGCACTACTTCGCGCGTTTCCACGCTCACCAGGGTAGTTGCCATGGGCTGTGTGCGGAGTGCCAGAGCTTGGTCTCCGGGGTGCCTTTTCGCACCGCGATTGTTGTTAGAGTGAGGGGAATGAACCATAATTGTCAAGTGAAAACTTAGTGTCAATCCTAAGTTTCACCCATCATACCCTGAAAAACCCTAAGAAAAGCGAACCATATTGATCACTAGGGAGAAAAAATTTATGTGCGAACAGAAGAATTTGGTATATGGACGCGAGCAGGCCTGGCAACTACTGACCGAGTGGACCCAGAGCGAAAGCCTGCGCAAGCATGCGCTTGCTGTCGAGGCTTGCGTGGCCGCCTGCGGCGCGGCGGAGGCCGACCGGCTGGGACTGTCCTGCCCAGAGCATGCACAGGAGCGGGACAAGCTGGTCGATCTCTACTCCACCACTGCCCTGCTCCACGACTTTGACTATGAGCGCCACCCCACGCCCGAGGAGCATCCCTTTGTGGGTGTGCGAGAGTTGTAGCGCCTGGGCTGGCCGGCGGAGATGCGCACCGCCATCCTGGGCCACGCGCAATACTCCGGCGTGCCGCGGGTGACGCATCTGGACAAGGCCCTCTTTGCCTGCGACGAACTGGCCGGCTTTCTGACCGCCTGCGCCCTGGTGAAGCCGAGCAAGGCGATTGCCGATGTGGAAGTGGCCAGTGTGCGCAAGAAGATGAAGGACAAGGCCTTTGCGCGAGGCGTAAACCGGGAAGACGTGATCCAGGGCGCTGCCGAGTTGGGGGTCGATCTGGACGCCCACATCGGCTTTTGCATTGAGGCGATGCGGCGGCGCGCGGGGGAATTGGGGCTGTGAAAGAGCAGCTTTCAGCTCTCAGCTTCTATCTTCGGACTGCTGACAAGTGTCGTAGTTCGGGAGTTCCGGAGGGAGAAGGGGCCTTCAGGCCCCTCAAAAGACGCAAAATAGAGGTGCCTTTAGGCACGGGCCTTTGCCCATCTTCTGGGAATTGAATCAGATACAACTGCGTTCGTAAGGGCTTAAGACTCGCCACGCTAGAATGCCCGCCCCTTAAGCATGACCCAGATTCGCCAGAAAATGAACCCGCCTCCGACGGCCAAAGCGAGAATAGCCTTCGCGTTGAACGCGGCCCAGCTCAACCAATTCGCGCGGCAGTAATAACGGTCGGGCTTTGCGGGGTCGTAGCGAATCGTGATTGTCTCGCCGTCCAGCAGTTGATAAAGGGGCGATATGTCGTGCGTAACGAAGGCGCCGCACTGAGTGCGGTTGTATTGATCCTTCCAGAACAGCAGTCGGCCTGAGCTTCGACTCTCGGGCGATTCCTGAAAGCGCTTGCCCAGCATTTTTCGGATCTCCGACGCTGAATCGACCTTGGCCTGTGTCTCAATCCACTTGTCATACCCGCACAGGCGCTCCCAGATTTCGATCAGCATGATGCCACCCAGTGTGCCATAGAAACTCAAGGGTTGAAGATACATCGATGATAAAATGAACTTAGCCGGAGCGTTTTTCAAACGCACAAAACGCGGAGGTTGCCCATGCTGCCTGCGGACGAAAAGGAAAAGCTGGAACGGGGTTTCGCCGAGGGCGAAGCAAGTCTGCACCTCGAAGGTCTTGCACCCACCGCGTTTGGTCTGTCTCTGAAAGATAGGGTTTTGGCCGGTGAGATTTCCATCGACCAGGCCGAGGCTGAGTTGATTGATCGTTTCGCGCCCGCTACCACCCGCATGGCATGAGCCCGTTCGCGAACGACCCTTACTGCTACCCCGGCACGGACGTTCTCATCAATGGTGGCGACCTTCGAACGCAGGCAGAGTTGAATGAGTTTGAGGCGAACGCAGTCTTCTTGGCTTACGCAGCCTTGAAGCTTCGACCGATTCGTGGCGTTTTCGACGCAAAGCGTCTGCAGCAAACCCATCGCCGCATCTTCGGCAATGTCTATCCCTGGGCCGGCGAATTCCGCAAAGGCATCGGCATGATGACCAAGAATCGTTCCGGCTTCGTCGTCGCTTACGGAGCCTCGGAAAACGTCCCCGCCACCCTCGAAACCACCTTCAAGGAACTCAACAAAGAGAACCACCTGCGCGGCCTGGCCGCTGAAACGATGCCTCAACGCCTCGCCTGGTATTACAGCGAGCTCGACGCCATCCACGCCTTCCGCGAAGGAAACTCGCGCACGCTGCGTGCCTTCTTCTCCGACCTCGCGCAGGCGGCTGGCTACCGGCTTGACTGGGTGAACATTGCAGAACAGCGGCAGCAGCTCTACCACGCCCGCGATCTTGCCGTGATGCGCGGTGACACCTCAGAGCTGGCGCAAATCCTCACCCTCTGCCAGTCAAAGACCTGACGGCGCCCCCGTTTGCCCGCATGATCCAAATCACCCGCACACCTTCCCTCATTCGCGCTACGATAAGCAATTCCGCAGTTTCCGTTCTCGCGGGCTCTGAAGGAGATGTCGATGAGCAGCTTCAAGCACATACTCACCAAGTCTCAAAATGGCGTGAAGACCATCACCCTTAACCGGCCGGACAAGCGCAATGCGCTGAGCCCGATGCTGATTGACGAGCTGACGCAGGCGCTGCACGAGGCCGAGACCTGCGACTGCGGCGTGGTCATCCTCACCGGCGCGGGGCCGTCGTTCTGCGCCGGCCTGGACATGGAGCACCTGGCGACGATGAATGCGCGCACGCCGCAGGAGCATCGCGTGGACTCAGAGAACATGGCTCACGTGCTGCGCACCCTGTATGACTTTCCCAAGCCGATCATCGCCGCGGTGAATGGGCCGGCCATCGCCGGCGGCATGGCCCTGGCCACCATTCCCGACTTCACCATCGCGGTTCCCGAGGCCAAGTTCGGCTACACCGAGGTGCGGGTGGGATTCGTTCCAGCCATCGTGGCTTCGTTCCTCATCCGCCAGGTGGGCGAACTGCGCACGCGCGAACTGCTGCTCTCAGGCAGGATCATGAAAGCCCACGAGGCACTTCAGTTGGGCCTCGTCACCCAGATTGTGGACCAGCGCGACCTGATACCCACAGCCCAGGCACTGGCGCAGACGCTGCTGTTGAACAGCCCCCAGGCCATGCGCGCGGTGAAGTGCCTGCTGGCCAAGCACGCCAAGCGCCGGCTGGACGAGGAACTGGAAGACGGCGTGGAAGCCAACGCACAGCAGCGCTCCACAGAGGACTTCAAGGAAGGCGTGAAGGCGTTCCTGGAGCATCGCCGCGCCGACTGGCCCAGCATGCACGCCAAAGTGTAAGAGAGCCGAAGTCAGCTGCGCGCAAATATTTTGTAGCTATATAGCATTTTTGCTATATAGTAAAGAAGACATTTGGGAGAACGTTTCGGTCAAGCGATCCCAGCAGCAGCCGGGTAGCATAGGTTGAGAACGCAAACCTGAGATCCGAAAGTCCAGCCCGACTCAACAAATTGTTGATCGCAATTAGGCCGCGCCAAAGAAACCGGGAGTCTTTGGCGCACGATGCAGAACATCTCCATATCCGCCCGGGGATAAACCCGGGGAGAGGAACGCAAATGCCCGGGACTAACTACACCGATCACTCGGCGAGGGCCGCCATTTCGTGGGAGGGCGACTCACTGGATGTTCTGAAAGCATGGCCACGCGACGTGCAACGCGACATCGGGCTCTCGCGTCGAAATCTCCAGGAAGGAGAGCGTCCAACCCTCGCAGCACGACCGATGCAAACGATTGGTCAAGGAGTCTTCGAGCTGAAGACCGGAGATGAGGCTACTTGGTATCGAGTGATCTATCTCGCACGCATTCAGGACACGATCTATGTGTTGGATTCCTTCACCAAGAAAAGCCGGAAGACCGAGAAAAACGACTTGAACCGAGCCCGCTCACGGTTATCGAATGTGAGACAGCGCCTCCAGAAAGAGAAGGTCGATGCCAAGCGCAAAAGAGATAAATGAGCCGGGCCACATCACCACCGGCAATGTGCTCGAAGACCTGGGCTTTTCTGCACAGGAAATCCGGGAGATGGAGATCAAGCACGATCTTTGGGTTCCAATCCGAGCTGAGATCGAGGCCCGAAGCTACACGCAATCCCAGCTTGCCAAAATGCTGCGGATTCATCAACCGGATGCCAGTTTACTGCTTCGCGGCCAAATCACGCGCTTCAGCATTGCTCGGCTCATGCAGTTTGCCGACAGCCTGCAACTTGCGGTTAGACTCACCGTGGTGCCCAAGCTGGAAAGCCAAAAAGGAGAAAAAACGGGTCGGATCCCCATGCGAAAGACCGTTCCGCGCCGGCCGGAGGCGAAGCAGGCTGCCAGCCCCAAGACTGGGCGAAGAGCGGCTTCGGCTTAACCGCCTGCGGTGAGGCAGCCGCTCGCGGGAGGCTCGCACTGGCTTGGCTGCCACTCGCGCCGGTGGTCCCGCTGCTTGCCCTTGACGGCCATCAGCGCGACAGGCGGAAGGCAATGCCGGCGTGGAAGCCGCTGGGGGTGAGTTCATGCGCGGGTTCGTTGGCAAAACCGGGTGAACCGGGCCAGAACTGGTACTCGTATTCGCCGCGGACGGCCCAGCGGCGGCTGAGCCGGTACGTCACGCCCCCACCCGGCGCAAGCGCAAGATAGGTGCCGCTGCCGATCTGAAACGGGTACTGGATTTCGCCAATGCCGACGAGGAATTTGGCGTAGGGCTCAAGCTTTCCGAACTTCCTGACGGTGTAACGCGGACCTGCGAGGTAGTTGTCTTCGGTTTCGCCGTAGAAGCTGTTGAAGCGGAGAAAGCGCGCTTCCGCTTCCACGCCCAGGGGTCCGGTCACGTTGTAATCCGCAAAGGCGCCGATACCCCACAGGCGCTGGTCGCTCAGATAGGGAAAGCTGGCGTTGATGTTGGAGTATTCGCCGCCCACCCAGAGCGAGTGGCCGGGACCGTATGCGGACGGGGCCACCTGCGCCTGCGCGGCCGCGACAAACAGAAGCAGCGCCATCCAGCAGAGAACCGGCCAGCGTTTTGTGTTGAGCATAAGCGCGCCTCGTGCGTGCGAGAAATGTTGCGTCTAAAACAGCGAGTTCACTTGCAGCGTGACCGTCGTGTTCTGGGAAAGAGTATCGACGCCGTTGGTTGCGGTGCCGGTGAGAGTGAGGCTGTGCGAGCCGGCCGGCGTTCCACCGGAAAGCGAGCCGCCGCCGCTGCACCCGGTGACGGCGCCCGCCACGGCAAGGAATGCGACGAGCGCGACAACGGCGTTCCATGCGCGGCGGTTGCGCTCCATGCGCCTCGGAATGAAGAAGAGCAACAGCGCGGCCAGCGCAGTGATGCGAGAAACACGCAAGGACGCAGAGGTGGTTTTAGACGGGCTGGGTGCTGTGGTCTGGACCGTCAGCGTGGAACTGCCGCTACTGCCGGAGACGGATGCGGGAGAGAACGTGCAGGTGGTATTGGCCGGCAACTGCGAACAACTGAGCGCGACAGGCAAAGTGAAGCCGGATGCAGGCGTCAGCTTCACCGTGAACGAAGCGGCCTCTCCGGTGTAAACGGCGCGCGAACCCGGCGAGGCGGCAATGCTGAAGCTGTCAATGGAGATGACCTCGACCAGCACGCTTGACTTGCTCGGCGAAAACGCAGGCGTGGGGGTGTAGACCGCGGAGATGCCATGCGAGCCGGCGCTGAGGGTGCTGGTGGAGAGATCGGCCACGCCGGAGAGGAGGGTTTTAGTTCCAAGCAGTGCGGTTCCGTTGTAGAAGGAGACCGTGCCGGTCGGTGTCGAGGTGGCATTGCTCACCGTGGCTGTGAAGGTGACGCTGGCGCCAAAGGCAGCCGGGTTGGGCGATGCGCTGAGGGAGGTTGTGGTGGCCGGCAGCGTGACGTTGACGGTAAGCGGCGGGGACGAGTTGGACGGCGCATCGTTGGACGAGCCGGTGTATGCGGCGTAGACGTGGTAGACGCCAACGGGCAGGGCGGAGAGGGTGACTGAGGCGACACCGCTCGTGTTCAAAGTCGCGCTGAGCTGCGGGACGCTGTCAGGGCCGGTGAGGTGGAAGGTGACCGTTCCACCGGGTGTGGGTCCGGCAGCCGCGGTCACCGTGGCCGTCAGCGTCAAAGTCTGGCCAACGGCCAATGTAGCCGGAACGGCAGTGAGCGAGGTCGTTGTTGGCACGGTGGAGTACCGCGGTTTCTGACCAACGATTCGGATTCGATTATTGGCGTAATCCGCAATGTAGAGATTCCCTTTCGCATCGACTGCCAGGCCGGCCGGGTCAGATAGTTCGGCATCGATTGCCGGGCCGGCATCTCCGCCGAACCCCGCAGTTCCATCGCCGGCGAATGCGGTAATGATGCCGGTAGCCGCATTCACCACGCGAACTCGGCTGTCGAATTCATCCGAGATGTAAATATTCGCAGACGCATCCAACGCCAACCCATAAGGGTAATAGAACTCGGCGCTGGTTGCTGGCCCCCCGTCGCCGCTGGCCCCTGCGATTCCGTTGCCGGCGACTGTGCCGATGATCCCGGTGGCTGCGTCCACCTTGCGAACACAGTGGTCATCCCAATCTGCGATATAAAGATTGCCGGAAGCATCCAGCGCGATTTCCCAAGGTGCTTCCATCTCCGCACTCGTAGCAGGCCCTCCATCTCCGCTGTAGCCAAAAACGCCGTCTCCAGCGACAGTGGCGATGATGCCTGTGGCCGCTTCCACCTTCCGAATCCGGCTGTCATCCGGCTCGGAGATATACATGTCTCCCAGCGCGTCCAAGGCAATTGAAACTGGATTTTTCACTCCGGCTTTCGTCGCCGGCCCTCCGTCACCGCTGAACGCAAATGTCCCGTCGCCAGCGACCGTCGCGATAATTCCGGTCGATGCGTCCACTCTCCGCACACGGTTGTTCCCATTGTCCGCTATATAGAGATTGCCGGCAGCATCCGCCGTGACTCCATAGGGATACGCAATTTCAGCACTCGTAGCCGGCCCACCATCGCCTCCATATCCAAAGTGCCCGTTGCCCGCGACTGTGGAAATGATGCCGGTGGTTGCATCCACTTTGCGAATCCGATTATTCGCTGTGTCTGCGATATAGAGATTTCCGGCGGCGTCCACTGTGGGATCCCAGGGTGAATTGAGTTCAGCGCTGGTGGCCAGAACCCCATCCCCACCATAGCCGCCAATACCGTCGCCCGCGATCGTATAAATATCCGGGGAATACGCAGTTGCCGGCGAAACAACAACCGCAACGGGAGTGGAAACTGAAGGGGCGTCCACGCTGTTGCCGCCATAGCTTGCGGTGATTGAGAAGCTGCCGACGGCGGGCGTCAGTTGCAGCGTTGCGCCCCCTGTCGCGCTCAATGTGCCGCTGCCCAACAGAGCAGATCCGTTATAGAACGTGACGGCACCGGTAGGCGTGCCGCCGCTGACTGCGGACACGCTGGCAGTCAGCGTGAGGGATTGGCCGAAGCTCAGCGTGGTGGGGACGGCATTGAGCGTGGTGGTGGTTGAGATCAGGATGCCGTTCACGGT
>Ga0302152_10000436_pt1 | contig 19468 bp, 16 predicted proteins | sample I_Bog_N2_1_FD_192434 | JGI IMG/M metagenome (GOLD analysis project Ga0302152, IMG submission 192434) | Peat permafrost microbial communities from Stordalen Mire near Abisko, Sweden - I_Bog_N2_1 | ecosystem: Environmental > Terrestrial > Soil > Wetlands > Peat | place: Sweden: Abisko, Stordalen...
GCCAACACCGCGCGTACCGGTAAACAGGTAGGCGTGATGCAAGCGCTGCTGCTCCAGTGCATGGGTCAGCGCCCGCACAACATGTTCCTGCCCGACCAGCGTGTCAAAGCTGCGGGGACGATATTTACGGGCGAGAACTTGATAGGACATGGGCGATAGGACAGCGACGTTGGTTCAGGTGGGCATTTTATGCTATTTCGATGCCCACCAACGGTCTATCAGTGAGATTCAACGACACTTGGCGTGATCACTCTCGGCCATACGTATCATCAAAACGCACGATATCGTCTTCGCCCAGATAACTACCGGATTGCACCTCAATCATTTCCAGAGGGAATTTCCCGGGATTTTGCAGTCGGTGCGTCACACCCAACGGAATATACGTTGACTGATTTTCCGACAACAGAAAAACTTCTTCACCACGCGTGATGCGTGCCGTCCCCTTGACGATGATCCAGTGCTCGGCGCGATGGTGATGCATCTGCAGACTCAGCGACGAGCCGGGGTTGACGACAATGCGCTTGACCTGAAAGCGCTCACCGGCATCGATCGCGTCATACCAGCCCCAGGGTCGGTAAATCTTGCGATGCGTCAGCGCTTCGCCGCGCTTGCTGCCCTTGAGTCGTGCGACGATCTGCTTGATTGCTTGCATCTTGCTCTTGTCGGCCACCATCACTGCGTCAGGAGTTTCGACGATGATCAGATTATCGACGCCGACACCAGCGACCAGGCGACTCTGAGCAAATACCAGTGTGTCCGAAGTTTCTTCGAGCAAGACATCTCCGCGCACCACGTTACCGCGCTCGTCCTTTTCGGATACTTGCCATAAGGCATCCCAAGCACCCACATCAGACCAACCGGCATCGAGTGCGATGATGCGGCCTTCAATGCCCAACGCCACGCCGTTAGGCAATTTTTCCATTACTGCATAATCGATGGAGTCTGAAGGGCAAGCTTCGAACGCAGACTTATCAATACGATAAAAATCATGGTCCTGCTGGCCATTCTCAAAAGCCGCACGACAAGCTTGCGCCATGGCTGGCTGAAAGTGCTCAATGGCACGCAACCAGACGCTGGCCCGCATCATGAATAGGCCGCTATTCCAGAAATACTCACCAGCATCGATGTACGCCTGGGCGGTAGCCGCATCGGGCTTTTCAACGAAACGTGCAATCACGTGCGCACCATTCACCTGACGGCCACGCTGAATATAGCCGTAACCGGTCTCCGGATGGTTGGCAACGATACCAAAGGTCACCATGGCGCCTTCGACGGCATGCGGCAATGCTTGCTCAATGGCTTGCTGAAAGGCGGCAACGTCCTTGATCACATGATCCGCCGGCATCACCAGCAAAATCGGATCGGCGCCGTCCCGGTGCGCCAACAATGCCGCCAGCGTCAAGGCCGGTGCGGTATTACGGCCAACCGGTTCCAATACGATATGCCCACTGGATTTACCTACTGCGCGTAGTTGTTCGGCCGTGATGAAGCGATATTCTTGATTGCAGACCACAATCGGCGCCGCGGCTAAGGCATAGCTGCTGCTGTCCTGCAGACGCAGAGCAGTCGCCTGCAGCATCGTATCTGCGCCGACCAGAGGGAGTAATTGTTTGGGATATTGTTCTCGCGAGAGCGGCCACAGACGCGTGCCGGAGCCGCCCGACAATATGACTTGCTGCAGAGGGATCATCAAATCTGTCGTTCCATTTTATTTGAGAAATATGCCATGCGCCTAGCTTCTGAGAGCTTAAGACCTTTGGCGGCGAAGCTTTTTTTGCTGATACATCAAGACATCGGCACTGTTCATCAGGTCGACAATCGTATCATGACCTGTCGGCTCATAGTCGAGCGCACCGACGCTGTAGCGTAAATCATAGCCACGCTGACTATCACGGTTAAAGTCAGCAACCATCCGTTCAAGGTGAGCCAGCGCGTTTGGCACTTCATCCTTGCCGCTATTGACAAGCAGCACCGCAAATTCATCGCCGCCAAGACGGCCCAATACATCAGACTCTCTGAAAGAGTATGCCAGAATACAGGAGAATTTCCTCAAGGCGTGATCTCCTTCCGCATGGCCAAAACGATCATTGATTTGCTTGAAAAAATCGAGATCGAAATACAGCAATGCTGCCGGTTTGCGTAACCGCTTGCACATAGACAAAGCATGCTGCGCCAAGGCTTCAAAGCCACGTCGATTAGACAATTTGGTCAGCTCATCCATCGTTGCCAGGTGTACCGCAATCAATTCCTGCTGCACCATGTAGGCCAGATCTTGCAGCAAGGCGCATTCTTGCTCATCGAATGAGCGCGGCTTGGTATTGAACAAGCATAAAGTACCGAGCCTGTTTCCGTGTGGGCCTTTGATCGGACATCCTGCATAGAAACGAACATGGGGCTCGTTGAGCACCATAGGATTATCACTGAAGCGCTCATCCTTGAGCGCGTCCAGAACGATCATGACGCCATCATCCAAAATTGCATGGGCGCAAAAAGACGAATCGCGCGAAGTTTCAGATAGCGCCATACCAATACGGGACTTGAACCATTGTCGCCGGACATCAACCAGACTGACAACCGCTGCTGATACTGAAAACAGATGCCGCGCCAATCTTGTCAGACGATCGAAGCGCTCTTCCGCTAGCGTATCTAAAATGTTCAGCGCATACAGTTCGCCGATACGCTCTTGCTCATTGGAGGGGAGTTCTGCAACTTGCATAGTGACATCCCCCTCAAAAAAACAGCATGGCCGTACATCAGAAATGATGTACGATTTTAATCGTTTATTTAACTACAACTGTAGTGCCGATTATTTCCCTGTGCAAGCAGGCGTTGCCACATTCATCAATAAAAAACCCCGCTTATGCGGGGTTCAAGGAAGCAATGCCGCTTAGTTTTTGGCGCCAGAGGCCTTATTATCTTCGGCGACATTTGTCTTGCTGCTAGCAGCCGCCTTTACCGGTGCGGGCCCTGACGCGCCGCGCGGCTTGCCATTGACAGTAAGACCTGCCTCGGACAATTTGGCCGCGCTCTTTTCACCTATGCCGCTGACCCGACTTTCAAAATCGCTCCAATCTTTGAAGCTACCCTTCTTGCGCTCCTCCAAAATCGCTTTGGAGCGGGTTGGGCCGACACCCTTGATGCCATCCAATGCGGCCTGATCGGCCTTATTGACATCGACATCAGCCAGTGCCGCTGCCATCACGACGACGAGACCAAACAATCCGGCAATGATTTTTTTCAACATATTGCTCCTTTCAGTGGTTTGCTGCTATCCATGCATGACGTCCTGTCAGTGCAACTGGCCACAAAATGTGGTCAGCACATGGATTTTACGATGCCACAAGGAAACAATTATTAAAAAGTCAACATTTCAGAAAGAGTCGAATTTCTTAAACCCAAAACTTGATCTGCAACGAGAACATATACGCTCAGAGCGCCAGTTCCTCACGAGTCACTGTCGCCGTTCCCAACTTGCCGACAACAATGCCGCCTGCCTGATTGGCAATCTGCACCGCGTCCGGCAAGGCCATGCCATTGCCAAGCATCACGGCCAAGGTGGCAATGACTGTGTCGCCGGCACCAGACACATCAAACACCTCGCGCGCGACGGCAGGGAAGTTAATCACTTGATTGTCTTGATACAGTGTCATGCCCTCTTCCGAACGTGTCAGCAACAAAGCTTCCAGCGCCAGCGACTGTCGCAGATTCTGCGCTTTGGCAGTAAGCTCTTCCTCGCTTTTCCATGAACCAATGATACGAATCAGCTCGGAGCGATTCGGCGTCAGAATCGATGCGCCCTTGTAACGCGCAAAATCATCCCCCTTGGGGTCGACCAAAATACGCTTACCAAGTTTGCCGGCCACCGCGATCATGTCGGCGACGTTGACCAGACTTCCCTTAGCGTAATCCGAAAAAATAATGACATCGTATTGATCAACCAAGGCGTTGAATTGTGTCAGTTTGTCTCGTAACACGGCGTCGGTAGGCGCGTCTTCAAAATCCACGCGCACCAATTGTTGCTGGCGCCCGATCACACGCAGCTTGATGATGGTCGAAATGGCCTGATCTCGGCTCAAAAAACTCTTGATGCCGATTTCTCCCAATAAGCCCTCCACCACCGCACCAGCCTCGTCCTCTCCGATCACGCCCAGCAGGCCGGTTTGCGCACCCAGCGTGGCGGCATTGCGCGCGACGTTGGCCGCACCACCCAGGCGTTCCTCGCGGCGCTCTACACGTACGATAGGTACCGGCGCTTCGGGCGAGATGCGATTGACTTCACCAAACCAGTAACGATCGAGCATGATATCGCCAGCGATCAGAATACGTGCAGGTTGCAGAGACGTTGCTGTAGTCATTGCTTAAGCCTTGGTCAGAATAGAACGGCCGATACCATGGTATTCGATGCCCGCATCAGCCATCACCTGCGGCTCGAAGAGATTGCGGCCATCAAAGATAACCGGCGTTTTCAGTTTTTCTTTGAGTTGATCAAAGTCAGGACTGCGGAAGGCCTTCCACTCAGTCACGATCGCCAGGCCATCCGCGTCCTGCAGCGCGGCCATTGGATTTTCGCTGAAGGTAATACGTGCCAACGCTGCCAGATCATCACCGAAGTCCAAGGCCAGCACCCGCTTGGCTTCAGCCATCGCCACCGGATCATAGACAGCGACGGTAGCGCCGCGTCGAATCAATTCACCCAACAGCACCCGCGAGGACGCTTCACGCATGTCATCCGTATTAGGCTTGAAGGCCAGCCCCCAAAGTGCAAAATGCTTGCCTTTGAGATCTTCGCCAAAACGTGCCACGATTTTTTTACCGAGCACATGCTTCTGATGATCGTTGACCTGCTCAACGGCGCGCAGAATATGCAATTCCTGGCCATAGGCGCGGGCCGTGCGTTCCAGTGCCTGCACATCTTTGGGAAAACAAGAACCGCCATAACCGCAACCGGCATACAAGAAACTATGCCCAATACGGGGATCCGAACCGATGCCGTGCCGCACCGCTTCGATATCGGCGCCGACCTTGTCAGCCAGATTGGCCAATTCATTCATGAAGGAAATGCGCGTGGCCAGCATGGCGTTGGCGGCATATTTAGTGAATTCGGCCGAACGCACATCCATCCAGTAGGTACGCTCGTGATTGCGGTTGAACGGTGCGTACAAGGTCTTCATCACCGCGTAGGCTTGTTGCCCTTGCGCGGTACTGTCATGGCCGATCACGATACGATCAGGACGCATGAAGTCTTCGACCGCAGCGCCTTCCTTGAGAAATTCCGGGTTCGACACTACCGAGAACGCTGCATCCTTGGCCCCGCGTTGTTGCAGTTCCTCATTGACAGCCGCCTGAACGCGGTCAGCAGTACCAACCGGAACCGTCGATTTATCGACAATGACCTTGAAACCGGTCATATATTTCCCGATATTGCGCGCAGCGGCCAGTACGTATTGCAAGTCGGCCGAACCGTCTTCGTCAGGCGGCGTGCCTACGGCAATGAACTGCACCTCACCATGTGCCACGCTGGCAGCCACATCCGTCGAAAACGTCAGCCGGCCGGCAGCGCGATTGCGCGCGACCACATCTTCCAGACCCGGCTCATGGATAGGAATCCCGCCGCTGTTGAGGATATCAATTTTGTTCTGGTCAACGTCCAGACAAAACACGTCATTGCCAAGCTCTGCCAGACAAGCTCCGGTAACCAAGCCGACATAGCCGGTGCCAATAATTGTAATTTTCATATTTTCCCAACAAGAGCGAATGCATACGCACTCTAGTTCATCACATTTAATTCTTCAGTACGACGCGGTGGATACGTTTCCCAATGGTTGCAGCCGGGGCAGTGCCAGTAAAACTGCCGTGCTTTGAAGCCACATTGCGTGCATTGATAGCGCGCCAATTTTTGCGTATAGCTATGCACCAAGGTCTTGACTACGGCAAATTCCGGCCGTATTTCTCCGGTCGCATTGAGCATGCGCGCCTCCAGAAATTTGTCCAGCCCAAGCAAAGTCGGGGTACGGCGCAAATCATCACTGACAAGCTGGTTGGCGGCCTCGACACCATCCAACTCCAACACAGCCTTGAACACGACTTCCAGCAAATCGATCGATGGCGCTTCTGCCAGATAGGAACGCAGCAAATTAAGACCTTCCTGCATGCGGCCCACTGCCTGGTAACCATCGAGCAAACGCTGCGCCACCAGCGCCACATGCGGCACACTTTGGTGCTCGACACGACGCCACGTCAAGAGTGCCGCTTCAATATCGCCTTTGGCGAGATAAACATCACCCAGCAAGATGTTGGCGCGCACACTATTGCGATCGGCCGCCAGCGCCTTTTCCAGCATGTTCATCGCGGCATCGGGATTGGTATGCACCAGCTCGTCTTCGGCCAGTTCGCAGTAAAACTGAGCAATTTCTTTTTGTCTGCCGCCGGCGCCCGAGGCCTGCAGCGTTTCAGCGGCCTTGATGGCGCGCGCCCATTCTTTCTCGCGCTGGTAGATCTCCAGCAATGCTCGACCGGCCTGGGCGCCATACTGCGTATCGCTGAGCAAATGAAAGGTTTCTTCCGCGCGGTCGAGCAAGCCCGCCTTGAGGTAATCCTGCCCTAATTCGTATTGTGCATGGGCCTTGTGCTCTGCCGGCAAATCGGGGCGCGCCAGCAAATTCTGATGCACACGAATGGCGCGCTCGGTTTCACCGCGCCGACGAAACAGATTACCCAGCGCAAAATGCAGTTCAACAGTTTCTGGATCAAGCTTGACGATTTCAATGAAAGCGTCAATCGCCTTATCTGGCTGCTCGTTCAACAGAAAATTCAAACCTTTGAAATAACCACGCGGCAACGTGCGTGATTCGGAAATCAGCTGATTGATATCCACGCGCGCAGCAATCCAGCCCAGACCAAAAAATACCGGGATGCCAAGCAACCACCAGAATTCAAATTCCATACGAAGTCGTTATCACTTAGATGAGATGCTGCGGAGGAACCACACTATCGGGCTGCGGCGGTTGTTTTTGCACCAGTTGTTGAGCTTCGCGCTCCTTGTGCAGAGCGACAACAGTCTTTTTGAGACGCGCTGCCTCACGGCGATGGCGAAATACCATCGGCGTCATCGCCAGCACGCCGAGTATGGCACCAGCGACGAAACACACCAACAGCACCAGCACCAACGGATCAGTGCGTTCATAACCGAGGAAAAAATGTAAGGTGATTTCCTGCGTATTCTTGAGCGCGAAGAAAAAGAAAAGAATGAAGAGAATTGCGGCTATCACTCTGGAGATTATTTTCATGGCGCAAATCCTTTTCGCGATATTTGCCGGCCAATACGGCCCGACTTCAGGTCATGCTTTGCAAAAAACATATCATGCTCAAGGCGCATACTGCATGCCTGATGCAAATACTGCTACAGAATTGAAATTGTACGTGAAAAAAAACGGCATCCAAAGATGCCGTCTAATTTGTTACGCGCTATTTACAACGACTTCGCCCAACTAAATCGTTCATCTTGCGATAGCGAACGATCAGTCTTCCTTAATGGGCTGCCCCACCATGGCGTCGACACGCTCCCGTAACTCCTTGCCGGGCTTGAAATGCGGCACACGTTTTTCCGGCACCATCACTTTTTCGCCCGACTTGGGATTACGACCGATGCGAGGCGGCCTGCGATTCAACGCAAAGCTGCCAAAACCACGAATCTCAATACGTTGGCCGGTTGCAAGAGCATCGACCATCGCATCGAGTATGGTTTTGACCGCGTAATCCGCATCCTTGGCGACAAGTTGCGGATAACGCTCAGCCAGACGAGCAATCAGCTCAGACTTGGTCATTATGCTCGACGCATCAGTTCTTGTTGTCGAGCTTTGCCTTCAGCAGTGCACCCAGGCTAGTAGTACCAGAAGCGGCGCTCGAATCGGTCGACATCTTCTGCATTGCTTCCTGAGTTTCAGCATTGTCCTTTGCCTTGATCGACAATTGGATGCTGCGTGCCTTGCGGTCGATGTTGATGACCAACGCTTCAACGCTGTCGCCGACTTTCAGATGAGTACCCGCATCTTCAACGCGATCGCGCGAGATTTCGGATGCACGCAGATAGCCTTCAACTTCTTCGGACAACTGAATCACTGCACCCTTAGGCTCAACCGACTTGACTGTACCGGTAACCAGTGCGCCCTTGTCGTTGATGGCAGCGAAGTTGTTGAACGGGTCGCCTTCGAGTTGCTTGACGCCCAGCGAAACACGCTCGCGCTCGACATCGATGGCCAACACGACTGCTTCCAGTTCGTCGCCCTTCTTGAAGCGACGCACTGCTTCTTCGCCTGTTTCTGTCCAAGACAGATCCGACAGATGAACCAGACCGTCGATGTTGCCGGTCAGACCAATGAACACGCCAAAATCGGTAATCGACTTGATTGCGCCCTTGACCTTGTCGCCCTTCTTGTGGGTGATCGCGAAATCATCCCATGGATTTGGCTTGCACTGCTTCATGCCCAGGCTGATACGACGACGTTCTTCGTCGATTTCCAGAACCATGACTTCAACTTCATCGCCCAACTGAACAACCTTGTTTGGCGCGACGTTCTTGTTAGTCCAGTCCATTTCGGAAACGTGGACCAAACCTTCGATGCCTTGCTCGACTTCAACGAATGCACCGTAGTCGGTCAAATTGGTGACCTTACCGAACAGGCGTGTGCCTTGTGGGTAACGACGCGACAGGCCGGTCCATGGATCGTCGCCCAATTGCTTGACGCCCAGCGAAACGCGGTTCTTTTCTTGATCGTACTTGAGGACCTTGGCAGTGATCTCTTGACCGACCGTGAGCACTTCCGAAGGATGACGCACACGACGCCATGCCAGATCGGTAATGTGCAGCAAGCCGTCGATGCCACCCAGGTCGACGAATGCGCCATAGTCGGTGATGTTCTTGACGACGCCGGTAACCACGGTGCCTTCTTTCAGGGTTTCCATCAGCTTTTGACGCTCTTCACCCATCGATGCTTCGATGACGGCGCGACGCGACAGCACAACGTTGTTACGCTTGCGATCGAGCTTGATGACCTTGAATTCCAGGGTCTTGCCTTCGAAAGGCGTAGTGTCCTTGACCGGACGGGTATCGACCAGCGAACCTGGCAGGAAGGCACGGATGCCGTTGGTCAGAACAGTCAAACCGCCCTTGACCTTGCCATTGACGGTACCAACGACGATCTCGCCGGACTCCATCGCTTTTTCCAGCGAGAGCCACGATGCCAGACGCTTGGCCTTGTCGCGCGACAGGATAGTGTCGCCGAAACCGTTTTCCAGCGACTCGATGGCCACGGAGATGAAGTCACCGACATTGACTTCGAGCTCGCCGTTGTCATTCTTGAATTCTTCGATAGGAATGAAGGCTTCGGACTTCAGGCCAGCGTTGACGATAACGAAGTTATGGTCAAGGCGGACAACTTCAGCCGAAATAACTTCACCAGAACGCATGTCTTGACGTGACAGCGATTCTTCAAACAGCGCTGCAAATGCATCAGCGCCAGCGGCTCCAGGAGCCAGGACAGTAGTGGTTGACATAGATTTAAGAAAGGTGTTGGCCAATATTCAGTCACCATCATTCACATCAGTGAAACTACCGAAGAGAAATCCAGATGGCGTTAAATAATGGGTTTAGGTTTATCAACACTCGCAGGACTTTGCATCCCACGAGCACCAATGGCGCTACAGGTACAACAAATGAAACAAAATTCTATATTGCTGCATACCAGGCAAGTACCTGCTTCACCGCCTCATCGGCCGACATGTTGGAAGTATCCAGATGATATGCCCCTTGCGCCGGCTTGAGTGGAGCAGACGAACGACTCATGTCGCGCGCATCTCGTTCACTCAGATCCTTCGAAAGGTCTTCCATACTAGCAGGAAAACCCTTGTCAATCAATTGCTTATAGCGTCTTTGTGCCCTTGCGTCTACGCTTGCTGTCAAAAATACCTTCAGCGGGGCATGCGGAAAGATCACGGTACCCATATCGCGGCCGTCAGCGACCAAACCAGGTGCCTTACGGAAACTCAATTGCAGAGCGAACAAGGCGTGCCGAACAGTTGCCAGAACCGCAATTTTTGATGCCGTATTACCAACTTCTTCGGCGCGAATGGCATTGGTTACATCCTCGTTGGCCAGATAAATATGTGCACCGTCAAAATGACAATGTAAATGTTCCGCAGCCTTGGCCAGAGCATGCTCATCATTCATGGCAATACCACGGCGCAACGCCGACAGCGCTGTCAGGCGATACAGCGCCCCCGAATCAAGATAATGAAAACCCAGCTGGCGCGCCACTTGCTGCGCCACCGTGCCCTTGCCGGAAGCAGTTGGTCCGTCAATGGCGATGACAGGAATAGTTGTAATACTCATCGGATTCCCCGTTAATTCATGTGCCGATTGGCTCAAATCAGATTCTGTTCGGCGATTTTCCGAAACACGTTGAAGTAGTCGGGAAACGTCTTGGCCACACATTTGGGATCATTGATCCGCACTCGTGCACCGCGTCTTGCCGCACCATCGAGCGAGGCCAGCGAAAAGCACATGGCCATACGGTGATCATCGTAAGTATCAATGCTTGCCGGCAAGATCTGCGACGGCGGCGTGACACTAAGGTAATCAGGCCCTTCCTCCACCGTAGCACCCAACTTGCGCAGTTCGGTCGCCATGGCAGTGAGTCGATCCGTTTCCTTGACCCGCCAACTGGCGATGTTGCGCAAGACGCTAGTACCATCGGCATACAAGGCCGCCACGGCAATGCTCATGGCGGCATCCGGGATATGATTAAAATCGGCATCGATCGCCTTGAGCACGCCACGCGAGGAGGCTTCAATCCAGTTATCACCAATGACGATGTCGGCCCCCATGAGACGCAACGCTTCGACAAATCGGACATCACCCTGAATGCTGTCGCGGCCGACGCCCTCAACCCGGATTGGACCGCCGGCAATGGCGCCGGCTGCCAGAAAATACGAAGCCGATGAGGCATCACCCTCGACGTGGATGGTGCCCGGACTGTTGTAATACTGACCTGCAGCAATCGTGAACGATTGCCAGCCTTCACGCTGCAGCTCAATGCCAAAACGGCGCATCAGGTTCAGAGTGATTTCAATATACGGCTTGGAAATGAGTTCACCAATGACCTCGATTGTCATCGCTTCGTGCCGGGCCATGATAGGCGCCGCCATCAACAAGGCCGTCAGGAACTGACTGGAGACATTGCCACGCACCTTCATGCGATGCGCATGCAGCGCGCCGCGACGGATGTGCAAGGGTGGATAACCGGGATTGCCGGTGTATTCAATACGCATGCCGACGGCATTCAATGCGTCGACCAGGTCGCCGATCGGCCGTTCATGCATGCGCGGCACACCGTGCAAGGTATAGTCGCCGCCAATCACCGCCAAGGCCGCCGTCAACGGACGGATGGCGGTACCGGCGTTGCCCATGAACAAGTCGGCCTGGTGCACTGGCAACACCCCGTTGACGCCATGGACGACGTAATCCTGTGTCTCGCCGATCTGCTCCCATTTCACACCTAGTTGCTGCAAGGCCATCAACATCACCAGTGTGTCGTCAGACGCCAGCAAATCCTTGATGGTGGTGGTGCCGCGCCCTAACGCGGCCAACAGCAAGATACGATTGGAAATACTCTTGGAGCCTGGCAACTTGACCGTGCCTTGCACGTGCGCCACCGGCGCCAGGTCAATGTGATGCGGATAGGAAGCTTGCTTCATCGGGAATATCTTCTTTGTTAGGTTAAGCGCATACGACGTGGCAACACAACCGTGCCTAAGCCCGATTTGACATCGGACTCATCGGCCACCTTCTTTACGGTTCTGCGGCTTCATTGCCAGCAAGCCAATTGTGCCGTGCTTGCTGCGCATTGGTATATATTTTTTCCAACCCGTCGGCATCACGTTCCACCAGCATCTTGCGCATACGAATCAACTGCACCAGATAGGCATCGAGCTCATGCAGCAGCGCGGCGCGGTTCGCCATGGAAATATCGCGCCACATTTCCGGTGACGAACCGGCGATGCGGGTAAAGTCGCGAAAACCGCTGGCCGCATACTGAAACAGGATGGGCGCATGCGGCTTGGAAGCGACATCATCGACCAAGCCATATGCCAGCAAATGCGGCAAGTGGCTGACCGAGGCAAAGATCGCATCATGCTCGCCGGCGCTAAGACGGTGAATGACCGCACCGCAGGCTTGCCAGGCTTGCGCCACCCGCTCGACGTCGGCCGCCTGATTTTCAGGCAGCGCCGTGATAACAACTTTTTTGCCGCGATACAAATCAACCAGCGCCGCCTGCGGCCCATTCTGTTCGCCACCGGCAATCGGATGACCGGGCACAAACTGCGCGATCTTGTCGCCTAGCGCAACACGCGCTGCCGCGACCACATCGCCTTTGGTGCTGCCGGCATCGGTCACCACCGTGCCTGGCTGCAGATACGGCGCGATGCTTGCCAGAATTGCCTGCGTCTGCGCCACCGGCGCGGCCAACATGACCAAGTCCGCACCCTGCAGCGCAACCTCAAGCGAGTCGGCGATCTCGTCGATGATGCCCAGTTCCAGCGCGGTCAACAGGGATGCTGGGGAACGCCCGACACCGACCACATGCTGCACGGCGCCAGCTTGTTTCAAGCCCAGCGCAAACGAGCCACCGATCAAACCAACGCCGAAAATGACAATTTTCTTCACAATACTCAGCCTAAAATCACTTTCAAAGCCGCGATAAACGCAGCATTTTCCTGGGGCAGACCGATAGAAATGCGCAACCACTGCGGCAATCCATAATTGGCCACCGGGCGCACGATGATGCCCTGCTTCAACAATGCCAGATTGACGCGCGCGCCAGCGGCATCATCCTCACCGACCTTGACCAGCACAAAGTTGCCATAGGACGGTACATAGGAAAGATCCAGCACATCGAATGCCGCAGTCAATTGACGATAACCCTGCGCATTCAGGACCGCACTCTGCGCCAGGAATGCCACGTCATTCAAGGCGGCAACCGCAGCTGCCTGCGCCAGTGAATTCACGTTGAAGGGCTGACGAATGCGATTGAGAAGATCCGTCACGGCCGGCTGACCAATCGCAAAACCGACGCGCAAACCTGCCAGTCCGTAGGCCTTGGACATGGTGCGGGAAACAATCAAATTAGGGTAGTTGCGCACCCAGTCAGTCGATTCATACTGTAGATCTGCCGCCAGATATTCGTTATAGGCTTCATCAAGGACCACCACCACATGCGCTGGCACGCGCTGCAAAAAAGCATCGAGTTGCGCCGGCGCCAGGAATGTCCCCGTTGGATTATTTGGATTGGCGATATAGATCAAGCGGGTATCGTCTGCAATCGCAGCAGCCATGGCGACCAGATCATGACCAAATTCGCTGGCCTTGACCTCGATGGCACGAGCGCCAACAGCTTGCGTCGCCAGGGCGTAGACCAGAAAGCCGTATTGAGAAAACACCACCGATTGGCTCGCCTGGACAAAGGCATGTGCGGCCAATTCCAAAATATCATTACTGCCATTACCCAAGGTAATCCAGTCTTGCGGCACATTATATTTGGCGCTGATGGCAGCCTTCAAGTCAAAGCCGTTGGCATCGGGATAGCGACCAATATCCGCTACTGCCTGCTGCATGGCCAATCTGGCCGACTGCGGCATGCCCAAGGGATTTTCGTTGGAAGCCAGTTTAATGATCTTGCTTTCTTCCAGGCCGAATTCGCGCGCGACTTCGGCAATCGGTTTGCCAGCTTGGTAAGGTGCGATGGCACGCACGTATGCCGGACCTAGAGGGATAGCCATGATGAACCTTAGATAAATTTAAGCAGTCAATTAAGCAGTAAAGGGATATGAACCCAAAAGTTTGAAGAAAGCCGCATTGGCTTTCAATTCGGCCAGCGCCTTGGCCACTTTCTCATCGAGTTCATGCCCCTCCAGATCGACATAGAAATAATATTCCCACGCCCCCATACGCGCCGGGCGCGATTCAAATCGGGTCATGGAGACACCATGTTGCGCCAGCGGCGCCAGCAAGTTATAGACTGCGCCGGCCTTGTTGGGCACCGACAGTACGATCGAGGTCTGATCGCGCCCAGACGGCGCCGTCTGCAAACGGCCAATCACCGCAAAACGCGTGCGATTGTGCGGATCATCCTGGATATGGGCATTGACGGTTTGCAAATTGTACGTCTGGCCGGCGATTTCACCGGCGATGGCAGCGACTGTCGGATCTTCACTGGCCATGCGCGCGGCTTCGGCGTTCGACGCCACCGCCTGACGTTCAATGCCGGGGTAGTTTTGATTGAGCCAGGCGTTGCATTGCGCCAGCGCCTGCGAGTGTGCACAGATGCGCGCAACGCCTTGCATGCTGCCATTACCGGTCATCAAGCTGTGGTGCACAGGAATGGAGATTTCACCGCTGATGCGCAAGGTAGTTTGCAACAACAAGTCCAGAGTGCGATTGATCACACCTTCGGAGGAATTTTCGATCGGCACAACGCCGAAATCGGCAGTTCCGGCTTCTGCATCACGAAATACTTCATCAATCGAGACACACGGCAGACCTTCGACGGCATGGCCAAACTGCTGGTACACGGCTTGCTCACTAAACGTACCCTGCGGCCCCAGATAGGCGACTGCCACACGCTTTTCCAATGCCCGGCAAGCCGACATCACCTCGCGGAAAATGGTTTGAATATCCTGCCCCAACAACGGTCCAGGATTGCGCTCAGCAGCCTTGCGCAACACCTGTGCCTCACGTTCGGGACGAAACACGGGGGCATTGGTTTCGGCCTTCACATGACCGACTTCTTGCGCAACGCGTGCACGCTGGTTCAGCAAATCAAGGATTTGGGCATCAATGGCGTCAATCTTCTGACGCAGTGGCAAGAGTTTATCTTCGCTCATGGTAACTTTCCTGTTGCGCTGTCATGCAGCAGCCGGCCGCCTCTTGGCGGCCTTGACTGCCAGCCTGCCGCCCGCATCGGGACGGCGCTTGCCCGCGAGAAAAGTCTCTGCGGGCCGATTCTGCCGAGTAGGCGTTCAGTGGCTGCGCTCAAACTCGCGGAGATAATCCACGAGCGCCTGCACACCTTCTAGCGGCATCGCGTTATAGATCGATGCGCGCATGCCGCCGACCGACTTATGGCCTTTCAGCTGCAACAGGCCACGCTCTTTCGCGTTGACCAGAAATTGTTCATTCAAGCGATCGTCACGCAGGAAAAACGGCACGTTCATGCGTGAGCGGCAATCCTTGGCGATACGCGTTGTATAAAATTCAGTGCTATCCAGATAGTCATACAACAATGCAGCCTTGGTGATATTGCGGCGCTCCATTGCGGCGACGCCACCTTGACGCTTAAGCCATTGAAACACCAAGCCGGCGATGTAAATGGCATAGGTCGGCGGCGTGTTGTACATGGAGTCATTGTCGGCAACGATTTTCCAGTCGAATGCCGACGGGCAGATCGGCAAGGCGTGGCCGAGCAGATCTTCGCGCACGATGACAATGGTCAGGCCTGCCGGGCCAATGTTCTTCTGCGCGCCGCCATAAATCACACCGTATTTCGACACATCCACCGACCGCGAAAGGATGTGCGAAGACATGTCTGCCACCAGCGGCGCGTTATTGGTATCGGCTGCGACGTCCGGAGTAAAGTGATATTCGGAACCATCAATGGTTTCATTCGTGCACAGATGGACGTAAGCCGCATTAGGTGACAGCTTCCAGGTTTCGCGCGCAGGAATGCTGGCAAATTTCTCAGCTTCAGAAGAAGCAGCAACATTGACCTCACAATAACGCCGCGCTTCCTTGATCGACTTCACCGACCACGAGCCCGTATTGACATAATCGGCCACACCAGCCTGACCGTTTGCACTGCCCAAGGCCGCCAGATTCATCGGAATGATAGCGTTCTCGGCGATCGCGCCACCTTGCAAGAATAGAATCTTGTAATTATCTGGGATAGCCAATAACTCGCGCACATCGCGCAAGGCCGCCTCGATAATCGACATGTACTCTTTACCGCGATGACTCATTTCCATCACGGACATGCCACTACCGTGCCAGTCCAGCATTTCATCGGCTGCCTGTTGCAGCACTTCTTTCGGCAACACGGCCGGACCAGCGGAAAAATTGTAAATCATGATCAGTGTAAAAAAGAAGCAAAAAAGGAAACGACCGGAGGACCGGTCGCTTCGTGGTTACTCCATATTATTACGCAGGAGCGTCACCTGCGCTTGCAGCCGCATCATCAACGCCATCTGCAGCGGCGGCATCAGCCTCAATATCGACTTCGGCATCTGATTCGACCACACGTTGCAAGCCACTTAGCTTGGTGCCGTCTTCCACCGCAATGAGTGTGACACCTTGGGTGGCCCGACCCATTTCGCGAATTTCCGCGACACGGGTGCGGATCAGCACGCCGCCGGTGGTAATGAGCATGATTTCGTCGCTGCTTTCCACCAAGGTTGCCGCCACCACCTTGCCATTACGTTCGCTGGTCTGAATCGCAATCATGCCCTTGGTGCCGCGGCCATGGCGTGTGTATTCGGTGATTGGCGTACGTTTGCCAAAACCGTTTTCGGTCGCCGTCAGCACCGACTGCTGCTCGTTTTCAGCCACCAGCAATGCAATGACTTGCTGACCATCTTCCAAATTCATACCGCGCACGCCACGGGCAGTACGCCCCATTGGACGCACGTCGTTTTCATCGAAGCGCACGGCTTTGCCAGAATCGGAGAACAGCATAACGTCATGTTGACCGTCGGTCAGCGCCGCACCGATCAGGAAATCGCCCTCATCGAGATCAACCGCAATGATGCCGGCCTTGCGTGGATTGCTGAAGTCCGACAATGGCGTCTTCTTGACAGTGCCAAGACTGGTCGACATGAAGACATAACGGTCTTCCGGGAAGACGCGATTCTCGCCCGACAGCGGCAAGACCACGGTAATCTTCTCGCCGTCCTGCAAGGGGAACATGTTGACGATAGGCTTGCCGCGAGAATTGCGCGAACCTTGCGGCACTTCCCATACCTTCAGCCAGTACAAGCGGCCGCGATTGGAAAAGCATAGGATGTAATCGTGTGTATTGGCGATGAACAACTGGTCGATCCAGTCGTCATCCTTGGTCGCCATGGCTTGCTTGCCGCGACCGCCGCGTTTTTGCGCACGGTATTCGGACACCGGCTGCGACTTCATATAGCCGGTATGCGACAAAGTTACCACCAGATCTTGCGGCGTGATCAGATCTTCCGTACCCAGATCGGTGGCATTGAGCTCGATTTGCGAACGGCGCTCATCCTTGGCGCCGATACCGAAGTCATTCTTTGCTGCGTTCAGTTCGTCAATAATAATGGTCGTAACACGCGCCGGCTTGGACAGGATGTCCAGCAGATCGGCGATTTGCTCCATCACGTCCTTGTATTCATTGACGATCTTGTCTTGTTCTAGACCGGTCAGGCGTTGCAGACGCATTTGCAGGATTTCCTGCGCCTGATCGTCAGACAACTTATACAAACCATCACCCTGAATACCATAGTGGACCGGCAGGTTTTCTGGACGAAAAGCATTGATGCCGCCCGTATTTTCGGCGCCAGTACGGGACAACATTTCACGCACCACCGAAGAATCCCAGGCGCGCGCCATCAACTCTACCTTGGCCACTGGTGGCGTTGGTGCCGCACGAATAATGGCGATGAAGTCGTCAATATTGGCCAGTGCAACGGCTAGACCTTCGAGCACGTGACCACGCTCGCGCGCCTTGCGCAATTCGAAAATGGTCCTGCGCGTAACCACTTCTCGACGATGCGACAGGAAGCATTCCAGCATCTGCTTCAGATTCAACAATTTGGGCTGGCGATCTACCAGCGCCACCATGTTCATGCCGAAGGTATCTTGCAACTGGGTCTGCTTATACAGATTATTGAGCACCACCTCAGGCACTTCGCCACGCTTCAACTCGATCACCACGCGCATGCCGGACTTGTCGGATTCGTCGCGCAAATCGGAGATGCCATCAAGCTTCTTGTCGCGTACCAATTCGGCGATACGTTCCAGCAAGGCTTTTTTATTGACCTGATAGGGCAATTCATCAACGATGATGGCAATACGTGCTTCGCGGCCGTATTCTTCGAAGTGGGTCTTGGCACGCATGACGACGCGTCCGCGTCCGGTACGATAACCGTCGCGCACACCAGAGACACCATAAATGATGCCGCCGGTCGGGAAATCCGGCGCCGGGATCAGTTCGATAAGCTCGTCAATCGTGCATTGCGGATTGGCCAACACGTGCAAGGCGCCATTGATGACTTCGGTAATATTGTGCGGCGGAATATTGGTCGCCATACCCACTGCAATACCGGACGAGCCGTTGATCAACAGATTGGGAATACGGGTCGGCAGCACCGACGGCTCCCTCTCCTTGCCGTCGTAATTGGGATCAAAATCGACGGTTTCCTTCTCGATATCTGCCAGCAGTTCATTGGCAATCTTATCAAGACGGCACTCGGTATAACGCATTGCTGCCGCGCCATCGCCATCGATAGAGCCAAAATTACCCTGGCCATCGACCAACATGTAACGCAGCGAAAAATCCTGCGCCATACGCACCAGCGTATCGTAAATCGAAGCATCGCCGTGTGGGTGATACTTACCCATGACCTCACCGACCACGCGCGCGCATTTGACGAACGGGCGGTTCCAGACATTATTCATTTCATGCATCGCAAACAACACGCGGCGGTGCACCGGCTTGAGGCCGTCACGCACGTCCGGCAATGCACGCCCCACAATCACGCTCATCGCATAATCGAGGTAGCTCTTGCGCATCTCTTCTTCGAGAGAAATAGGGATGGTTTCTTTGGCGAATTGATCCATTGGCGAGTCGGGAGGTATTGATCTTGGTTGTTAAATCAGGCCCGCAACATGAACGCTGTTCCAGAGACGGCAGCAGCGTTGGCAGGTAGCGACTACAAACGGTAGATTCTAACATGCCAAGCCTTGTTACCACGGCTTTTGCGCCGCCGCGCTATGTCGCCACCGTTGTCGGCATAACCATTTCAGTTACCGCCAAGCGACTGGAGATGCCGCACAGCAATGCTGCAGATTAAGCAAGCACCCGCTGTTTACTCGAATTACAAAAAACGATATCAAAAAAAATCAAGAGAAATATTCAAGGTTTTTTATAACTTTTCTCGACAGAAAGATTGTCGAAAACGATTGGATTGCAAAAAAATAACAAAAATGGCGCCGCCGAACGACAAATAAAAATGGCCCGAAAACAGAAATAACAAGCTACCTATCGTTAGAGGGACGTATAATTATTTCGACCTACTGTCATGAAAAATAAGGTTTTTCACACAAAAATTGACTTTGAGGGCAACACAATTGCCTAAAAAACGCAGGCAAACGTCTTGTTACCAAAAAACAACAGAGTGC
>Ga0302152_10000448_pt1 | contig 19138 bp, 12 predicted proteins | sample I_Bog_N2_1_FD_192434 | JGI IMG/M metagenome (GOLD analysis project Ga0302152, IMG submission 192434) | Peat permafrost microbial communities from Stordalen Mire near Abisko, Sweden - I_Bog_N2_1 | ecosystem: Environmental > Terrestrial > Soil > Wetlands > Peat | place: Sweden: Abisko, Stordalen...
GGGCTGGATGTAATTGGGAATACGGAGATGGATACGCCAGAGATGAGCGCCCTCTCTACTGTTCAGTTTCTGAATCTGCACGGCGACTCCCGGCAGAAGACTGGAGTTGTAAAGAGAAACCTGCGGAATCTAGGCTTTTACGCAAAGCTCATTCGCTACGCATTCTTCTCGAGATCTGCCATCTTCCATGTTCTGTGGAATTACCGGCTTCAACTATTCGACCGAACGCTTCTGATGCTGTATTACAAGGTTTTGGGAAAGAAAGTGCTGCTCACTGCGCATAATGTGAACGCAGCGGAGAGAGATGGCAAAGAGTCTGCCATGAATCGGTGGTCGCTGAAGGTTCAGTACGGTCTTGTCAATCATATTTTTGTGCACACGGACAAGATGAAAGAAGATCTGGTCTGTGGATATGATGTTGCGGGAGATAAGGTAAGCATCATCCCATTTGGAATTTATGACTGTGTACCCAACACGCGCCTGACTCCTTCTGAGGCGAAGCGGAAGCTGGGTTTGAATGAGTCACAGAAGACGATTCTTTTCTTTGGCCGCATTCTTCCTTACAAGGGGCTTTCATACCTGGTAGATGCCTTCCGCGATCTTATCAAAGAAGACGACAGCTATCGGTTGGTCATTGCCGGTGAGCCCAAAAAGGAGACAGCCGAATACTGGAGAGAGATTCGAGAATCCATCGAGCGAGAGAAACTTGACGACAACGTCCTGCAGCGGATTGGATTTATAGCGGACGAAGAAATTGAAGTCTACTTCAAGGCGGCAGATGCACTGATCTTGCCATACACGATGATCTTCCAGAGCGGTGTCCTGTTTATGGCCTTCAGCTTTGGCTTGCCGGTGATTGCAACAGATGTGGGTTCGCTCCGAGATGACATTGACGAAGGGGAGACAGGGTATGTTTGCCGGCCATGCGATTCGGCGGATCTTGGCCGGGCAATCGCCACCTACTTCGCAAGCGATCTTTTCAAGAACCTTGCACAGAAGAGACTTGAGATCATGGCGCTCGCGCGCAAGCGCAATTCCTGGGATGCCGTGAGTGACAAGACGTGCCACGTGTATACGAAGTTGCTGGCACACAAAGAGCGTAGCGACGAATCGCTTCGGTTGCATGATTGATCGAAGTCTGGCTGAGACATGTGTCTTCCCCTAGAACACACGCTTTCTTTGCCTTACCGTTCAACCTTCTACACAAAGTCCAGAGCACATTGTCCGGAACGTCTTCACTTGTTCATCTTTCCTGTCACAAGGAGATACGGTGAGTCACGCTCTGAGGCCCATCCTTCAACCCTTAACCGAGACCATGGAGAAAGGTGAATCATGAACACAATGCTCCTGACGCAACAGCAGCCACTTGATCAATCCACCGACGCAGCGATTCAGCAAAGCATCACAACCATCATCGATGACGTCATCACATCCTTGCCTGACTGCACACAACTTACGAGCGAAGAGCGGCGCGGAATCATTGCAAGGTATACCGCAGTATTGGAGGGGAATTTCATCTACTGGATGACCGCGACCTTGATTTCTGTTCATGCAGAAGAAGCTCGGCCAATCCTGCTGGACAATCTCCATGAGGAAGTGCGGGATGCACACCCGGCGATGCTTCGCAGATTTGCTGTTGCTGCGAATGCCTTTCCGAATGCTTCGGATGCCCTGGCTATCGACTCTGGCCTGACGAATGTCCGCCTGTTTCTGGGTAGGCTTTCTGGCGTGCAATCACTTGCCACGATGGCGTTCTTTGAGGGATTCATCCAGCGGTTCATGGGATACTTGGCGAACCTTTCCGCGGCCCAAGGATCGACCGAGATGGAGTACACCGATGTGCATGGCATTTGCGACATCGCGCACACAGAGGGTCTGTTCCAGGCGTTGTCAGTAGAAATGGCCAGCCACCCTCTGGACCCATCAAAGGATGTCCTCGAGGGCGTATATCTGCTCCGCGATCTGGTCGAGGAAATTGTCTTCAACCGGGCAGAGAAGCTGGCTGCCTAATCACTCCCAGGAGAAAGAACACGTGGAAGATCAAGACAGGATGAAACCAGCATCACAGGAGTATGCCAGATACTTCGAGGTACCTGGTGCGCACCTATACACGGTGTTGCACCAGGTGCCGAATCCTGTTGCTCGTGTTCTGCTTGTGGGGCCGTTTGGGTCAGAGCGCCACTTTTCCTACCATCCATGGGTGAGTTGGGCTAGATATCTCGCTGCCCGAAGGGTGGAGGTGTTGCGCTATGACTATCGAGGAATCGGTGAGAGCACAGGGATCTTTCATGAGATGAGCTTTGAGGACTGGAGCCAGGACGTCCAGTTGCTAGCAGACTGGTTTTTGAAGCAATCACCTGCAGTTCCTCTGATGCTGCATGGACTGGAGGTTGGCGCGATCCTCGCGGCGAAGAGTTTCCACCGGGGAACAGGTGATGCTCTTTTGATGTGGGCGCCGCCATCGAATGCGAACCAAGCTCTCCGGTCGAGTCTTCTGCGGTGGGCTAGACTGGAGCAGCTCTTCGAATCTCCTGCGAATCGGAAGTCGGCCGGGGATTATATCCGAGAGTTGGAGCAAGGCATGTCGATCGAGGTTCAGGGATACCAATGGACGAGTCAGATCTGGCTGGAATCATTCGACTTTGGTCTCTGCGAGGAAATTGGAGATGAGCCGGGGTTGAGCAAGGTGCGTGAGAAGCCGGTCAAGGCGGTTCGCTTTGGCAAGGATGCCTCATCGATAGTGATGCCGTATGCGCGGTACGACGAAGTGAGAGATCTTACATGGCTCTACTCGCTGAGTTTTGATTGGCTTGCCGGGACACTTGAAGATTCGTCCGGAGGACGCAATGAGAGAAGCGATTGAAACCCGCGAGCAGATTGCGCTGGACGGCAAAGATTGTTTTGTCCGCGGCACTTATCATAAGACTCGTGCAGAGATCCGCGGTGTTAAGTCGAATGGGCCATCGCAGGATCGTGTTGGAGTTCTGTTTCTGAATGGACTTCTGGCGACGCGAGCCTCAGATGGAGATGCGGCGGTATATTGGGCTGACTCATTCGCTGAGCACGGTTATGCCTCATTTCGGATTGATCTACCTGGATACGGCGACTCCGAAGGGGAACCGCCTGCGGAGTGGGTCAGCTTCATCAACCACGGCGGCTATGCTTCCATCGCGGCGGCAAAGATAAAAGAACTGGTAGAGCGCTTTGATCTTTCAGGAGTGATCGTCGCCGGACACTGCGCGGGTGCCGTTACGGCGATCTATGCAGCGGCAGGCGGAAGGCATTGCAGGGGCTTGGTTTTGCTGGATCCATATTTTCATCATCAGCAGGTTTTGAAGTCAAAGCTTCGACAGCGAGTAAACCTTTGGCGCATGCAGAGCCCAGTCGGGCGGATGTTGAGTACGATCCACAATTTTGTGAAAGAGATTCGCATCACTCTACGCGGGAACGCAATACCCGAAAATGCCAATGTGCCTCTGCTGCGCTGCTGGAAAGAGTTGTCCTCCTCGGGACTTCCCATTCTCATTCTGAAAGCGCCTGCGCGGAAGAGTCCCGGCATGAAGCCGAAGGTGGGCGAGTTCGATTATCTTCAGCACGCCCTGAAATTGGCAGGCCGCAAAAGCCGTGTTTCCGTGAGAGTGGCCGAAGGCGCAAATCATTCGTTTGCAAACAGGCTCGGTCGGGAGGCAGTTCGAGTTCATACGGAGACCTGGCTGGATGAGTTTTTCCCATTGGAGCCCTCTCTAACGCCCAGCGCCAGCACGCTGGAAACAGAGCCACAAGATAGCGAAGGCGGACACGAGTTTCAAGAACAAGTGCTGAAAGTTCAAATACCCCATGGAAAAGTGAGAATCAACGCCAATGACTGTTCGATCTGAGATTGTGGAACAATTCACCCAGGTGGCACTGGAACAAGATATGCAGCTAGCACCGCTGACGGACAACCTTGAGCTTCTTGAGTCAGGGCTCGACTCATTGTGCTTCGCTGTGGTTGTTGCGCGGCTTGAGTCGCTGCTGGGAGTGGATCCCTTCAGCGTCTCAGAGGATGCACGTTTCCCTGTGACCTTCGGCGAGTTTGTGAAGTTCTATGAAGAAGCCACACGATAGCCCGGTATCACTGTCGGAAGCGCTGAAAGCAGCTGGTGATTTGACCGGCTGTTTCATCGCAGATGGACAAGCGCGGGTGTCCCTTGGGGATCTGGTTGCGTGCTCAGCTCTTGACGGCAGAGGCGATGAGCTTCGAGGAATGTCCGTGCTGGTGATGACGACGGATCAGATCTCCGCTGCGTTCACGCTGTGTGAGTTGGACGGAGTCGCAAGCCGCCTTGTGCTTTGCCCTCCTGACTTGCCACAAGAGTATCTTCCCTCGGTGATTGCATCGGCGCAAGTGGATGCGATCGTGACGGATAGAACCGACTTTGGCAGTGACTTTCCGGCTGTTCGCTACGTGATGCCGTGCGGCCGGGAGCTTGTGCCGCGCGCCGGTGAAGGAAGTCCTGCGCAACGGACAGAATGGATTCTGCTGACATCCGGCACAAGCGGGCCACCCAAGCTTGTGGTCCATACCTTGTCTAGTTTGTCGGGCGCAATTCAACGAGGGGCTGCAGCAGGAGAACGGGTAATCTGGAGCACTTTCTACGACATTCGTCGTTATGGCGGACTTCAGATCTTTCTTCGCGCGATGCTGACCGGACGATCCCTGGTGCTGAAAGGCCAGGTGGAGCCGACAGCAGCCTTTCTGGGAAGGGTGGGTGAACTTGGAGTCACGCACATCTCCGGTACCCCTTCGCACTGGCGTCGTGCGCTCATGAGTTCCGCCGCCTCACTTATCGATCCCGAGTATATCCGGCTGTCGGGAGAGATTGCGGATCAAACAATCCTGAACCAACTGCATTCCTTCTTTCCGAATGCGAGAATCGCGCACGCATTCGCCTCGACAGAAGCTGGGGTTGCATTTGCGGTAAATGATGGAGCTGCGGGATTTCCCACGAGTGTGCTGGACCAGACCGCCGATGTGGAGATGAAGATTGAAAATCGCACACTGTGGATTCGCTCAACGCGCAATGCCACCTGTTACCTGAACGGGGAGACGCAGCGTGCAATCCGGAATGCGGAAGGCTTTGTGGACACAGGCGACATGATTGAGTTGCGCGATGACCGGTTCTATTTTGTAGGCCGAGAAGATGGCGTGATCAACGTTGGGGGACAGAAGGTTCATCCGGAGGAAGTCGAAGGAGTCATCAATCGTCACCCGGAGGTCGAGATGTCACTGGTTCGAACGAAGAAAAATTCGATTATGGGCGCGCTTGTTGTGGCAGATGTGGTTTTGAAAGCCGCTTCGGAATCCATGGAGCGGGATGCACGCAAACTTCAGCAGGAGATTTTGCAATTCTGCCGAGAAACGCTCTCCTCATACAAGGTTCCGTCCGCGGTCTACTTTGTGCCATCACTCGCAATTGCTGAATCAGGAAAGCTTGTGCGCCGTCATGCGTAATGTAATCGTCACAGGTGGGAGTCGCGGGTTAGGTCTTGGCATCTCGCGACGTCTGGCTGACGCCGGATATCGCGTCATTGTTGTTGCGCGCAAACAAAACAGCGAGCTTACAGCAGCGATGCAGGAAGCGAACAGTGCGAGCCCCGGGTCCTTTCACTTCGTTCCCTTCGACCTGTCTGAAATCGAAGGCATTGCCGATTTGGTGAAGGTGCTGCATAAGGAGTTTGGCCCGATCCATGGGCTTGTCAACAATGCCGGCATCAGTTTCGAGGGTGTGCTTGCCATCATGCCCACAGTGCAGATTGAGCAGTTGCTGCGTGTGAACACGCTCTCTCCGATCGTGCTTACGAAGTTTGTGGTGCGGCATATGATGGCCGACGGTGGCGGCCGCGTCGTGAACATGTCCTCCATCATCGCATCGACCGGATATAGCGGCCTGTCTGTTTACGGGGCAACGAAAGCATCTCTCATTGGGTTTTCCCGGTCTCTTGCGCGCGAGGTTGGCCGCATGGGCATCACGGTGAATTCGGTTGCTCCTGGCTTTATTGCGACGGATATGACGAATGGCTTGAAGGACGAGCAACGCCAGCAGGTGGAGCGGCGCAGCGCCTTGAAGAGACTTGCGGAGATCGACGACGTTGCCAATGCGGTGGAGTATCTGTTGAGCGACAAGGCGAAGAACATCACAGGGACGGTCTTGACCGTGGATGCGGGGAATACAGCTTGAGCGCTATTGAGAAGACAACTGCGGCCGCAAGCAACAGCTCCTCCGCAAAGGCGTGGATGCGTGCGCTCGAGTTGACAGCGCCGATCCCCCGCAATCTGCATCGCATCATGGCGACGGTGCTTGAAGAGCAGGCGGCACGAGCGAACGACGCCCCCGCGCTGCTATCTGAGCGGGAGTGCCTGACGTACGGGGAGTTGACCGAGCGCTCAAATCAATATGCGCGCTGGGCGCTTGAGCAGGGGCTTGCCAAAGGCGAGGTTGTTGGCCTGCTGATGACGAACCGGCCGGAGTACTTTGCGATATGGCTTGGCATCACTCGTGTCGGTGGTGTCGTGGCGCTGTTGAATACAAATCTTGTGGGGCCGTCGCTGACTCACTCGATCACGATCGTTCAGCCCAAACACCTTATCGTGTCCGCTGAATTCCTGCCTTCGCTGATCGGGGCACTGCCGGGGACTCCGGATGCTGTGGTGATTTGGACGCATGGAGTTCCCGACAAATCTTTCCGGCAGATTGACCTCGAGATCAAGCGAGTGTCCGGCGCCGCGTTGGGGGCAGAGGAGCGCCGTTCGGTGACGATCGAAGATCGCGCCCTCTACATTTTTACCTCCGGTACGACGGGGCTTCCCAAAGCCGTGAATATTAGCCATGCGCGGGTGATGCAATGGAGCCATTGGTTTGCCGGAATGATGGCGGCGCAACGCGAGGATCGGATGTACAGCTGCCTGCCGATGTATCACAGTGTTGGCGGGGTGCAGGTGCCGGGTGCGACTCTCGTCGCCGGCGGATCTATGGTGATCCGTGAGAAGTTCTCAGCGAGCCAGTTTTGGAACGATGTTGTCAGCTGGGATTGTACGACGTTCCAATATATCGGCGAGTTGTGCCGGTATCTTCTGCATGCGCATCCAGAGGCCGCACATATACAGCATCGGATTCGGATGGCCTGCGGCAATGGACTAGCGCCTGAAGTGTGGGAGCAGTTTCAGGAACGATTTCGCATTCCGCGGATTCTGGAGTTCTATGCCGCCACGGAAGGCGGAGTTTCCCTGTTCAACGTTGAGGGCGAACGAGGTTCGATCGGGCGGGTCCCACCGTACCTGGTGCATCGCTTCTCGCCGGCACTTGTTCGGTTCGACGTGGACAAAGACGAACCTGTGCGCGATGAAGATGGGTTCTGCATTCGATGCGCGCCAGACGAACCGGGCGAGGCACTGGCCAGAGTTCTCGATGACACGTCGAATCTGGGCAGCAGATTTGAGGGCTATACCGACGATAGGGCAACGGAGAAGAGAATTCTTCACAATGTTTTTCAGCATGGCGATAAATGGGTTCGCACGGGCGACCTGATGCGAAGAGACAAGCGGGGCTTTTTCTTCTTCGTGGATCGCATCGGCGACACCTTTCGCTGGAAAGGCGAGAATGTTGCCACGTCTGAGGTCGCTGAGGCGCTTAGTGCGTTTTCCGGTGTAAAACACGCGAATGTTTATGGCGTGGCAATTCCCTTCACCGAAGGCCGTGCCGGGATGGCCGCCCTTGTGATGGAAGATGCGTTCGACGCGGCAGCATTTCAGAAACATCTAGAGGCTCGTCTGCCGACGTATGCGCGTCCTATCTTCGTGCGAATCCGGGATGGAGTTGAAATGACCGGGACCTTCAAGTACTCGAAGACAGATCTGACACGTGAGGGATACAATCCCGCCGACATCACGGATGTTCTGTATTTCAATCATCCTGAATTGCAGACATTCACCCGGCTCGACGAGGCGCTGTACGAGCGCATACAGGCCGGGGAGTTTCGCCTTTAACATCACCGCAGAAAAGGCCTGGAAATGCGCGTTGACGATATCCGCCATGATTTCTCTACCTTGCAGGACGAGATGGAGCAAGGTCCGATCTTTCCGGACGTAACCGCGGAGGAGATCCGAAGCTATCTCGCGTCGCGATTCGATTTCAGCAAGCCGATGCCGCTTGAGGATGTCATAGCGGACGTGGAGCAGATGCTGAAGACCTGGCAGGTGCAGGTGACGCACCCGCGGTATTTCGGTCTCTTTAACCCGAGCGTTACGCTGGCATCCGTGATTGCCGATACGCTGGCTGCGCTGTACAACCCGCAGCTGGCGAATTGGCGAACTTCGCCGGCGGCAAATGAGATTGAGCGGCACACGCTTGGCTGGCTCAGCGAGAAGTTTGGTCTTCCGAAGGAGAGCATCGCTACGTTCACAAGTGGAGGAACGGAGGCCAATCTATCGGCTATGATCGTCGCTCTGACTTGGGCATTTCCGGATTACGGCGAATGCGGACTTCGAAGCATCGAAGGCGAGCCGACAATTTACCTTACCGAAGAAGCGCATCACGGTTACAACAAGCTTGCGCACATCTCCGGGTTGGGAAGAAGGTCGCTGCGGATCGTGGCAACGACCCCAGATCTGAAGATGGATCTGGAAGACCTGAAGAAGAGGGTGGCGGAGGATCGGAGCAATGGGTTTGCGCCGTTCATGGTGATTGGAACAGCCGGAACCACGGCAGCCGGGATCATTGATCCGTTGCCTGAAATCGGGAGATTCTGTCATGAGTCCGGGCTGTGGTTTCATGCAGATGCCGCGTGGGGCGGCGCAGCGATTGTCTCACCAACACTGAGCGAGTATCTGGCTGGAATCGAAACCGCAGATTCCATTACGTGTGACGCTCACAAGTGGTTTTCAGTTCCAATGGGATGCGGGATGTTCTTTTGCCGTCATCCGGAGAGCGTGGCGCAGGCATTTCGCGCCGACGTTACGTACATGTCGGGAAAGAAGAGTGGACCTGTCTTCGATCCGCTGACTGCTTCTATTCAGTGGTCGCGCCGCTTCATTGGACTGAAGCTGTTCATGTCGCTGGCGCATGGCGGAGAGTCAGGGCTTGCGGCAATGATCGAGCATCAGGCCCGTATGGGAGATGTGCTGCGCGAAGCTCTTCAAGGTTCGGGTTGGCGGATTGTGAACAACACACCGTTCCCGGTTGTCTGCTTCACTCGGGATGGACTCGTGATCAGGGAGTTGCTGGCATCGCTCCGGGCGGGCCAGATTGCGTGGATGTCGGAAGCTCCAATTGCCGGCAAGATGGTGGTGCGCGCCTGCATAACAAGCTTCAAGACGACGGAGAGTGAAATCCACTGGGTGGTTGAGGAGATGAATCGCATTGTTTCACAAACTGACGCGCAATCAGCGCCCCTACCGGAAGATGCATTTGCACGGGTGATTCTATGAAGCCGGAAACGATCGCGATCCACAGTGGATACGAAGTTGATCCAACTACGAAATCTGTCGCAGTACCCATCTATCAGACCGTTGCGTACGCGTTTGACAGCGCCGACCACGCGGCGGCATTGTTCAACTTGGAAGCAGAGGGATTTCGTTACACCAGAATCAGTAATCCGACGACGGCAGTCCTGGAGCGACGCGTTGCGGCGCTGGAGGGAGGACTGGAGGCGATGTGCGTGGCCAGTGGGCAGGCGGCCGTTTCGTATGCGGTCTCGAATGTTACCGCTCTGGGAAAGAACATCGTCTCCGTTCCACAGCTCTATGGGACCACGCATACTTTCTTTGCTCACCTGTTGCCGAGCCAGGGAGTTACTGTACGCTTTGCGGAGTCCGACAGCGCCGAAGCAATCGAGCGGCAGATCGATGAGAATACCTGTGCGGTTTTCTGCGAGAGCGTCGGGAACCCAGCGGGGAATATTTGCGACATTGAGGCGCTGGCTGAAGTAGCCCACAAGCACGGTGTGCCACTAATCGTTGACAATACCGTGGCTTCGCCGATTCTGCTGCGGCCGATTGAATTTGGAGCGGACATTGTTGTTCACTCCTTGACCAAGTTCCTTGGCGGGCACGGCACGACGCTTGGTGGAGCGATTGTGGACAGTGGAAACTTTCCGTGGAAGGAACATGCTGATCGCTTTCCAATGTTCAGCAAGCCGGATGCTTCATATCATGACCTGATCTACACGGAGCACTACGGGAAGGCCGCTTATATCGGACGTTGCCGGAGTGTTTATCAGCGAACGACTGGTGCGGTTCTTTCCCCGTTGAGCTCATTCCTCCTGCTTCAGGGGATTGAGACGGTCGCGCTGCGCATAGATCGCCATGTCGAAAATGCCAAGCGCGCAGCGGAGGTTCTGCGCAATCATCCGATGGTTGACTGGGTCAATTACGCAGGGTTTGCAGAGAATCCCTATTACGGTCTATCGCAGAAATACCTGGGTGGCCGCCCCTGCTCGCTCTTGGCCTTTGGGATCAAGGGAGGCTATCCGGCAGCGGTCAAGTTCTACGATGCGCTGAAATTGATCACGCGTCTTGTGAATCTAGGCGATGCGAAATCGTTGGCCTGCCACCCGGCTTCGACGACCCATCGACAAATGTCGCAGGAAGAGCAGCGCAGGGCAGGAGTGAAGCCGGAGATGATTCGGCTCAGCATTGGGATCGAGCACATCGACGATATTGTTGCCGATCTTGACCAGGCACTCGCCGCAACCAAATAGATCTTCCCCATGCTGCAAAGCAGTTCAACCGGGTATCCGTGGAGGCACGCCCATGGCCGTTTGTTTCGTCTCAAATCAACCCATCGCAGACCGCTGGACGGGCGCACAGTGCCAGTGCATCAGTCCTGCGGCATCGCCTTGCCAGCGATCGGAGAAGAGCATCTCGATTGGGTTGGTAAACAATATGTCGGACGGTGCTTTAGCAGCGACGGAGCGCCAGTTCTTTTCCTTGCTCTCTTCGGCATCCGAAGGCATCCATGTCTGCCTGTCACTGTTTTCGTTGCCGGATATTCCGCGCAGTGAGGCTGGAAAGCGCTATGTGCAGAGCTTTTATTCGAGCACTGAGGAGTTGCCTAATACGCGACTCGATGCGCTCATCATTACGGGAAGAGAACCTCTGGCGCCGGCGCTGACTGACGAACCGTATTGGGACAGTTTCACAGGCGTGCTTGATTGGGCGCGAGAGAACACATTCTCAACTGTTTGTTCGTGCCTGGCCGCTCACGCTGCTCTCCTGCACCGGGATGGAATCGGCCGCGTGCGAAGCCAGACCAAGCACTTCGGTGTTTTCGAGTGCGAGCGCGCGACGGAGCACCCTTTGACCTTCGGAGGTCCTTCGCGTTTCAATCTGCCCCACTCCCGCTGGAACGGCATATCAGAAGAAGCCTTGACGAGTTGTGGATATAGTGTGCTGACCCGGTCTGCGGATGCCGGTGTCGACACGTTCGTCAAGCAGGATAAGAGCTTGCTGGTTTGCTATCAGGGCCACCCGGAGTATCAGGCCGATACGCTGCTGCTGGAGTACCGGAGAGACGTCGATCGCTTCCTCAAAGGAGAGTCCGCGTCCTATCCTCGGCTGCCGAGGAGCTATTTCAACGAGGAAACTGCGAAGGAATTGGCGATGCTACAGGAAGAAGCGCCTTCAAGCCAGCCCCAGGATTTGCTCGCCAGGGTGACAGCTGCCTTGCGCAAGACAAAAATCGAAGACACTTGGCATTCCGCAGCTACAAACCTTTACCGGAACTGGCTTGAGTATATCTGCGCACAAAAGCAGGTGCGATTGAAGAGTGGGCCAGTGTATTACGAACGCCTGCAGAGTGCGGCTTCCCTGCCCCAGTCGGTGAGTTCGTGACGGTGAAGTTCACCTGCCCATACCATGGAGATATGGGCAGGTGAGCCTCAGGTTCGCGTGACTAGGGGATGGTCACAGCAAACATGTTGGAAGGAGTACTTGAAGTTCCGGCAGCGTCGACACTTTCGACAATGTAGTTGTATGCCGATCCTGCGACAACAGTGCTATCGACGAAAACAGTTGCGGTTTCTACGGTTGAGTTCAGCATGGCATAGGAAGAACTGCCGCTTGCCGCCCGGTACACGTTATACCCGACGATGGTGTATGGTGTGCTGCTGGGGGCAGACCAAGTGAGGTTTACCGCATAGGCTGCCGATATCCCCGTACCGCTCAGCGTAACCGTTGCCGTTGGGTTGGTGGACGAGTTGCTGGTGAAGGTTAACTGTCCGGTTGCAGCTGCGGCCGTGGTTGGATCGAAGACAACACTTACCGTGGCTGTTTGGCCAGGGGTGAGCGTGAGCGGGAAGGTCGTCCCGGAGATCGAGAAGGCCGTCCCGGTCAACGTAGCTGCGCTGATGGTCACTGAGCCTGTACCCGTGGAAGTTAGGGTGACAGACTGCGACGTTGACGCCGTGTTGACAGTTACATTGCCAAACGACATCGTGGTTGAGCTCACACCGAGCGTTGGGACTCCCGCGTAGAGTTGCAGCGCCAGGCTTTCAACGACGCTGCCCGCGCTGGCCTGCACCGTTGCTGACTGAGTGGTGGTGACCGCGGTTGCGGTAGCCGTAAAGGTTGCGGTGGTGGCGCCGGCCGGCACGGTGACCGAGGCCGGAACCGTGACCGAGGTGCTGCTGCTGGCGAGGCTGACGCTGAAGCCGCCCGTGGCTGCAGCCGCGTTCAGGGCTACCGTGCAGGTGTCTGTTGCCGCGCCGGTGACAGAGGCGCTGGCGCAGGTGAGCCCGGTGAGCACTGGAACGCCGGTGCCGGTGAGAGCGACCGTTGCCGTTGGGTTGGTGGACGAAGTGCTGGTAATGGCCAACTGACCCGATGCCGCGCCCGCGGTTGCTGGGTCGAAGCCGACGCTCAGGGTGGCCGTCTGGCCAGCGGTGAGCGTGAGCGGGAAGGTTGCGCCAGAGACTGAGAAGCCGGTCCCGGTCAAGGTTGCCGCATTGATGGTCACAGCCGAGGTACCGGTCGAGCTCAAGGTGACAGACTGCGCCGTCGCTGCCGTATTCACAGAGACACTACCGAAAGAAACCGCGCTTGAGCTGATGCTCAGGATGGGCGTAGCTGCGTTCAGCTGAAGGGCGAAGCTCTCAGAGACGCTGCCTGCGCTGGCCTTGACGGTGGTGGACTGAGTGGTGGTGACCGCGGTTGCGGTAGCCGTAAAGGTTGCGGTGGTGGCGCCGGCCGGCACGGTGACCGAGGCCGGAACCGTGACCGAGGTGCTGCTGCTGGCGAGGCTGACGCTGAAGCCGCCCGTGGCTGCAGCCGCGTTCAGGGCTACCGTGCAGGTATCTGTGCCCGCGCCGGTGACAGAGGCGCTGGCGCAGGTGAGCCCGGTCAATGCCGCAGTTGTTGCGGCCCCAGTGCCACTGAGGGAGACCGTTGCTGTTGTGCCGTTCGAGCCGTTGTTATTGCTGGTAATCGTCAGCAGCCCTGTGGCCGTGCCGGCAGTGGTCGGATCAAACTTCACGCTCAATACTGTCGCTTGTCCAGGATTCAACGTAACGGGGAAGGTCGCACCCGACACGGTGTAGCCTGTTCCGGAGATCGTGGGAGCGTTGATCGTCAGAGGCAAGTTTCCGGTAGAGCTGAGGGTCAACGATTGAGCGGTGGGGGTGTTGAGCGCCACGCTTCCGAATGAGGCGGTGGTCGCGCTGAAAGTGAGGATGCGCGTTGCCGCGAGGAGGTTGAGAGCGGCGCTCTTGGAGACCCCTCCGTCACTGCCCGTGAGTGTGACGACCTGGGCAGTTTGATTCCACCAATTTACGATCGCCGTGAAACTTGCATTGGTTGCACCCGCAGAAACCTTTACCGAGGCGGGCACCGTCACCAAAGAATTGTTGCTGGCCAGAGTGACGGTTGAGCCGGCGCTGGGAGCAGCAGCGGTGAGCGTGGCGGTGCAGGCGACCTGCACCCAACCGGTCGTGGTCGAAGGGGAGCAAGTCAATGCGCTGAGTGCGGGTGTGGTTGCGCCGAAGGTGGCCGCTGGGAAGATGCTGATCAGCATAAGAACCAGCAAGCACATGCAGTGGCGACTGGGCGGTTGCGCCTGAGGGGGCGAAAGACGGCATTGGCTTTGCCGTGAGGAATCGATAGAGGAAAGCGAATTTGGCAGAACAAATCCGGCTTTCGAAGGGCAGCCTATAAATTTTCCGAACATGAACTCACCTCTGCAAAACCAATCCTGCACCCCAGCTTCTTCTGCCGTTAATGCACGTAGCGAAAGTTTGCTAGAGACATCATCGGCATAAATCGTCCGTAAAGCTGTGATATAACGCACAAATGGTGTACTTTTTTTGTTACTTTTTGCTAAATATAATTACTTTAGTTGTATTTTTCTTAAGCGATTGATTACAAGATAGTTACGTGATACTAAAATATGCAAAGATTAGGAATTTGAAATCCTAAACAAGCTTGGATGTCGATGATTCTAAAGGAAAACAGCATAATAGTAACCTCTAGTATGGTTACCATAGTTTTATTCCCTTGAGTGGGCTCTTAGGGGGGAGTCGCGGGAATTGCCGATGCCTGCGGGACAGCAGCATCTGGACAGTGACGCAATTACGCCCGCTCCCAGGCAATCTGGGAACGGGCTGCCAAGTTGTCAATTATCAGGGAATCGTTACGGAAAACATGTTGGAGGGAGCGCTGAGAGCTCCGGAGGAGTCAACGCTTTCCACGATATACGCATAGGCGGAACCGGCCGCAACGGTGGAGTCGACATAGGCTGTCTGGGTGTCGACCGTGGAATTGAGTACCGTATAGGACGAGCTGCCATTGATGGCGCGGAATACCTTATACCCGACAATGGGAACAGCGGAGCTGGCGGGGGCAGCCCAGCTTAGGCTTACGGAATAGGCTACGGTGACCCCTGTTCCGCTCAGTGCAATGGAATTCGTAGTGCTGGTGGAAGAGTTGCTGGTAAGGGTCAACTGACCAGTTGCTGCAGCAGCTGAGGTAGGCTTGAAGCCGACGGTCAACGTAGCGGCCTGGCCTGGGCTCAGGGTGAGCGGAAACGTGACTCCGGAGATCGAGAAGCCGGTTCCTGTCAGTGTAGCCGCGCTTACGGTTACTGCACCGGTACCGGTGGATGTGAGTGTGACGGACTGTGCCGTTGCTGCAGAATTCACGGTTACATTGCCGAATGAGACATTTGTGGCACTGACGCTGAGGGTTGGGACCCCGGCGTAGAGTTGCAATGCCAGGCTCTCCAGAACGCTTCCGGCGCTCGCCTTCAGGGTAACGGCCTGTGAGGTGGTCACTGCGGCGACGGTCGCGGTGAAGGAGGCGCTGGTAGCCCCTGCTGCCACGGTGACCGTGGCCGGAACCGTTACTGCGGAGTTGCTGGCCGACAAGCTCACGCTCAAGCCACCGCTGGGGGCAGGCGCGCTCAGTGCCACGCTGCAAGCATCTGTCGCTGCGCCCGTAATGGATCCGCTGGCGCAGGTCAACCCGCTCAAAGCCGGAGCAGGAGCTGCGGTTCCGGTTCCGGTCAGGCTGATCGCGGCCGTGGTTCCACTTGAGCTGTTGTTGTTGCTGGTGATGGTCAGCGTGCCAGCCACAGCGCCTGCTGCGGTGGGATCGAACTTGACGCTCAACACCGTTGTTTGTCCTGGATTGAGGGTGAGCGGGAAAGTGGTTCCCGAGACGGTGAAGCCGGTGCCCGTGATCGTCGGGGCGTTGATGGTCACGGAGAGGCTCCCTGCGGAGCCCAAGGTGAGAGATTGCGTAGTGGGGGTATTCAGCACTACATTGCCAAAGGCCACGGTGGTGGCGCTGGTGGTCAGGGTGCGGGTAGCGGCCAAAAGCTGGAGTGCGACGGTCTTGGAAATGCCTCCATCGGAAGCCGTCAGAGTGGCCGTTCCCGCTGTCAGACTCGACCAGTTCACCGTAGCTGTGAAGCTAGCGGACGCGGCGCCAGCTGCCACCGAGACAGTAGCCGGGACCGTCACGGCTGTGCTGTTGCTTGCCAGAGTCACAGTGGAACCGCCAGTGGCGGCAGCGACGCTGACCGTTACCGTGCAGACATCGGTCGTCGAACCGGTCACCGACAAGTTTGCGCAGGTGACTCCGGTCATCTTAGGGATTCCGGTTCCGGTAAGAGTGATTGCGGTACTGGTGCCTGCCGAGCTGTTGTTATTGCTGGAAATGGTCAACGCGCCGGTTACCGCGCCGGCAGCAGTTGGATCGAACCTGACGGTCAAGGCTGTCGTTTGTCCTGGATTCAACGTTACCGGGAAGGTGGTTCCTGTGACGGTAAACCCGGCACCGGTAATCGTGGGCGCATTGATGGTCAGGGGCAGGTTCCCCGTGGAACTCAAGGTCAGCGTGTTCGTAACGGCCGTTGTCACCCCATCGCTGCCGAATGCCAAGGTGGTCGCGGAGGTGGTCAGGGTGCGGGTAGCGGCCAAAAGCTGGAGTGCAACGGACCTGCCAATGCCACCGTCGATGCCCGTCAGAGTAGCGGTTGAGGCGGTCAGACTCGTCGAATTCACCGTAGCTGTGAAGTTAGCGGTAGTGGCGCCAGCCGCCACTGTGACTGTGGCCGGCACCGTCACAGCTGTGTTGTTGCTTTCCAAAGTCACAGCGGAACCGCCAGTGGCGGCAGCGACGTTGACCGTTACCGTGCAGACATCGGTCGTCGAACCGGTCACCGACAAGTTTGCGCAGGTGACTCCGGTCATCTTAGGGATTCCGGTTCCGGTAAGACTGATTGCCGTGCTGGTGCCAGCCGAGCTGTTGTTATTGCTGGAAATGGTCAACGCGCCGGTTACCGCGCCGGCAACTGCCGGATCAAACGTGAGGGTCAAAACAGTTGTCTGTCCTGGGTTCAGGGTGACAGGGAAGGTGGTGCCAGTGAATGCGAAGCCCGCGCCCGATATCGTGGGGGCATTGATGGTCAGGGGCAGGTTGCCCGTTGAGCTCAAAGTCAAAGTTCTGGTCTGAGTTGAAATTGCTCCCACGTTGCCGAAAGCCAAGGTGCTGGCGCTGGTGGTGAGGGTGCGCGTGGCGGCCAACTGACTCAGGGCGAAGCTGGCCGAGACGGTCCCCACGGTCGCATTCAGTGAGACCGTCTGGGCCGTCGTAACAGAAGAGACTGTTGCATTAAAAGCAGCGGTGGTGGCACCGGCTGCCACGGTGACTGATGCCGGTACGGTGACTGCCGCATTGCTGCTGGCCAGAGTCACGGCCAGGCCTCCGGTTGCGGCGGCCGCGTTCAGGGTCACGGTGCAGGCGTCGATAGCGGCGCCGGCAACGGAACTGCTGGTGCACGTGACTGCGGTCGGTACCGGCGTGCCGGTCCCGCTTAGGGCGATTGTCTCAATAGGATTCGAGGATGCCTGGGTGGTTACTGTCAGATTGCCAGTTACAGCGCCCGTCGCAGTCGGAGCAACCAGAGACACAGAGGCCAGGATCGTGAGAAGAGTTGCCCAGGTTCGAGCGGACCAAGCAGCGCGGGAGGGGATAGCCGAGTTACCCCGATTCCATGGCAAAATGACGGCGGAAAGGAATTCCTGCCAGATCGTAAGAATGGGCATCAACACTGGACGAACAACGGTTGCAACATCAGGTTTCTTCTCGGTAAGCGCGTTCATGCTAGTGGTCTCGCTTCTCCATGGTACCCAGTCAGCGCACACTGAAGGTTGAAAAAGTGTAGCATAATTTGCTTTTAGGTAACCACTATAAATTACCATTTGGTGCTTTAGGTAACTTTTTCCGCAAGCATTCTTCGCTGCAATGGATTGAGAATTAAGATGCGAATTCACGTCTGTAGTTTCCTTTCCGGCGATGGAAGGAACGATGGCAAGACGGAAACGCTTTCAACGGCATCGTAGATCGAACGTTCGACTGCCTTCTTCCGTATCCCAGGTACTCACCTGTGCCCAGGTTCCTGCATCGCCGACGAGCATTGAGCCCGTTTGTCTGCGCTGATTCCGGTTCATTTCCATCCCTCTCTTTCAGGGCTGCGTGGGCAAAACCCGACATCTGCGGAAACCGCTGCGGTTGACTTACCGCAACGACTCGTATGTTCCTGGCCCTAGAGAAATGGAAACAATTTCCTAGAAGCAATGCATGGGCCATTTCGCAGGCGATGTGCTCTAAAAACAACATGCGCTTTAAATTGTTTGAGTTAGAGGCAGGCGGAGTGGTCAAAATTAGACAGACCTTGTTTTTTACTCGGAATAAACTGTGTATTTTTTCCACAGCGGGTAGTTTTTACTCAGCATAATGAGAGTTCCCGGGGGCGCGTTTTATTCGAGAAGAGTGCAGAAGGGGCCAAGCGGCAATGTGAAGATGCTGCGGTTTGCAGAAGGGCTTTGGAGAATGGGCAGCAATATACGTGTGCCGCAGTGCCGGCTGGTCCAGGACTCCCGGTCCCGGGGGTTGAGGATGAGATTAATCGGGTTCGTCACACCTGTTTCTTGTTTGTTCGGAGCGCGGGTGGCGAAATTTCTGTGCAGACTACGCATGGAGTCTCGTGGCTTTCCATGGTTTCGGACGCAGGTTCAACCTCTGCGGATCCCGAATTTCCTTTTCTGCACACAATGACACCGCTCGACTGCGCCCAGCCTTGCACCAAAGTTGAACCTCGCTCCCGCTGGGTGAAAGCTTGTCTAGCTTAGGCACCTCTCTCGTGGCTATTCGGAGGCGAAGACGCGCTCGATGCGGCGGTCGGGGATGTGCCAGATGGCGGCTACCGCGGCATAGATGCCGAGGGCTATCCAGTGGTTGAGGAAGGCCAGTGGGAGGGCGATGAGGTAGAGGGCGATGGAGGCGAGTCCTTTGCGGTCGCGGCCGACGGCGCGGGCGAGGAGCGAGTCTGGGCCTTCACGGGCGATGAGCAGGCGGGCGAGTATCCAGTAGGCTAGTGCGGCCATGAGCAAGACAGAGCCGTAAAAGACAGTGGGGTAGGTGGCGAAGTGGTTTTCGCCCATCCAACCGGTGGCGAAGGGGAGCAGAGAGAGCCAGAAGAGCAGGTGGAGGTTGGCCCAGAGGATGGCTCCGGAGACGTGCTGGACGGCATGAAGCATGTGGTGGTGGTTGTTCCAGTAGATGCCGATGTAGAGGAAGCTGAGCACGTAGCAGAGCAGGACGGGC
>Ga0302152_10000451_pt1 | contig 19094 bp, 16 predicted proteins | sample I_Bog_N2_1_FD_192434 | JGI IMG/M metagenome (GOLD analysis project Ga0302152, IMG submission 192434) | Peat permafrost microbial communities from Stordalen Mire near Abisko, Sweden - I_Bog_N2_1 | ecosystem: Environmental > Terrestrial > Soil > Wetlands > Peat | place: Sweden: Abisko, Stordalen...
GTAACTCCGATTTATATCCCCTCCATCACTTATACCGTAAGCCTCCGGTGAATCCATCTTGAACGGGAGAGCCCGGGAGACGAGGATCGTGTCCATCTCAATGTTAAATGGACAGATGTACACGATGGATGAGAACGAGGTAAAGGATGAAGTGGTGCCACCGACACGACGTCGTCGGCACAGCAAGGAGTTCAAGGCGCAAGCGGTACGTGCGGCAATGCAGCCGAACGTGTCGATTGCAGCAGTGGCGTTGCACTATCGCCTGAACGCCAACATGCTGCGAAGCTGGGTGGCAGCACATGAAGAGCTGCAAGCCACTGAATCGGCCCGCAATTCAATGAGCGTGCCACCGGCAGAGTTTGTTCCGTTACAGCTGGGCGCCCCTTTAGTAGCATCCGGGCCCACAGAGATCCAGATCGAAGTGCGTCGTGGTGCTGCGACGGTAACAATACGTTGGCCGCTGTTGGCGGCAAGTGATTGTGCGCTCTGGCTACAAGGGTGGTTACGGTGATTAGGATCGATGCGATCTGGCTGGCGACGGAGCCACTGGATATGCGTGCCGGCACGGATACGATTCTGGCACGTGTCGTAAAAGTGTTTGGTGCGGCCAGGCCGAATCACGCTTACCTGTTCGCCAACAAGAGTGCTACGCGTATGAAGGTATTGGTCTACGATGGATTTGGCATCTGGTTGGCCGCCCGGCGTTTGAACAAGGGGCGGTTCACCTGGACCAACGGCGAACAGGCGGTGAGCACGGCACTGAATCCAGAACAGCTGCATGCGTTGGTGATGGGGCTACCCTGGAAGACCCTCACGCCTGAACACGCCATTACGGTGGTGTAGCGTCCTCTCAACAGGGACGTAAACAGTTTCAATTCCCTGCTGCGGGCATCTCTGGCACACTGCCGCACATGACATCCCCCGCCGACCTTGCTCACCTTGATACCGAACAGCTGCGCGCCTTGAGCGCGAAGCTGATGGCAGATCTCGCGCAACGTGACGCCCTCATCGTCAACAAGGACAGCGAGATCAACTTCAAGCAAGCGGTCATCGACAAGCTCACGCAAGAGATTGCCGTGTACAAGCGCCTGCAGTTTGGAAAGAAGAGTGAGCAATTCCAGGGCGAGCAGGGGAAACTGCTGCTAGAAACCATCGACACGGATATGGCGGTCATCGAAGTGGAGCTGGCGGCCTTGCGCAATGCGGTGCCGGCTGCCGACGATGCAAAACGCGATATCGCGCGTCGCGCGAAGCTTCCAGCGGATCTGCCACGTGTGGAGATCCGTCATGAACCGGCGTCTACGGATTGCCAGTGTGGCTGTGCCATGCAGCACATCGGTGACGATGTCAGCGAGAAGCTGGACTATACGCCCGGGGTGTTCTCGGTAGAGCGCCACATCCGTCCAAAATGGGCCTGCCGGTCATGCGAGACCATCCGTATGGCGCCTATGCCGGCCCATGTGATCGACAAGGGCATCCCTACTGCAGGCTTGCTGGCCCACGTCATGGTGAGCAAGTTCATTGACCACAACCCGCTCTACCGCCAACAAGGCACCATGGCACGCGCCGGCGTGGTCATCCCGCAATCCACCCTGGGTGAGTGGGTCGGTGTAGGCGGCATGCGTCTGATACCGCTGGTAGAAGCCTTGAAGGCGGAAGTTCTGAGCAAACTCATCCTGCATGCAGATGAAACCCCGGTCAGCATGCTCGATCCTGGCGCGGGCAAAGCAAAGAAGGCCTATCTATGGGCTTACGCGCCGACGCAGTTCGACGACCTGCGCGCCGTCATCTATGACTTCACTCCCAGCCGTGCTGGTGCCAATTGCCAGCAGTTCCTTGGTGAGTGGGAAGGTGGCCTAGTTACCGATGATTACGCGGGCTACAAGGCGCTGTTCCGGGACGGTGTGACGGAACTGGGTTGCATGGCCCATGCCCGTCGGAAGTTCTTCGATCTGCACGATAGCAACAAGAGCAGCATCGCCGGGGATGCACTGGAGTTCATGCGTGCGCTCTACGACGTCGAAAGAGAAGCGGCAGATCTGCCTGCGCAGCAACGGCAACAACTGCGGCAGGAAAGATCCAGGCCCATCGCGCAGGCATTGCATCAGTGGTTGCTGCATCAGCGACAGCGAGTGCCGCAGGGATCCGGTACCGCTAAAGCACTGGACTACAGTCTGCACCGCTGGGAAGCGCTAACCCGCTACCTTGATGACGGGAACATCCCTATCGACAATAACTGGGTCGAGAACCAGATACGTCCCTGGGCATTGGGGCGCAAGAACTGGCTATTTGCAGGGTCCTTGCGGGCAGGCCAGCGAGCCGCTGCCATCATGAGCTTGCTGGTGTCGGCCAAACTCAATGGTCACGATCCCTATGCCTACCTCAAGGATGTACTCACCCGCTTGCCCACCCAGAAGAACCATCTCATCTCGGAACTGCTGCCGCATCGGTGGCGGCCGACCACCAGCAAGTAACTCCGTCTAAAACACCAACAAGCATCAAGGTGGATTTACCGGAGGCTTACATTCAAGATGACTTGGCCGGATGCTTACTTCGCTCGGCAATGGAAAGTGGATCAGTTAGATAGGGTCAATGCTGCGAGCAAAGGAACAGACTCACGTTTGCAACGAGTGATTACCTTATCTAGTAATTCGAGATATCCACAAGGCTTGGTGCTTCGAGCGAAATAGTGGAGTAACGGTCTATCGCGAGTCAATGAGCCTTCCTGGATGCTTGACCAAGGCATTAACCACGGTCCGTATATTCTGTGGTGACTGGATTGATTGATCCCAATATGGAATCATTCTTATGCCGTTTCCCACCTTCACCGGCATAAATGTATTGGATAGACTGGCTTCACTTTAACTCACTTGAAGGCCAGTCATGAACCCCTTATTTACTCCTCTGCAAGTCGGTAACTATCAACTTAAGCATCGTGTCGTACTCGCACCGATGACACGTTTGCGCACTATCCAACCAGGCGATATTCCTAGCCCCATGATGGCTGATTTTTACGGCCAGCGCGCTTCCGAAGGCGGCTTGCAAACCATCGAAGGCACCAGTATTTCAATCACAGCCCGTTCTTATCTGGGTGCCGCCAGTTTTTATCATGATGGCCAAATGGCCGGCTGGAAAGCCGTTGCTGATGCTGTTCACGCCAAGGGCGGTCGCGCTTTCATGCAACTGATCCATGGCGGACGTCAAAGCCACGTGGAAATGACCGGCGGTGTCGATCCGGTGGCACCTTCAGTGGTGCCATTTGAAGGTGTTGCACTGACCAAGGACGGTTTCGTTCCTGCTTCACCGCATCGTGCACTAGACATCACCGAGATCCCGGGCATTATCGAAGAATTTCGTGTTGCTGCGCAACGTGCCAAGGATGCCGGCTTTGACGGCGTAGAATTGCATGGCGCCAACGGCTATCTCGTGGATCAGTTCATTCAGGATGGCACTAACCATCGTACAGACGCATATGGCGGCCCGATCGAAAATCGCGTGCGCTTTCTGCGTGAGGCGACCGAAGCACTGATCTCTGTATGGGGAGCCGACCGCGTCGGTGTACGCATCTCGCCGTCGGGTGAATGGGGCGGTATTTCGGACAGCAACCCGGAGGCCACCTTCAGCTACGTCGCCAAGGTCCTCGATAGCTACAAGATTGCCTACCTGCATGTGATCGAACCGCGCATCAAGGGCGACGATACGCTGCACGAAGGCCAGCAACCAGTTGCGGTCAAGTACTTGCGTCCGCACTTCTCCGGCCCGATTATCGCCGCGGGTGGTTTTGATGGAGACAGTGCAGAAGCGATCGTGGCTGCCGGCGACGCCGATCTGGTAGCGTTCGGCCGACATTTCAGCTCGAATCCTGATCTGCCGTTCCGCCTGCAACATAAGCTGCCGTTGACACCATATGTACGCGCTGCGTTCTGGGGCGGCGATGAAACGAACTACAGCGACTTTCCGGCATATGGTGCCGCCACAGCCGTTGAAGCTGCATAAGGAAATAATCATGACCACACACAATCATCAGACAGCGCCAACGCAATACGTCGAGGCAGCAGGAATCCGTTTTGCTTATCGTCGTTTCGGTAAAGCCGGCGGCGTTCCGCTGGTATTCAACCAGCACTACACCGGCACCATGGACTATTGGGATCCTGCCGTCACAGACGGCTTGGCAGCTCACCGCGAGGTCATCTTATTCAACAATGCAGGTGTTGCGAGCAGTTCTGGCGAAGTACCAAAGTCGATAGATGAAATGGGCGCTAACGCAATTGCCTTTATCCGTGCGCTCGGTCTCTCGCAGGTCGACGTTCTGGGATTTTCAATCGGCGGCATGGTGGCCCAAGAAATCGCCGTACAGGCGCCGCAGCTTGTGCACCGCCTGATCTTGATGGGCACCGGCATGCGCGGCGGCGTGGGCATCGCGCAAATGACCGAAGCTGCCACCGCTATTTTCGGCGCCAGCTACGATCCACCGGAAAACCTGTGGCTCGCTGTGCACTTCTCGCCATCGGCGCCCAGCCAGGCGGCCGGCCGCGCCTTCCTCAAGCGCAAGCACTTACGCCAAGAAGGTCGCGATCCGGAGGTCAATGACAAGGTCGGGCCGAATCAGATTGTGGCGCTGGGCAAGTATGGCGAACGTTACGATGGCGTTGAAGACTATCTGAAGCGTATCACGCAACCCACGCTGATCGTACAAGGCCACAACGACGTCATTGCGCCGACCGTGAACTCGTACACGATGCAACAGACCATGCCAAACGCCCAGTTGATTCTGTATCCGGATGCCAATCACGGTTCGTTCTACCAGTATCCGCAGCTGTTTGTCGCGCAGGCCGAGCAATTCCTATCGTGGGAATTGCAAACTAATTTATCCGTGGAAGAACGCTTGCCGTTTCCGACACAACAACCCAATTAATACAAAGGAAAAATCATGTCACGCACAGTGCAATTTTCTGCCATCGGCGGACCGGAAGTTCTCGAATTTGTCGACACACCAGTGACGGTACCGGCCGCACACGAGGTCCGCATTCGCGTCAAAGCGATCGGTATCAATCGCGCCGAAGCGATGTGGCGCGTCGACGACTACATTGAGCCGGTTCAACTGCCCGCGCGCCTGGGCTACGAAGCAGCTGGAATCGTTGACGCGGTCGGCGCTGAAGTAAGTGGCATTGCCGTCGGCGATGAGGTAAACGTTATGCCCTCATTTTCGATGAACCAATACGGCACGTATGGCGAAGTTATTATCGTTCCTGAACATGCGGTCGTGCCGCATCCTAAGTCACTGTCGTTTGCTGAGGCCGCATCGATCTGGATGATGTTCGTCACAGCTTACGCCGCGTTGGTGGTTGACGCGAAGGTACGCAAAGGTGATTTCGTGTTGATTCCTGCTGCATCGAGCAGCGTCGGCCTGGCGGCGATTCAGATTGCTAAGCTGGAAGGCGCGACGCCCATTGCGTTGACACGCACATCCGACAAGAAACAGCAATTGCTGGATATCGGTGCAGCACATGTCATTGTTACTGGAGAAACCGATCTGGTGGCGGAAGTGCAACGTATTACTGATGGTGCTGGCGCGCGTATCGCGTTCGATCCTGTCGGCGGTGAAAACTTCGGCAAGTTGATTACGGCGTTGTCATTCCAGGGCACGGCTTACATTTATGGCGCGTTGGGTGCTGGCGCAACCAAGTTGCCGGTATTGGAAATGATCGCCAAGCTGATCTCAGTAAAGGCACACAACATCTGGGGCGTCAGTGGCGATGCGCAGCGCCGTCAGGCCGCCGTGGATTACGTACTCAAGGGATTGGCCGGTGGCGCACTAAAGCCTGTCATTGATCGCACCTTCTCGTTTGACGAGATACGCGAAGTACACCGTTATCTGGAAAGTAACGGCCAGTTCGGCAAAGTCGTCGTTACGCTGTAAGGTTCAGCCGACGGCCTGCAGGTTGTCGGCTGGAGTAAGCGTATAGCCTTCCATGCAACGCTCCACAAAGGCCGTGAATTGTCGAGCCTTTGTGCTGGCCAGGCGGCCGGTTGGATAAACCGCGGACAGGTTCAAGGTCGGGAGTTGCCAGTCATCGATAACCGAGATGACCTGTCCGGAGCGCAATTCGGGAGTGAACGCCCATTCCGATACGATAGTCAACCCTAGCTCCGCGAAGACTGCGGCACGCAAACCTTCTGTGGCGGTGATTTTTACACGGCCCTGGATTTGGACAGAAACTTCGGAGCTGTCTTTATGAAAGCTCCAGTTCTCGCCGCCGCCGTCGCGGGTGTAGATGAGAGACTTATGAGTCAGAAGGTCTGCGGGGACCTTCGGTGTGCCGTAGCGAGCGAAGTAAGCCGGCGTGGCAATGACGCGGCGGCGCGCTTGGGCAATCTTGCGGGCAGTCATAGTAGAGTCGGAAAGATTCCCCATGCGCAACGCCACATCAATGCCTTCTTCGACCAGATCAACATTGCGATCATCGAGCACTAGTTCTAGTTCCAGATCAGGATGTTGGTCGAGAAATTCATTGAGTCGCGGAACGATGTGTAAGCGCGCAAAACAGACCGCTGCAGATACTCGCAGCTTGCCTGATAAACCGGATGCCGTGCCGCGCGCAGCGATTACCGCCTCTTCTGCTTGTTCAACGGCGCGCTTGGCGTGCAGGTAAAAACTAGTCCCGGCCTCCGTAGGAGTCTGGGCGCGAGTGGTGCGGAGCAGCAACTTCACGCCCAGCCATTCTTCCAGCTGCGCGACTGCCTTGGATACCGCCGGCTGACCGATGTTGAAGTGGCGCGCCGTGGCGGAAAACGATCCCGTATCCACGGCGCGGATGAATATTTCAATGGCGTTCAGGCGATCCATATTGCTGCTCCGGTGGGGACTCGATATGGGAATTCTAGCCCGAAAAACTCATTCCATTCCGGAATAAGTCATATCCAACTTTGCTAGCTACCGGAGTTACCGGGGCGCCTATAAATTCAATGTTTCAGAAAGATGGAAATAATCATGCCAACTAACGATCGCACCAGCAGTGTAATAAGCCTGCATGCCGAAGCGGAGCTGGCAGTGGCGGCAGCATCTTGCGTATCTGCCACGGCCTTGCAGGCGGGAATGCGGGCGCCCTTGTTTACACTGACCGATATCCAGGGCAAGGATGTTGCGCTCGAACGCCTGCTGGATGCAGGTCCGGTGGTGCTGAGTTTCTTCCGGGGCGGATGGTGTTCATATGGTGCGCGCAGTCTGGCCGATTTTTCGAGTTTGGCGCGCGAACTTAAAGCGCTGGGTGCCAGTGCGGTAGCTATTGGTCCTCGCGTGAAGCCGCTTCGTCCGACAAACCACACCGGGACTTTTGCAGAGCTGTGTGATGTCGATATGCACGTGGCTCGCACCTATGGGCTTACGTTTAATCTTCCTTTTAGCCTGCGGCCGCTTTATCAGCAATTGGGTTACCAGCCACCGGAGGAAAACGACGCAGCTGATAGCTGGCTGGTGCCGGTACCAGCAATGTATCTGCTGGACCGGGAAGGCGTCATTGTATTAGCATCGGTCGAACTGGATTATCGCAAGCGCTTTGACGCCGCCTCACTGCTGAGTGCACTGAAAGCAGTGTCGCCTAAGAAAAGAGAACGCCGTGCCTAATCATCAAAATTTACAATCTCCAACCGTCTCTGACCTGGTGCAGCGCTACGCACGTACGCGAGGCCGTACGCTGGCATTGATTCAGACATTGCAGCCGGAGGACCTAGTAGTCCAGTCAATGCCGGACGCCAGTCCAGCCAAATGGCATCTGGCCCACACCACATGGTTTTTTGAAACATTCCTGTTGGCGACCATCAAGGATTATCACGTCTACAACCCAGATTACAGTTATCTGTTCAATTCCTATTACGAGGCGCTAGGGGCTCGGCAGCCGCGTCCATTGCGCGGACTATTGACGCGCCCTGCACTTCAGGAAATTCTCTTATATCGCCGTCACGTGGATGCGCACATGCAGATACTGCTGCGCGACGTGCTATCGGACGAAACTTCGGCGCTGGTGCAGTTAGGATTGGCGCACGAAGAGCAACATCAAGAATTGCTTCAAATGGATATGCTGCATCTGTTCAGCCAGTCGCCGTTGAAGCCAGTGTTCGATGCTGGCTGGCGTGCTCCGGCCGGAGGCCGTCGTGCGCGCTATGTGGCGCAGCAGGGTGGTCAGGTGTTACAGGGCGCCGATGGTAAGACCTTTATCTTCGACAACGAAGCTCCACGCCACACTACTTGGCTACAAGCATACGAAATCGCCGATCGGTTGGTGACCAACGGTGAATGGCAAGCCTTCATCGAAGACGGAGGCTATGCGAAGGCATCGCTGTGGCTAGCGGATGGCTGGGCGCAGGTGCAGGCAGAGCAGTGGCAGGCGCCCATGTATTGGCACCGGGATGGCGACAGTTGGAAGCAGATGACACTGGCCGGACTGGTTGCTGTCGAGCCGGATGAACCAGTGCTACACGTCAGCTACTACGAAGCAGCAGCGTATGCGCTATGGGCAGGCGCGCGCCTGCCGACTGAGGCGGAATGGGACGCCGCCGCTGCTGCCGGCGTACTGCAGCAGGTCGATGACGTCGCCTGGCAATGGACGCAGAGCGCCTACGCTCCCTATCCTGGATTCCGCGCTGTCAACAGCGCGGTCGGCGAATACAATGGAAAGTTCATGGTCAATCAGCAAGTGCTGCGTGGTGGCGCCAGCGTCACACCGCCGGAGCATACGCGCATCACCTACCGCAATTTCTACCGGCCGCAGCAGCGCTGGATGTTTGCTGGCGTCCGCCTGGCGAGGGATCCTGCTGTTGCCGATACCGACGGATTTGCGACGGACGTCCAGGCCGGCTTGTCAGCCAAGCAAAAGCAACTATCTCCAAAATATTTTTACGACGCTATTGGTTCTAAACTATTTGAGGAAATTTGCTTAACGCCCGAATACTATCCAACTCGTACCGAGACGGCCTTGCTGCATCAAACGAGCGCCACGATTGCAGCACTGATACCGGACGGAGCTGTGTTGGTCGAATTTGGCAGCGGTGCCAGCGACAAAACACGCTGCCTCCTAGATGCGGCGCCACAGATCGCCGCCTACGTCCCCATTGACATCAGTGAGGACGCGTTGGGCAACGCCGCCGAACGCCTGCGCGTCCTCTATCCGGCACTGCAAATAGCGCCACTAGCGGGGGATTTCACGGAGGCACTGCAATTGCCACATGCTGTAGATCATCTGCCCAGAGTCGGCTTCTTTCCCGGATCGACGATCGGAAATTTCGCGCCCGAAGAGGCAGTGCGTTTCCTACGTCTTGCGCGGACACTATTGGGTGAAGACGCGATTTTTATCATCGGGGCCGATGTCGTCAAAGATGTCGCCACACTGCAAGCCGCCTACAACGATGAGCAAGGCGTGACGGCTCGTTTCAATAAAAATTTGTTGACACGCATCAACAGGGAACTGAATGGCGATTTCGATCTCAGTACATTTCATCATGAGGCCCGTTGGAACGCGGAGTTGAGCCGTATAGAAATGCATCTGGTCAGCCGCGTAGACCAAATCGTCAACGCTGCGGGACATTCCTACGCGTTCAAGATGGGCGAGACCCTTCATACAGAAAATTCGCACAAATTCACCACTGAGTCGTTAAGCGCACTCGCCGCGCAGGCAGGATGGACGGTATTCGCAGCCTGGGTCAGCGATGCGCCGCAATTTGCAATTTATGGACTAACACCTCAACCGTAAAGGACACCGATTATGAGCAAGACCATCAAAATACCTGGCCCCGATCATTCGATCACAATAGAACCAGCAAAAGTGCGCGTCGAAGTTGTACTTGGTGGCGCTGTCATCGCCAGCAGCACCGACGCATTGGTGTTACGAGAAGCCGCTTATCCGCCGGTCTACTATATCCCGCGCAAGGACGTAGATATGAGCCAACTTGTGCGCACAGAACATGCCACTTATTGTCCTTACAAGGGTGATTGCTCCTACTACAGTCTACCGGCAGGTGGCGAACGCTCGGCAAATGCCGTCTGGACCTATGAGACACCCTATGATGCAGTGGCTTCCATACGCGAGCATCTGGCGTTCTACCCAGATCGAGTTGATACGTTTCATGTCGGTTAAGATCTGCTTATAAAGTTCGATTCAACCAGAAAATGCAACGGCTAGATAGAGCCGTTGCGTTGATGTTTCATCGTTTAATGCTTTTCTCCGCCGGCCGTCAAGTTGCATAGCAATATAATTGAGTTTCGCCAGTGAGTGCCGTAGGCATACAAACCTTTAGCAAGGTGCAGGTGTAGTAAGTCGTTAATTTTCGTGCTTATGCCCAGCGACCATCCTCTCGCTTCTCAAGAACGCATTCGTCCGCAGGATCTGGTCGGAGAGAACTTTATTGCCATGGCGAATAAGGCAAGGGTGCTACGCGCCACGATTGACGACTATCTACTGCGAGAAGGCGTCGAAATTATTCCAACTCAAGGCGTGGACAACCCTGCCATGGTAATGTCTTTGGTGGCATCCACTCGCGGCGTCACGCTCATTCCAGCTTATGTGGAAAATCTGATGCCTTGGTCCGTCATTAGCCGTCCACTTGCAGGTACTCCGCCAACCATCGACCTTTGCGTTGGTTATAGCAAATCGAATACATCGCCGATTTTGAAATTGTTTATATCTCGACTTAGCCAGCTATCTGAACGAGCAGAGGCTGTGTAGTTGATTTGCAGCTCAGATTGATCCTGTTTTGCCTTATCCGTTGCCCCACTATTTCGCTTGAAGCACCAAGCCTCGTAGATATCTTGAATTACTAGATAAGGTTATCAGTCGTTGCAAACGTGGGGCAAATCCATGTGCAAATCAACACGATGAGTAAAAAATCTAGCAGTAGCGGTTCGATTATCAATAACCGCAGCGCGGTTAGCGGCCGATTTGTGACGGAGTATTATGCAAAGACACATCTCCGTACAACGGTAACAGAACGTAATAGGCGACCGGCACCATCTCCGATCAAGCCGAAATCAGCCCTCAATCGCGGGCTGATTTACTTTCCACATCTCGTCTAGGAAACATCTCTCGGGGGAAAGCACTTCGTCCTGTTACGAAGAATCTTTGTCGGAGCGGATTCGATATTTCATGATTTCATTGAGGGAATTTTTTGACGCGTAAAAATTCGGAGTTAAATGAACAAAATGAAGAAAAGTTCAAGACTAAGTGAATCTGAAGTTCAGAACCACATGAACCTGAAATTGAGCAATTCAGGTGGCGTGCGGGAAGCTAGTTCAGACTTAAAAGATTTCCGACAACTCTCTGAGAATGGCGACAAGACGAGGGCCGCATGTGGAGGTATATCCACAGGTTGGCTTGAAATGGACAGGCAATCCCGGCGTTTGTTCAGGATGCGGCCAGGATGCATGCTGATTGATGTCGGCGAAAATACGCCACTTGTTTAGTATTTTCCTGCACCCTCAGCCCTCTTATGTATCACTCTTTGAAGGGCATTGAGCACGGCACTGCCTATCCCGGCGGGATCTAGCGGTATGGATTGGGCATTTAATATTTCCTGCTGCAGTGCGTTTAATTCAGCAATGGCACGCTGATGACAAGGATCTCCTTCGAAAGCTGAGTATCCTTGCTCGAACATGTGGCGCTCCTCTATTGATTCTTGAATCACCGTTTTTGCCAAGCTCGCAGCAGGCATGTTACTGGTGAAAAAACTGAGCGCGGCGTCTTCCTGTTTGTCAGTACGGGAAGCGGCGGCGAGGGCTTGCATGCGGACGATCAGTACGCGCAGAAGGGGATTGAACAGGCGCGCGCTTTCAATGTGCTCGATCAGCTCTTGCTCGAGGCCAAGACAGCGTTGATCAAGCCAGACGGGAAGTACCAAAACATCGCTGGCCTCCAGTATGGCATCGGTATGCCGGGCATCGACGCCATCGGTATCAATGATGATGTCCTGATAATGCAGGCGCATGTAGGAATACGGATCTTCCAGCTCGGACAGCAGGTTTTGCGTGCCGCGCACAGTCAGTTTCGGTTTGACTGCCAAGTCATTACGCCGGGCACTCCATACCTGCGAATATTTTTGAGCACTGACATCAATGAGCAGCGTCTTGCGATGATTGCGCACGTACAGCGTGGCTAGGTTGGCCGCAAGCATAGCGCTTTTGAGATGGTCATTGGCGCTGAAGGTGGTAAAGATCATGTGGCCTCCTATCGATTGCAATCGTTGCGATAAGATCAGCCTAGTATTCGCAGCCTCAAGTTGTCGTAAAAATAGACTTGGAAGGTATAAAAAAGATATAAAACTACGGATCGCCGTGGAAGCCGCACAGCCAGTCGTGCCTCGTTGTTAAGCAGCCAAAAATAAAAAAGCGCCCCGGAATGAATCCGGGGCGCTTTCTGTTGAGGCGGTTAAAAAATTACTTGACCACGCTCAGCAGGGTGCGCTTGCCATCCTTGTACGAGTACAAGGTCAAAGTGCCGTTGAGGATGTCGCCCTTAGGGTCGAAAGCGATATCGCCGGTCACGCCCTTGTGATGGATCTTAGCCAGTTCTGGCAGATACACCTTAGGATCGGAGGAGCCAGCTTTTTGCATCGCTTCAACCATTGTCATAAACGCATCATAGGTATATGGAGCGTAGATCACGACTTCTTGCTTGAACTTCTTCTGATAAGCAGTTTTGAAATCGTCCAATGCCTTCTTGCCGGCCGGTGTTACACCGCCCGCTTCAGCGCAAACAACTTCGCCATCCTTCATGCCAGTGCCAGCCAAGGCAGGCAATTCAGTTGTACAGATACCATCGCCACCCATGAACTTAGCCTTGATACCCAACTGGTCCATTTGGCGCAGCATCGGACCAGCAACCGCATCCATACCACCGAAGAAGACCAGATCTGGGCTCTTGGACTTGATCGAAGTCAGGATCGCATTGAAATCGATTGCCTTGTCGGTCGTGAACTGAGTAGCCACCACGGTGCCGCCAGCAGCGATAGCGCTCTTGCGGAATTCTTCTGCAACACCTTGACCGTAGGCAGTACGGTCATCAATCACAGCAATGTTCTTGCCTTTGAGTTCGTTAATCGCATAACGTCCCAGGACGCCGCCCAATTGACCGTCGTTGGCGACAACGCGGAATGCTGTGTTGAAGCCTTGTTGGGTGTACTTAGGATTGGTAGCCGATGGCGAGATTTGTGGAATGCCAGCGTCAAAGTAGATTTTCGAAGCTGGGATAGTTGTACCCGAATTCATGTGGCCGATCACGCCCTTGACGCCCGCATCGACCAGCTTTTGCGCGACAGCAGTTGCTTGTTTCGGATCGGATGCGTCATCTTCTGCTACCAACTGGAACACAACCTTCTTACCGCCGATCATCGTTCCCTTGGCATTGAGTTCATCAATTGCCATTTGGGCGCCGTTTTCATTGTCCTTGCCGATGTGGGCGTTAGGACCAGTGATCGGTGCTACGTGGCCAATCTTGACAATCTCCTGTGCAGCAGCGGAGCCTGCAAAAATGAAGGCCAACGAAATTGCGCCAGCTAATGGAATTAATTTGATTTTTTTCTGCATGAATTACTCCTGAGGATTTAAACAACTACAGTCGGTGGTGCAATTTATTAACGAATAATATTAGAAAAATTCGCATTTGTGCAGACTCTTCTGAGTGCACCAAATCAGTGCGCATAAGAAATTGTAACAACGCAATTTCGACTGACGTTGCGACATATGCAAAAAGCGGGCCACATATTTTTATTGTGTGATGCAGCAAATTTCCCCGTGACAGAACTGGGGGGCCCTGGGACAGCGAACGTGGGCCGAGTTTGCATTTTTCGTAGCAATCTGTTGCTGCGCTGCGGCTTGGCCAGATCTGAATTCACGGGCCCGCGAGCGGTCTTCTGAAACCAATGCAAAAGGAGCTCGCATTATCATTCGCAGTATTTTCTATTGAGGAATTATTTTGTATTTTTTAAATGTCTAGTGCATTTTCAGACAATTCGGCGGGCCTGATTTTTCCTTTTGGGGGATTTCCATTTTGGTGCGCCATCTCAGATTATTCACATAACATCACAGCGCTGCGCTGGCGCAAACTAGCCGTCGCAGCGTCTCACCGGCGATTGCGGAAGGCGCTGCGCATACGGGGGGAGCCAGGCCAGACTATCACTTGCGGTCATTGTCAACAGGTGATGTCGCAAGTGACTGACGCAGGATCATCAGGCACCGCCAACGGTACCTGAAGCCGGCTTCATTTCAGTTGCAAGGCAGATGGCGTAGGAGCAACCGCAGTCCTGGCAAGTGTGCTGACAGGCGTTATAAGTGCGTGGTTATTGGCGGCAAGTTTGAAAACACTGACGGCCTGAGACAGCTTGACGGATTGCTCTGCGAGGCTGGCGGCGGCAGCGGCGGCTTGCTCAACCAACGCGGCATTTTTCTGCGTTGCTTCGTCCATCATGGTGACCGCCTCATTGACTTGTTGAATGCCGGTGTTTTGCTCTCCCGAGGCGAGCGAAATTTCGCTAATGATACTGGTGACGCGCTGCACCGATGACACCACACCATCCATGGTGGTACCTGCCTGCGCTACGAGTTGCACGCCAGTGTCGACTTTTTCCACCGATATGTCGATCAGACTCTTGATCTCTTTCGCCGCCGATGAGGAGCGCTGTGCCAGGCTGCGCACTTCGGTGGCGACGACCGCGAAGCCACGTCCTTGCTCTCCTGCGCGGGCCGCTTCAACCGCCGCGTTGAGCGCCAGGATATTGGTCTGGAAGGCAATGCCGTCAATGATGGCGATGATATCGACAATGCGCCTGGCTGACTCGCTGATTTCTCCCATGGTGCTGGTGACCTTGCCGACTACTTCACCTCCAGCAATGGCGACTTCGGAGGCCGAGCTGGCCGACTTGTTTGCCTGCGAGGCATTTTCGGCATTCTGTCTCACTGTCGAGGCCAACTGTTCCATGCTGGCGGCGGTTTGTTGCAGGCTCGATGCCTGTGCCTCGGTACGCCCGGACAGGTCCATATTGCCGCGCGCGATTTCCTTGGTCGACAGCTGAATCGAATCGACGTTGGCTCTGACGTCGCCGATGATCGCGACCAGATTGACGGTCATCTGCTGCAAGGCGCGCAGCAACTGACCGGTGTCATCTTTGCGCTTGGATTCAAACTTACTGGTCAGATCGCCACCGGCAATGGCACGAGCGACATTGGTGGCAAGTTTGAGAGGTCCTGAAATCGAGCTCAACAGCGAGTACCAGAAATAGCCCGCAGCAAACACACCCAGCAAAGTGGCGCCGCCAATCCAGTAACTGTCGTCGCCCAACTTGGCTGCGGCGCGCATGCCGGCACCGCCAAGGGCAATCAGCAACAGCATCAGGAAACTCATGATCAGACCAATGCGCATCGATAGCGACATCTGCGCAAGAGCGCGTAGACGCGCCGCGATGCCGCTGCTGACGACTTCACCTTGGCGCACGGTCAAACCCTTTGCGAGTCCTTCTCGAAATAGTTGGTAGGCCTGATCGGCGGCTTCGACCTGCTCTCGAGTTGGCTTGGTACGCACCGACATATAGCCGACCTGCTGGCCGTTTTCCTGCACCGGAGTGACGTTGGCCATGACCCAGTAGTAGTTACCGTTCTTGCAGCGATTTTTAACCAAGCCGTTCCATGGAACGCCGGACTTCAAGGTCTGCCACATATCGGCAAAGGCTTCCACTGGCATATCCGGATGACGTACGATATTTTGTGGCGCCCCAATCAACTCTGCCTCATTGAAGCCGCTAACCTCGATGAAATAAGGATTCACATACAGAATATTGCCCTGCAAATCGGTTTTCGAAACAATCGATTCTCCATCTTTCAACAAGTGTTCGACTTGAGTGACTGGTAGATTTGTACGCATGATTGCCTTTCGATATGAGTAATTTTGGCGCAATTGCTCCCGAATCGGCGGAGATTGAACGCCAACCATTTTCGATATTTACAAGGGCACAGAGCTTACGCAGATGCCAAGCAGAGCCCCGGTCTGCTTGAGCAAAGCATGCATGATCAATAAATAATTTTCTGACGCAAACCAGACCCAGTCGCCTTTGCCTACGTCTCTTCTTGTCTGCTTATCTTGCGCCCGTCAGATGCCGGGATAGCGGATTGCTACAGGTGGATTCGATGCCTATTCTCACGGCTTTGCCGCTGACTACGGCAAGCGCTGCGGCATCTGCTTTGAAGATGATTTCGAAGATACTCGCACGCATGTATTTACTGACTCTCTTCGAGTCTCGATGCAGCTGGGGATGATCGCTGCATTTTTTTGATACTACTCTGACTCGATTATGCGGACATATTTTCTTACACCAATGATGTAAAAATTCTGCAATGCGCAACAGACCCTAGTGGCAGTATTGATACATCTGTACTGCAGCGCCGAGACTTGTCTATTTTTGATGGTGTCCCGGTCATGACAACAGGTGCGAATTTTTTTTTGCAAAAAGATACCAAGAAGTATTTTGCGTGAAGCCTTTGTGTAAAAATTTTTCTAAACAGTCACGCCAGAATGTGGCGTGTCTTTTTCGTTTAGACGCGTGCCGGGCGCGGTGTTTGTCACGTGACGTCGCTGCTGCGTGCGTGCGCTGCCGGTTCACGGGCAGCGCCGAGAGGGCGCAATTTGAAGATGTCAACCGCCTGTGACAAGTGGCCAGCCTGTTCTTGCAATGACCGTGCAGCAGCTGCGGCTTGTTCGACCAGCGCGGCGTTTTGCTGGGTGACATCATCCATTTGCGTAATGGCTTGATTGACTTCTTCGAGACCCTTGCTCTGTTCCTGGGTTGCTAGGGAAATGTCACCGACGATGTCGGTGACACGCTGGACGCTGGCGACGACTTCATTCATCGTGCTACCGGCTTGCGCCACGAGCGTGGTGCCGTCTTCGACGTTGGCCACCGAATTGCCGATTAATTCTTTGATCTCCTTGGCCGCTGCGGCCGAGCGTTGCGCCAGTGATCGCACCTCCGATGCGACGACGGCAAAGCCGCGCCCCTGCTCGCCGGCACGGGCCGCTTCAACGGCCGCATTGAGCGCAAGAATATTGGTTTGGAAGGCGATGCTATCGATGACACTGATGATGTTGACTATTTTGCGTGAAGAGGTGTTAATCGCTTCCATGGTATTGACCACCTTGCCTACGACGCTACCGCCTTCGACCGCAATTGCACAAGCCGATACCGCGAGCTGATTGGCCAGACGGGCATTCTCGGCATTTTGTTTGACCGTCGACGTCAACTTTTCCATTGCCGACGCAGTTTCTTCCAGCGAACCCGCCTGCTGTTCGGTGCGCGAGGACAGGTCAAGGTTGCCCGAGGCGATCTCGGATGAGGCGCTCTGGATGGCATCGGTACCTGTGCGCACTTGCGTGACGATCGTCAACAGGTTGTCGTTCATCGCTTTGAGCGCATGCATCAGTTGGCCGGTTTCGTCGGTGCTGTCGGCATGGATTTCAGCGCTCAGATCACCATTGGCAACGCGTTTGGCGATATCCAGAGCCTCCTCCAACGGCTGCGAGACAATCTTCGCCACCCAGATCGCAAGGCCAAAGGCCACCACGATAGTGATGAGCAGGAATGCGGAAATGAGCAGCTTGGCGCTGGCATAAATATGGGCTGCGTTGTCATGCGATGTCACGACACCGTTTTCACTGACGGTGGTCAGTTTTTCTAATTGATTTTGCGCCTCGCGAAAGGCATTTGTTGATGCCGCATTGAGTAACGCCAGTGCTTCTTCCTTCTTGCCTGCGGCAGCCAATGCCATGATTTCGACGTGTTGCTCCACAAAAATGGTGATGTTCTTGTCTGTTTGCGTAAGAAATTCTTTTTCCGTGGCCGGCGCGGCTTGCGCGGCGTAGCTCTTACGATACTTATCCAATTCCGTGAGCTGAATTTGGCTGCCTTTGAGTGCCGCAACTGAGCGTTCAGGCGTTGTCGCCAGTAGATATTGCAGTTCAAAGCTGCGCGCGCGTGACATCGCTAGTTTGATCTGGGCAATCGTACGCACGCTTGGCAGCCAGTTGGTAGCGATCTCGGATGAAGCAAGATTGACTTGATTGAGTTGTATCAGGGAAAAGCCGCCCAAGGCAGCCACCAACACCAGAACAAGCGAAAATGACAAAAATAATTTCTTTGCGATTTTCAGGTTATAAAACCATTTCATGGTGATCTCCTTGCTACCGTCGATGAGCTTATTTCATCGAATATATTTGATGAAATAAAGTGTACTCATTCGAGTCTTATTTAGTGCAAATAATGGTGATAAATAAATCAACGAAATCAATTAAATGGTCAATTGCATTGACATGCGCAATGACGTTTGAAGCACATCGTTTTCGATAAAATGTCACGATTCTTATTCTGATAGATACAGATCAGGCAATCCTGAAGGGGCATCAGTTATGACGGCTGAGCCAGTGCTGGACGATGTCGAGAAACGACGCGGACGTAAAAGGTTTGGCAAGATAGTCGTCCATGCCGGCGACCAGGCAGCGTTCCCGGTCACCTTCGATGGCGCTGGCAGTGAGTGCAATGATGGGAATACGCGCACTATGGCGTGCCGCTTCTCGTTCGCGCCACAGACGAGTAGCTTCATAGCCGTCCATAACCGGCATCATGCAATCCATCAGTACTAGGTCAAAGTGCTCTTGAGTAAGGGCATCGAATGCTTGCTGCCCATTTTCGGCTACGCTGACTTGGTAACCCTTCTTGATTAGCAACATGCTCGCTAACTGTAGATTAATCTCGGTATCTTCTGCAATCAGCACGCGCAGATTTGCTGGATTAAACGTGATGTTGCTCTGTTGCTCCTCGTAGACAGCTGATGCTGCGGGTACGGCGGGCGCATTGACCGTGCTTGCTTGCGCAATAGTGCCGTCATGAATCTGGTCGGCATAGGTTTGTTGTGAATGATCGAGCGAGCTGTCGAGCAGGAGTTCGCTCATGCCGGGAATACCGTTCATGGGGGAGCGGATCTCGTGACTCATGATGGTCAGAAACCGCGATTTGGCTTGATTGGCCTGATTCGCCTGTTCTTTGAGCAGGCCGGCTTCTTTGGCATC
>Ga0302152_10000506_pt1 | contig 18215 bp, 9 predicted proteins | sample I_Bog_N2_1_FD_192434 | JGI IMG/M metagenome (GOLD analysis project Ga0302152, IMG submission 192434) | Peat permafrost microbial communities from Stordalen Mire near Abisko, Sweden - I_Bog_N2_1 | ecosystem: Environmental > Terrestrial > Soil > Wetlands > Peat | place: Sweden: Abisko, Stordalen...
GTGTAGAGGCGCACGTAGAGCGTGACACCCAATGCGGGGAGGGTTGGAACGACGATGGAGGTGGCGGTGGTGACGCCTGAGTCAAACATGTCAGTCGATCCGGGCCCACTGATGCCCATGGAGAGGCCGTAACGGGAGACGCCGTATCCTGGCGACCAGGCGAAGGGGATGTTGGAGATGCCGAGGGTGGTTCCGGGAGTGGGCGAGTTGATGGTGGCTGCGAGCGGCGTGGCCAGGGTGTAGGTGTAGTCCTGGTGCTCCCAGCCGGCGGAGCTCTGCGTGACGGTGTAGAGGCGCACGTAGAGCGTGACACCCAATGCGGGGAGGGTTGGAACGACGATGGAGGTGGCGGTGGTGACGCCTGAGTCAAACATGTCAGTCGATCCGGGCCCACTGATGCCCATGGAGAGGCAATAGCGGGAGACGCCGTATCCTGGCGACCAGGCGAAGGGGATGTTGGAGATGCCGAGGGTGGTTCCAGGGGTGGGCGAGGTGAGCGTTGCGAGCCCAGGTCCGACGTTGAAGCTCCCCGAGCCCGTCAATGCAGGGGTCACTGTATCCGTGGCCGTAATGGTCTGTGTCCCCGTCGTCTTGAGAGTCACCGTCGCCTGGCCTACGCCGCCCGAAAGCGTGATTGGGCCAGGATTTACAAAGAGGGGATCGGAACTGGTGAAAGTCACGGTGCCGTTGTAGGTGGTAACGGTGTGGTTGGAAGTGCTCAGAGCCGTTATCGTGATGGTGAAGGACGTACCGGCAGCCACAGTAGCCTTGGTCGTAACCGAGAAAAGGTCCGCGGCTCTGGCCGTTCCGCTCACCGCGATCGATTGCTGCGGTCCAGCCACATTCAGCGCGTTGTCGGTAAGTGTAACGTCCTCACTCAGCGCACCGATATGCTCGGGGGTGAACTGGATGGGCACGCCACACGCCGACCCAGGGTTCAGGCTTCCCGCACCGCAACCCCCACTCGCCGCGGAAAAATCGGCGGGAAAACTGACGGCCGTCAAGGTGAGCGTCTCGTTGCCGATGTTGACGGCCAGCACCGTCTGCGTGCCGTCAGTGGTGTCGGTTGCGCCGACTGCCGTAACTGTTGGGAAGTTCACCGCGGGCGGCTGCGAGCGCTGCACCTCCACCACGCGGCTGAAGTAATCTGCGAAGAGCAGATCGCCGGCCCCGTCCACCGCCATGGGGCCAAGGCTAACTGAGATGCCGTTCGCCTCGGGCTGAGCAAAGGAAATCTGGTCGTAAAAGTTCCCGGAAATAAACTCAAAAACAGTAGCGGGGAAGAATGACGTGGCGAACACATCGCCCAAACCATCGACCGCAAGCCCATATATTGCAGCTTCGTAATAGTCACTGCTTGGCACGAAAGCAATTTGCGCGCCCCCGCCGGCTGGAACCTCCACCAGCGCATCGGGGCATCCAACGAACACATCGCCCGCTCCATCCACCCCTAGGGCGGTGATTCCACAGCTGCCGCTCGCCGTCGGGGTGATCGCTATTGCCTCGCCGCCGCCAGCCGGAACCTCCACCACGCGGCTGTTTCCGGTATCGGCGATGAACAGATCCCCCGCTTCGTCCACCGCCAGTGCGCCGGGCCCGTTCAATCCAAGTCCATTCACGGTGGGAGCAATGGCGATCGGTGTGCCGCCACCGGCTGGCATCTCTACCACACGTTCGTTGCCACTGTCGGCGATGAACAGATCACCAGCGCCGTCCACAGCCACGTTGCCCGGCCCATCCAGCGCTTTGCCATTCACCGTCGGGTCGATTGCGGTCGCCGCGCCGCCGCCTGCCGGGACCTCGACCACGCGGTCGTTGTTCGGGTCCGCGATGAACAGATCGCCGGCACTGTCCACAGCTACGCCGGTGGGATACCCCAACCCGAGGCCATTCACCGTCGGGCTGATGGCAGTCCCGGTGCTCGAAGCAATAAAGGTCTGTCCGAAGGTTGAAAACTTCACGCTGGTCTCAAACGCGATCTGCGGCCCGGTTCCGGTTCCGTAGATTGGCACGCTACCCAGCACCGTCCCGGTATTACCTGCTTCTGAAAAGAACACGACTGCACCCATGCGCAGTCCGGGAGCCCTGGGCGTGAACGTCACGTTGACGGTGCAGGTAGTGGCCGAGGAGTAGTCCTTTGCCGTGCAGGTGCTGCCTGTCGCATTGGTAAAGTCCAGGTTGGGCGCACCCTGGGTGACGACGCCGATGCTGCCCACCGTTGTGCCGGCGGCGACTGAGAAGCTCAGCGTCTTTGCCGCGCTTGCGGAGCCGATGGGCTGCGAGCCGAAGTTCTGGCTGGCGGCGGTTCCGGTGTAGGTGACTTGGGCCGAGGCAGCCGCGGGTAGAAGCAGCACGGCGATCGTCGAAAGAACAAAAGAGCGGTGTAGACGGGGGCAAGACCAGTTGCCAAGAAGGGACTTGACTGAAGATGGCATGGAGAACCTCTTCCTTGCGTAAGCGGTCAGCCGGAAAGTGGGGCGAACAGCGGTCAGGAACAGTCCACCCTTCGCCCGCAGCGAACGAACAGACTGGTGAGTCTCCAGAGCGGTCGAGCGAACGAGCACCGCAAACACGGCTACAGCTTACTCGCTATTGAAGCGAATGAACACAAGAATTCGCTTGGAGTCGGCGCAGGGGTCACACGGCGGAGAAGGCGGCGGCGGTGCGCTATCGGTTCATTCTGGCCGTAATGTTCGGCGTGGGCCCTGTTGCAAGGCGGTGTTCAGCCAGCGGCGCTTTGGCCGTTCTTTCCTCGGCTGCGCTCTTCCCGATGGCGGGCTTTTTCTCTCTGGCGAAGGGTCAAGCCACGAACCAGATTGACGTATCCCCGCTCAAGGCAGGCGCGGCAACGCACGGGATATTGCAGGAAGACAAGGCGAACCATATCCTCCCTACGCAGGCGCGAGGTGTGCATTTTTTGCGATCCACAAAGAGAGCATTTCATATGGTACGGGCCCCAAGGTGCGCAAAGACAGTTGTGATCAAGTCAGGGAAGAAACGCGTTTCATCTATGGGGAAGCATAAGGTGAAACGGTAAATCTAAATTAGCACGGATATGCATTGCCGCAACGGCTTGCACTCATGAAGCGGGCGATCCAGAGGATTTTTCTCACCAATCAAGACGGAAAGAGCGAACCGGACGATTTGGAGAGCGCGGCGAGGCGTGGCCGGCGGCGGGTTTGCTGGAGCACCGGAGCGGCGAGGATGGTGGCGATCTCGCGGAGTTCAACGCGGGCGTGGTGAATGAGGGCGGCTACCGCGTCAGGGCGCGCGATGGGGCTGGCGGCGATGAGAGGCAGGCGAGATTGAGGCTCGGCCTGGGCTTCGCGCTGCGGGGTGGCGAGGGCGAGTTTTGGGGCTTCGCTTTTCGGTGCGTCGAGTTTCGCCGCTTCGATTCTCGGTGCTTCGAGGGGCTGGGGTTCGGTCCGATTGGGCTCGGCGCGGCGGCTGTCTTCAAGGGCCTGGCGCGCGCCGGCGAGGGTGTATCCCTGGGCGTGGACGAGGCGCTTGATCTCCACCGCGAGCTCGACTTCGCGGCGGCGGTACAGGCGCTGGCCGGTTCCGCTTTTGTTGGGCTTGAGCTGGGGGAACTGCGACTCCCAGAAACGCAGGACGTAGGTCTCGACGCCGCAGATACGCGCCACATCGCCGATCTTGAAGTACAAGCGATCGGGGATGGTCGGCGTCGCGGCGAAGGTGCGCTTGCGGGCGAGTTGCATGGTCATAAGGGGACGACGAGGAGCGGAGCCTGCCGATCGATAGGCTGCGCTCAATCTAAGCGCAGTATAGGACACAAACTGCAGGAAGAGCGGAGCAAAATTAGACGAATCTCAGAATGGTTACCGGGAAAGGCACCATTGCATGGAGCAGCCATTGCATGGAGCAGCCATTGCATGGAGCAGCCATTGCATGGCGCAGACGCTTGCGGGAGGCTCACCCGGGCTTATTGCTTCCCACCCATGCGCAGAAAACGCGGAACGGATGGGAAGCAGAGCTTCACGCGGCCCGAGGGACGGTATCGCAATCGCGGGGCTCGTACTGGTCGAGCGAAGTGAAAAGACGCGCGGCTTCGCCGCGTAGGCGATTTCAAAATTCGCACTGGTGGTCCTTTCGGCCCGACTGAAGTCAGGCCCTAGGAAGAAACTGCATGGGAATTGTCAGACGGCAGGCCTTCATCGACTCCCACTCATCGAGCAAAAAACGCTCCGACCCAGAGGGTACCCCGATGGGGCACAGTTTCATCCATCGCGGGTCGGCGAAGGCGGTGGGCGACTGTTACAGTGCGCGCCCAACGCGGAAAGCCGGGGTCCATTGCATGGAGCAGACGCTCGCAGGGGCGTACTGCTTCCCACCCATTCCGCAGAAAGACGCGGAATGGATGGGGCACCCGGCAGCGGCTCGCAGGGGCGTACTGCTTCCTATGCGTGTTCGGGGCGGGTGATTGGGGTGCGCGCGGGGGAGTGGTGAGGGGCGGCGCGGAGATATTGCCGCGGCCAGGGGTCGGGTTGGTCGAGTGCGGCAGCGGCGTGAAGGGGCCAGTAGGGATCGCGGAGCATCTCGCGGGCGAGCAGCACGATGTCGGCTTCGCCGTGGGCGACGATGGCGTTGGCCTGGGCGGGGTCGGTGATGAGGCCGACGGCGGCGGTGGGGATTTCCGCTTCGCGGCGGATGCGGGCGGCGAACTCGACCTGGTAGCCGGGAGCGAGGGGAATCTTCGCGTAGGGAACCATGCCGCCGGAGGAGGCATCGACCAGGTCGACGCCGCGCAGGCGAAAGAGCTTGGCGAGCTGGACGGATTCGTCGATGGTCCAGCCGCCATCCGCCCAATCCGTGGAAGAGATGCGGACGATCAGCGGCAGGTGGGAGGGCCAGATGGCGCGCACCGCGTCGACCACCTGGAGAGTGAGGCGGGTTCGGTTTTCAAAGCTGCCGCCGTAGTTGTCAGTGCGCTGATTGGCGAGGGGGGAGAGGAACTGGTGGAGCAGGTAGCCGTGGGCGGCGTGGATTTCGACGAGGTCGAAGCCGGCTTTGAAGGCGCGGTGCGTGGCCTGGCGAAAGGCTTCGATGACGGCGTCGATGCCGGCCTGATCGAGAGCCGTGGGGACGGCGTAGGTGGGGGAAAATGCGAGGGCGCTGGGCGCGACGGGCTGCCAGCCGCCTTCAGAGGGGTCGAGCAGGCGTTCACCGGTGAAGGGCGCGGACATGCCGCCCTTGCGGCCGGCGTGGGCCAGCTGGATGCCTGCACGCGCGCCTTGTTGATGGAGAAATGTTGCGATGCGCTGGAGGTTGGGAATGTGCTCGTCTTTCCAGATGCCGAGGTCGGCGATGGAGATGCGGCCTTCGGGCACGACGGCAGAGGCTTCCAGAATGACCAGGCCGGCTCCGCCCTGGGCACGTGCGCCTAGATGGACCAGATGCCAGTCGGCGGCAAATCCGTCGACGGAGGAGTACTCGCACATGGGCGAGACGCCGATGCGGTTGGCGAAGGAGACGGAACGAAGCTGAAAGGGCGTGAAAAGAGGCTGGCTCATCGGTTGAATGGATGCTTGGGGAGGGATGAAGGGTTCGATGAAATGATGGTGCGCCACGCGCGGTCATTCCGATGCAAGGTTATTTGTAATTGTTGGTGAAAGGCCGGCGGCTCAACAGGCTGCGGAAAAGGCCTGGTTTTGGGCGAAACTCGGCAAAAGCATACCTCAGGGGCTGAAGCCCTTGTTGATTTAATTGGCTTTATACCGGGGATAAATCCCCGGCCTACGGCCCGAACGAGTTTTTCCGCAAGCTGTGAAGTCGTGCCCCTTCGCACATCTATGGGAAGTCGGAGTTTTTCCGCAAGCTCAAAAAGACGTTTCATTTGAAGGTCGGTATTCAGGGGCCTCGACCCACTTTGTGGGTACCCCGGCCCCTGCTCCTTCCGGATTATTGCTTTTTGAGGATGGCGTTGCCTTTTTCGTCGGCGAGGATGACGCCTTCAAGGTGACGGAAGGAGGCAGCCTGGGAGGATGGCAGCTCGACTTTGCGGACGACGTATTCGCGCTGGTAGTGAAGGAGGTTGCCCTTGGTGGTGAAGGAGGAGTGGTAGCTGGCGAAGTCGAGGTCGATGTCGACCGGGTCAGGGGTTTCATCGACGCTGTAGCCGGCGGGGAGAGCGATGTCGAAGCTGTCGCTCCAGCGGCCGGTGGCGGTGAGGTCGATGGGGACGGTGCGGGGCTTGTCGTTGAAGGGGATTACGTCGGTGCCGACCACGCGGGGGCGAATGAGCAGGAGTGTGCCGGCCTGGTGGGCGTAGCGTGCGGCGGTGAGCTTGTAGTGAACCTCGATGGGCTTGTCGAGTTCGGAGGGCTGGACGAATTTGAGCGAATCGAGAACAGCGCCGGGGACGTCGCGGGCGACGGCGGTCTCGAATCCTTCGCGGCGTTCTTTTTCATCGGCCATTTTGAGGATGTTGCGCAACTCTCCGCCGCCGCTGCCGGAGCGGATGAGGTCGACGGAGCCGGTGAGTGTTCCGTCGGGGGCGAGGGTGAAGGAGCCCTTGCGCTCATTGGGATTGGCGTCAGGCGGAAGGATGGGCAGGGCGATGATCTGACTGGAGGCGCCCGCGGCGAGCGTGGCGTAGCTGCCTTGTTCATAGGAGGGGAGGTTGCCGACGGGAGTGCGCTCGTTGGTGGGGTCGAAGATGAGGTAGCGCTTGCCGTCTTTGGCTTTGACGACCGCCTGGAGGCGAGGGTCCTGAACGTCGGCTGGAATCTCGATGGCGGTGATCATGTGGTCGCCCATCATGGAGGGGAAGTCAGGGTCGACGATGCCGCGGCGGTCGTCGACGGGAACATAGAAGGCGTGGATGCCGGCGACCTGGAGCATGGAGATGAGCAGGGTGGTTTTGTCTTTGCAGTCACCGTATTTATTGCGGTAGATGTCGGAGGCGTGATTGGCCTGGAGGCCGCCAATGCCGCGGATCACGATGAAGTAGCGAATGTTTTGCTGGATAAACGCGGTGATGCGGCTGAGTTTGGAGTAGAAGTCGGGCGCGCCGGCGATGAGGGTCTGGACCTGGGAGGTGATTTCAGGTGAAGGCGCGGGCCGATCCGCCTCAAGCGTGGTGAACCACTGGCCGATGGCGCGCCATTGATTGTCTTTGCCATCGACGGCGGCATCGCCCCATTGGACGGACATGCGGGCGACGAGGGCGGCCGTATCGGGGCGGGAGGGGATGTCGCGCAGGATGAGCGCGGGCACTTCTTTCACTTCCCAGCGCCAATGGTTGGGAGCAACCTCAACAGGCTTCACGGGGGCGTAGCCGTGCCAGGATTCAGTGTGGGCGCGGCCGGCGGGCAGGTCGATTTCAAGAGCCTGGAAGACGGCGGGCAGGTCTGTCTGGAACTGCCAGATATTCTCGCGATCGTAGGGTGCGAGGAGTTCTTCCGACTCGCAGACCACGGTTGCGCCTACATCGATGGCGGGGGGCCGGGCAACGCGCATCTTCTCAGTGAAGAGCGTGATCTGATCGTCGGTGTGGCCGCCCTCGAAGAAGTCGGTGTCTTTGGCGGGGTATTGCTTTTCGTCGGCTGCGATGGTCCAGGCATAGAAGTGGTTGATCTTCTCGTCTACGTCGTAGATGACGGCGCAGATGCCCTCATCGCGGCCCTGGGGCTTGAGGATGCGAACGGCCTTGCGCCGGCGTTCAATTGCGCGGCCCTTGCCATCGACGGTCTCGAGATGCTCATCGTAAAGAATGACGGCGGAGGCATCCTTGGCGTAGTCGGGAGTTTTGGTTTTGGCTGCCTCCAGGCCCCAATCGGGAATCTGCTTGTCTTTGCCGAACCAATCGGCATGGAGGGGTACGGCGGCAACGAGCAGAAAAGCGGCGAACGGGAAGGAGATGGGCCGAAGCAACGAGGCGAGCGGGGCGTTCATGGTCAGTTTCCTTTTACAACGGCAGCTCGCGTGAGGACGAGTTGTTGTTGATCGGCGAGGGCGATCTTCTGGAAGTAGTCGTGGAGGTCGGTGTATTCCTTTGAATCGAGGATGGCGTAGTTGTGAGCGAAGCTGCGGACCACGATGACATCGCTGTCTTTTGTTGCGGAGGCGATTTTGAGCATGGCGTGTTCGGGCCAGGTAAGCGCGGCGGTCTGCGGAGCGCTCTCGACGGTGTACCCGGCGGGAAGGTGGTAGACAACCTGATCCTGCTCCATGCTGGCGTAGTGGACATCGACGGGCACGGAGCGCTTGTCCTGCGCGACGAAGGGATGTTTGGCATGGGATTGAAAGAACAGGCCGGGCAGGAAGAAGTGTTTCCCGGTGGCGGTAGCGATGATGCCGGAGACCTTGACGGTGGCCATGAGGTTCGATTCGTATTCGTCGAGGGCGAGGAAGTGATCGAAGTCGACTTCGACGCCGTCGGGCATGTCGGCCCGGATGGATTCGTTGAACTGCTTTTTGACCTCATCGGCGTCGTTTTGGAGGGCGAGTTGGCGCCAGTGGAGGGCTTCAGGGCCGGTCATGACATAGCGGATGGTGCCCTTGACGCTGCCGTCGGTGTCGACGGTGAGGTCGGCGGTGCGCTGGACCACTGCGGTTTTGAAGACGCCCTGGGGTGTTGTCGCGAGGATGGCGCCTTTGTCTGAGAGGCGGAAACCGGAGGCGATGGTGTGCTTCCAACTGAGCAGGCCGAAGGGGCACATTTTTTGCCCTGGATCGAGGAAGACATCTTTTCCGTCGAGGTTGAGGACGGCAATGTAGTCGTTCAACTGGCCTGCGTAAAGGTAGCTCGGATCGAAGAATGCCTTGCCGCGGTCGACCACTTCCATGGGCCAGACTTTGAGGCCGGCGGCGCGTGCGAAAGCGACAAAGAGCAGGGCCATGTCGTCGTCGGTTCCGCTTTGCTGCTTCCAGACGTCCTCAGCGCCTTTGATGGGCTTGAGCTTCTCGGCCTTGCGCTCGGCCTCCGATTTTGTGCGGCTGAAGCGGGTGTTGTCGAGCTTCATGACAGCGGCATAGATCTTGCGCGCCTTTTGTTCTTCGGTGTCGGACGGGGCGACGATCTGGGAGAGAGCCTGCTTGATCTGGCCGGAGGGATTGGTGAAGCGCTCGGCACTCTTGGCCCAGGTTTTGGTCTCGCTATCCCAGAAGTCTTTCCCGGAGTGAGCGTAGGTGTAGTAGAACTCGACCTTCCATTTGAGCGTATTCAGGGGCGGCATCCAATCCTCGCTGGGAATGGCGGGGATGTCTGCGAGGTCGACGGTGAAGCGCCCCGTTGCGTCGTGTATCACCTGATCCTGCCTCACTCCTTTCACGGAGAACATGAGCTGGCTGAGGACATCTCCGCGCGCATTGCTGAGGTAGCCGGACCTGGAAGGGACGAAATAATAATGCGCCTTGCGGACGTAGAGCGGCTGCTGGACATCCCAGGTGGGTGAAGAGACGATGTCGTCGTCGTAATGGATCTGGAGGCGGTATTCGAGGATGCTGCCGACCTCGGCGCTGGGCAGGGTGAAGACCATCTGATTGACCTGCTGGTCTTTGGTCTTGAAATCCGTCAGATCGCTGGGCTTGGCGGTGAGGGGGACGATGGTTCCGTCGGCGTGAATGGTGCGGCCCTTGATGTCAGAGACTTTGAAGTTGGTCCGGTAATAGGGAATGTGGATGGTGGCCTGCTCCTTGCCTTTCTCCGTGAGGACCTTGATGCGCTCATAAAAAGTCTGGTAGTGGGCCATGTCGTCGGTGGTTTCTTCGCGGTAGAGGTAGATGGCGGCGGCGCCGGGAGCCTTGGGTTCGGCGGTCATCTTGAGTTCTTCGTCGGTGGGCTGCTGGAACTGTGCGCGCAGCAGGCTGGTGGATGCGAGGAGCACGAACAAGAGAATGGAACGCAAGAAGAAGAAGTTCCGCATGAAATTTTCCTTTTGGGAGACAGGGCCAGTGTAACCCGAAAGGACATGGGAGTGAGGGCGTTTTTTGATTTCGGAGTCTTGGCGTTGTTTGGGGTGGATGGCTAAAGCAATGAGAACGAAGATGTTGCGAGTTATGGCATGGAATAACTGGAACTTGAAAACCTTAGCTTGCCGTTCATTTTCGAGTTAATAACCGGCGGCTACAGCGTGGCGCGGCGGCTCGGTTCCCGGCGCGGGAGGCGCAATCTACAAGAGTGGGGAATATCGTGGCGGACGGCCTGCGCGGGGTAGACTGGTGCGTGCTCGTAAATCGATTGAGGAGAGGCTCTGCGATGAGACGGATTGGTTTGCTGTGGGTGTTGGTGTTGCTTGGTGTGGCCGGCGTGTGGGCGCCGAAGGCGATGGGGCAGTGGAACACGCCGAATCCGGTGGTGAGCTTTGAGAAGCGCGCGGATGGCGTGGAGGTTCGGCAGAAGGATGGGGTGCTGCGGCTGGAGGTGAAGGCGGAGGACTTGATTCACGTGACGTATTCGCCGCTGGATTTCCAAGGGCCGGAGCGGGCATCGGATTGGGTGGTGGTGAAGAAGGATTGGCCGGCGGCGGCGTTTGACGTGAGCGAAAACGGCAGGGCGATTACGTTGGCGACGGCGAAGCTGCGGGTGGTGATCGAGCGGGAGAGCGGGGCGGTGCACTATGTGGCGCCGGAGGGCGAGACGGGCGCTGGGGCTACTGGACCTGTTGCGACGGGGCCCGGTTCGACGGGGCGCGGGATGCGGGGCACGATGCTGGCGACGGACGCGTCCCGGAGCCTGCGGCCGGTGGAAGTGAATGGGGAACAGACATTTCATGCGGAGGTGGTTTTTCCGATCTATGGGTCGCATGAAGGGCTTTATGGATTGGGGCAGCACCAGGCGGGGGTTTGGAACTATCGCGGGGAGACGGTCGACCTGTCGCAGGAGAACACGAATATTGCGATTCCGCTGCTTATATCGACGAACGGGTATGGGATTTTCTGGAATAACTCGTCGCGCAGCCGGATGAACAACCGGTTTATCCATGCGCTTTATTTGAGTGCGGAGGTTGCGGACCGGGTGGACTACTACTTTATTTACGGGCCGGAGCCAGATGCGATTGTGGGGCGGTATCGCGAGCTGACGGGCGAGGTTCCACTGTTCGGGCGGTGGGCTTATGGGTTCTGGCAGTGCAAGAACAAGTACCAGAGCCAGGCGGAGATTGAGGGCGTGGCGGCCAAGTACCGGGCGGAACACATTCCGGTGGACAACATTGTGCAGGACTGGTTCTGGTGGGTGACGATGGGCGAGATGAAGTGGAATCCGCACTATCCCGATCCGCAGGGGATGATCGACACGCTGCACAAGGAGCATTTTCATTTGATGGTTTCGATCTGGCCGTATTTCAGGCCGGGCAGCGCGACTTACGACGAGTTCGATAAGAACGGTTGGTTTATTGCGAAGACGGTGCAGGGGAGTTTTCATCCGGTGGGGCAGGCGCTGTATGACCCGACCAATCCCGCGGCCCGGAAGAAGTATTGGGAGAACGCGAACACGGCGTTGTTTCAAAAGGGCGTGGACGCGTGGTGGCTGGATACGGATGAGCCGGAGACGGAGGGGCGCGAAGACAACATTCTGACGACCAACAAAATGGCTCTTGGATCGGGCGCGCGGTATGCGAACGTCTATCCGCTGTTTCATACGGGCGGGGTGAGCGAGGGGCAGAGGGCGGCGTCGGACGCGAAGAGGGTGTTCATTCTGTCGCGGTCGGCTTACGCAGGGGCGCAGCGATTTGGGGTGACGGCGTGGTCGGGGGATGTGCTGAGCGACTGGCTGACGTTTCAGCGACAGATTTCAGCGGGGCTGAACTATTCGATTTCTGGAATGCCGTATTGGACTACGGATATTGGCGGGTTTATTTCCGGTGGAAATCTGAACGATCCGAAGTTTCGCGAGCTGTTTGTCAGGTGGTTTGAGTTTGGGGCGTTCTCGCCGATCTTCCGGGTGCATGGAACGCGGAATCCGGATGAGAACGAGCTGTGGTCGTATGGGCCGGAGGCGGAGAAGATTCTGGTGGACTACGACACGCTGCGTTACCGGCTGATGCCCTACATTTACTCGCAGGCGTGGCAGGTGACGAGCCATCACGGGACGTTGATGCGGCCGCTGGTGATGGACTGGCGGGAGGATGTGGAGGCCGAGAACACGGGCGATGAGTATCTGTTTGGGCCGTCGATCCTGGTGGCTCCGGTGTACACGGAGGGCGCGACTTCGCGGACGGTGTATTTGCCGAAGGCGACGTGGTACGACTTCTGGACGGGTGGAAGGCAAGAGGGTGGAAAGCGGATTGAGGCGGACGCGCCGCTGAGCAAACTGCCTCTGTTTGTAAGAGCGGGAGCGATTGTGCCGATGGGGCCGGCGATGGAGTGGAGTACCGAAAAACAAGAGGATCCAATTGAGCTGCGGGTTTATCCGGGGGCGGATGGGGATTTTGTTTTGTATGAGGACGAGAACGATGGGTATGCGTATGAGAAGGGCGCGCATGCAACGATTGCGATGCATTGGGACGATGGGGCGAAGACGCTGACGATTGGAGCGAGAGAAGGAAGTTTCAAGGGGATGCCGATGGGGCGGATTTTCCGCGTGGTGATAGTTGGGAACGAGCATGGCGTTGCGATTGGTGAGAGCGAGAAAGCAGAAATAGAGGTGCGGTACGACGGGAAAAAGTTGGTGTTGAAGCCGTAAATCTGGTTAGCGAGTTAGCGAAGAGGCGCCCCAAGTGCGGGCGCCTCTTCTGTTGGCGGGTTGGCGAGTTGGCGGGGCGTTGCCGGGGTCAGCGGGATTCGAGCATGGTGGTGACCAGGGCCAGCGGGAGGCCGACTACGTTGAAGTAGTCGCCGACGATGCGGGGAATCCAGCGGGCGGCACGGCCCTGGATGGCGTAGGCGCCGGCTTTGTCCATGGGCTCGCCGGTGGCGATGTAGGCGGCGATTTCCTGGTCGGAGAGGGTGAGGAAGGTGACGCCGGTGACTTCGGCGGCTACCTCGGTGCGGGTGGCGGTGACGACGGCTACGCCGGTGATGACGCGGTGGGTGCGGCCGGAGAGCAGACGGAGCATGCGGGCGGCGTCGGCTGGGTTTTCGGGTTTGCCGAGGATGTGGTTGTCGAGGGTGACGGTGGTGTCGGCGCCCAGGACGGTAAGGCGTTGGGGATCGGGGTTCGGGTCTGCGGCGGGGAAGCATACCTCAGGGGCTGAAGCCCGGTCTTCTTGGGCATCTTTTTTGGCACGACTGAAGTCGTGCCCTTTCAAAGCCAATTCTGGATCGACATTTGAGGCCAGTTCGCGATAGACGGCTTCGGCTTTTTCGCGGGCTAGGCGGACTACGTAGGCTATGGGGTCTTCGTTGGGGAGCGGGTCTTCGGGGATGTTGGCGGGATGGACCTCAAACGTGAAGCCGGCTTGGGTGAGGAGTTCGCGGCGGCGGGGCGAGGCTGAGGCGAGAACCAGCATGTTCAGATGGTCAGCCCGGTTTGGAGGCCGCCGGGGGTGGCTAGGCCCCAGGCCATGGCGGGGGTGTTGTGGGCTAGTCCGAAGCGGCCGTCGGGGCCCAGGAGGATGATGCCGCCGTGGCCGCCGAGGCGCTTCGAGAGATAGTCGATGGCTTCGCGGGCGGCGATCTCAGGGGCGGAGCCGGCGGCGACTCGGTCGGTGGCCCACTTGCCTAAAACCAATTTCATAATGGGTTCGCCCCAGCCGGTGAGAGAGACGGCGGCGGCGAGATTGTCGGCGTAGCAGCCGCAGCCGATCAGGGACGAGTCGCCGACGCGGCCGGGAGTCTTGTTGAGCGTGCCTCCGGTGGAGGTGGCGGCGGCGAGGTTGCCGTGGCCGTCGAGGGCGACTGCGCCTACGGTGTCATGGCTGTCAAAGTTAGGTTTGAACGCTGTTGCGGGGTCTTTGTCGTCGGGGATCTGGCCGGAGAAGGTCTCGTCGGCCAGGCCTGCGGATTCGCGGGCCTGGGCTTCGCGGAGGCGATCGCGCTCGCGGTCGAGGACTAACTCTGCGTTGTCAATGAGGGTCATGCCGTGGGAGGCGGCGAAGCGCTCCGCGCCTTCCGCGACAAAGTAGACATGCGGCGACTTTTCGAGGACCAGGCGCGCGGCCTGGATGGGATTGCGCAGGCGCTCGACGCAGGCGACGCCTCCGGCCTTCATGCGGCCTCCGTCCATGAGCAGGGCGTCGAGCTGCACGCGGCCATCGGAGGTGAGGAAGCTGCCGCGGCCGGCGTCGAATGTGGGGTCGTCTTCAAGGACGGTGACGGCGGCTTCGACGGCGTCGAGGGCCGAGCCGCCGACGGAGAGGATGGCGTAGCCGGCTTCAAGGGCGCGGCGTACGCCGGCTTGGTGTGCGGCTGCCGCGTCGGCTGGAATGGCCCATGCGCCGCCGTGGACCAGGAGTGTGGGATCGTGCGTGGCTGGGGATGTCACGGAGCTTATGGTAGAGCATTTGGGGGAACGGCGAAACGGTTGTCAAGAAAATGGGTTGGGGTGAACAGTGATAAAGCATTGAAAGGAATAGAGAAAATAGGCACGAGAGGGTTTGCGTGTAATTAGGTGCTAATCCGCTAAGCTTAGAACAACGACAGCGAAACGAACTCGACTTCGGGCTAGTTCAGCACAATTGGATGAAAAGAGGGGCGATTCCGAAAAAGGAGTCGCCCTTTTCGGATTGTTGACACAGGGGCTAAAGCCCTTTCTCTCAATCTAAACGGCTTGCGGGGCGAGTAAACTCGCACCCTGAAGAGAAACCGCATGGGAATTGTCAGACGGTAGGCCTTCATCGACTCCCACTCTTCGAGCAAAAAACGCTCCGACCCAGAGGGTACCCCGATGGGGCACAGTTTCATCGCTCGCGGGTGGGCGAAGCCGGTGGGCGACTGATACAAAGCCCGTCGAAAGGGGAGTTTTTCACCAAGCTGTCAAGTCGTGCCCTTTCGCACATCTACGTCGGATTGAGATTTTGCAGCGAGTTGGGGCGATTCCGAAAAGGGATTGCCCTTTTTTTGTTTCTGCACGAGTGCGGAATGCCCGGGAATGGCGGATGGATGACAACACGGACGAACACAACAGCACGGAAGAACGGCAGCAGAAGAGCGAAGGTGCTCAAGCAGGCGGCCCTCAAGCAAGTGGAGGAAAACGCCCTAGCGATTGTGGATTGCCTGGTGGAAGGCTCGAAACAGGGTCACGCCCTGAGCGCAAGGTTGCTGATGGATCTTGCGGAAGGAGAGGCAGAGGTAGAGGAAGCGGTGCAGAAACGGCCTCTTCTGACGCTGAGGGCAAGGCTGGAAGCGGAGCCGAAGTCGCCCAAGGACGCTCCGATTGAGCCTTGGGACGATGAAGACGCGGCAACAGAAGTAAAAGGCAAAGCATTTGTAACGGCTTGATTTCGATTGGTCTGGGGATGCAGGGGGCTGCGGGGCGGGGATGGCTGCGCAGCCCATTGCATTTCCAGGAAGAAAGAAGAGACGCGGATGAAGCTCACGAGGAACGATTGGTTCGGCGCAGGCAAAGAGATGAAACTGAAACTCGGGCTGGCCGTGTGCCTGCTGGGGATGGCGCTGGCAAGTGTTGCGGGCGCGCAGGCGGTGACCACGACGACGGTCCAGGGAACCGTGTATCTGGCGAATGGGACGCCGGGTGCGGGGACACTGAGCTTGAGCTGGCCGACGTTCACCGCGGCGGGCGGGCAACTGGTGACGGCGGGGCACTTGATTGCGACCATCGCGCCGGATGGATTCCTGAGCGTGAACCTTGCGCCGAATGTGGGCGCCACGCCGGCGGGGTTGTATTACACGGCGACCTACTACATGAGCGACGGCACGACGAGTACGCAGTACTGGGTGGTGCCGGCCGCGGCGCAGGCGAACCTGGCCCAGGTGCAGGCGCAACTGATGCCTGCGGCGCAGGCTGTGCAGACGGTGAGCAAGGCGTATGTGGACCAGGCCATCACCGAACTGACGGGGAGTTTGCTGACGGCGTCGGGCGGAACGTTGAGCGGGCCGCTCTATTTGAACGGCGATCCGACGCAACCGCTGCAGGCCGCGGACAAGCATTATGTGGACACCGAGGTGAGTACGTCGCTCCCGATGACGGGCGGAGCCGTGAGCGGCGAGCTGACGGCGAAGCAGATCGGCGCGGTTTACCAGGCGGACCAGTTCCCTGGCGCAGACTTTGGGGCGAAGGTGCAGGCATGCGTGAACGGGTTGAGCGCGACCTACGGCGGGACATGCGACGCGCGTAATTTTGCGGGCACACTTGCGATGGGTTCGAGCCTGACGCTTGCGACGGCGAATGCGACAATCCTGCTGCCGTGCGCGACGATTGCAACGGCGAATCAGGTGATCGTCACGGCGGGAACGAGGAATGTGGTTCTTCACGGCTGCGCGCTGCGGGGAGCGAGCACGGCGAGCGGAAGCCAGGGCGGGACTGTGTTTCTGTATTCGGGCGCGGGCGCGATGGTGCAGGTGGGCGATCCGACCTACGCGGCCGACACGATGGGCTTCCACATGGACAACGCGGCGATCAATACGACCGCGGCAACGAGCGCGACGGCGCAAGGGCTGGCAGCCTATCGGACGCAGGAGATGGATCTGGCCGGCTTGTATTTTCTGGGCAACTCGAATCAGACGGGCATGACTCTGGACGGGACCGGGAACTATACGGGCGGAAGTTTTTACGGCAACCAGTTCGATGGATTTGGAACGGCGGTGAACGCGATCGGGCACCGGGTTGCGAATGCGGCGACGACAGACTGGGTGAATGCGAGCACGTTTGTGCGGTTGCATATCGATTGCCCGACGAGCGGGGGAAATCCGATTGCGGGAACGTATGGGATCAACCTGCAGCAGGGCGATGGCAATACATTCAATGGCGGAGACGTGGAGGGTTGCGCGACCGCTCTGCACCTAGGAGCGAATGCGCAGAACAATACGATTGTGGGGCTGCGCAACGAGAATTCGATCAACCAGGTAGAGGCGGACGCGGGCAGTTCCTATAACAACTGGATGAGCGGCGGCACGATGTTCACCGGGCAACTGACGGACAACGGAACGCGCAACAGCTTTCTGGACACATTTCATCGCAGCTTCAACGGGATGAATGGGGATTGGTACGGGAGCCAGCAGGATGCGACGGTGACCAACCATCTCCGCATCGGGATTGGCGCGGGGAATGAGCGCGGGCTGCTGAATCGTTATCAGACAGACTACGGCTACCGGTGGACCACGGGGTTCAGCGATGCGACGGCGGGCGAGCAGTTTTACCAGATAACAGACGAGCTGAACAACGTGGGCCGGTTGTCGATTGGGCAGTTTAACAACGGGCAGTCGAGCACGAATAACCAAACGGCGATCAACGCCGCGGGCACGGGCGCCGTGGTTCTGAACGGGTCAAACAATTCCGGGACCGGGGGCGTGGTGTTTGGATCGGGCGGACCGACCGAGACGAGCGTGGCGACGATCAACAACGCGGGAAATGCGCAGTTCAACGGAACGCTGCAAGTGGGCGGGGTTTCGACTTTGATTGGCACGCCGACGGTGAAGAACCAACTGGACGCGGAGATTGACGCAATTCTGTGGGCTGGACTGACGCAGAGCCAGAAGGAGTCGTTGATCTACAAGGACTGGAACGGCAACAGCCAGTGGTACGCGGAGAAGGACGCAAGCAACAACTGGGAATTGAATTCCGCGGTGGGCGGCCTGGACAGCTTCAAGGCGTACCAGAGCACCAACAGCGGCGACACGTATGTGGATGCGTCGAATGCGACGGGCGCGGTGCGGATCAATTACGAAACCGGCGCGGGGACGGCCTTCAAGGTTTACGGAGGGAGCAGCAGTTCACTGTATGCGAGCTTTGCGGGAACCACTTCCATCATGTTTCCGGGATTGGCCGCGGCAAGCGGCGATGACTGCCTGCAGATCGATAGCTCGGGGTTCATCACCAACACGGGTGTGGCTTGTGGAACGGGGAGCGGAAGCGGGACGGTCAGCTCGGGGAGCACGGGGCAGATTGCGTATTACGCGGCCAACGGGACGACGGTGGGCGGCGAGAGCCAGGTGCCTGTATCGGCGGGTGGAACGGGGGCTTCGACGGCGGCCGGGGCGATGGCCAATCTGCTGCCGGGTGTGACGGCGAATGGAACGAACGGTGTCGCGGTGGCTGGAAATACAAAGCTGAGCGGAACGCTGCAGGTAAGCGGGGCAACTACGTTCTCGAGCACGCCGACGGTGGAGAACCAACTGGACGCGGAGATTGATTACAT
>Ga0302152_10000528_pt1 | contig 17774 bp, 13 predicted proteins | sample I_Bog_N2_1_FD_192434 | JGI IMG/M metagenome (GOLD analysis project Ga0302152, IMG submission 192434) | Peat permafrost microbial communities from Stordalen Mire near Abisko, Sweden - I_Bog_N2_1 | ecosystem: Environmental > Terrestrial > Soil > Wetlands > Peat | place: Sweden: Abisko, Stordalen...
CACCCCTCGACCTCACCGTTCCGGAGGGCGCAATCTACGCCCTCGTCGGCGCCAACGGCGCGGGCAAAACGACCGTCATCAAGCTGCTCATGAACATCTTCCGCCACCTCACCAAACAAGGCGTCGCCAATGCCTACCGCTGTTCCCGCCCGCCCATCGCCTCGCCCGCATCCTCGCGCCCATCCACGACATAAACCGCAGCGCCCAGCGGATTCCGCACCGTCGTCCGTCCCGCCCCAAGATACGAATAATCAAAGCGCAAATCCGTAAACTCGACCGTCGTCCAGGTTCGATTCGGCAGCAGATTGGGCGCGTCCATCCCCTTCACCGGCTCCTGGCCCACATCGCTCACCACGGCCCACGTGCCCCAATCCAGGTACACCTGCCCCAGCGGCGTGCGCTTTGCGGTCTCCACCGCGGCATCCGAAGGCGGCTTGTACATCACATTCTGGTTTGAGCTATCGATCGTTCCCTTCCAGGTATCCACCTCGGCGGTCTGGTAGTAGCCCGCCGTCTCCAGAATCGCGTGCCACCGGTACGGATTCACCGGATAAGGCTCCAGCGCCAGCCGCGTTACTGGGTCTGTAGCCACCTGCGTGTTGCCCAGCATGGTCCGCGCCTGCGATTGCTCCATCCACCGCCAGCCCCACACCGCCACCATCCCGCACAGCGCAAAAATCGCCCAACCCCGCCCGCGAAACGTTTGCTTCCGCGCCCCAATCTCACCAGCCACCAGCCCCAGCAGCCACGGAACAACCAGCGCCAGCAGCAGCAGCGCCCACAGCACCGGCTCGGCGATAAACACAAAACTCCCCGCATACCATCGCGGATTGAACGGGAAAAATGGCCGCAGCCCGTAATTGTTCGTCCAGTCCAGCAGCAGGTGGCTCAGCGCCGCAATCAGCGCAGTCAAATAAAGCCAACCCCAATGAATCGTCTTCGGTCGCAGCCGCAACGGAATCGGCGCGCCCGGCTCCAGCGCCAACTTGTCCAACTTCTTCTTCCGCCGTCCATCCCGCCACCGATGCCACACCCAAACCAGCCCCACCACCACCCCAGCCACCACCGGCGCGGCGATGAAGGTATGCGTAATACCGCGATGATGCTTCAGTTCCTCGACGGGCCCGCGCAGCGACCAGAGAATATCGCAGTCGGCAGCCTCGGCCGCCAACACCGCGGCCAGCGTGGCGTACGCCGTCCTGCGGTTCAACCCCGCCCGCCCAATGCAGGCCCCCGTCAAAAAATGTGTGACTGGCTCCATATCGTTCTGACCACAATACTACCGCGCAGCCGTCCCAATATAATTCTCCCCATGGCCGAGCCTTCCAACCCAACCCCAGCCAACGCCGCGCCAGACCCAGCACAGCGCGCCGAATTCCTGCGCGCCCAGCTCCGCCATCACGAGCACCTCTACTACGTCCTCGACGCGCCCACCATCGCTGACGCCGACTACGACGCGCTCATGAACGAGCTCAAGCGCATCGAGTCCGACCACCCTGAGCTGCTCACCCCCGACTCACCCACTCAGCGCGTGGGCGGCAAGCCGGCAGACGGCTTTCAAAAGGTGCGCCACTCCCGCCCCATGCTCTCGCTGGACAACGCCTACTCCGCCGAAGAGCTTGCCGCCTGGGACGCCCGCGTGCGCGACCTCGCCGGCCTGCTTCCCGTCGAGTACATGGCCGAGCTCAAGATGGACGGCCTCAGCGTCGCTCTCCACTACGAGCCGGCCCGGCACGGCGGCGCACGCCTGGCCCGCGCCATCACCCGCGGCGACGGCCAGACCGGCGAAGACGTCACCTCCAACATCCGCACCATCCGCAGCGTGCCCCTCGCCATCTCCCCGGAGCGCCTCAAATCCGCCGGCCTGCCCCATGCCTTTGAAGTGCGCGGCGAAGCCGTCATGCCCGAAGCCGCCTTCATCCGCCTCAATGAGGAGCGCGAGAAGGAGGGCCTGCCGCCCGCCGTCAATCCCCGCAACGCCGCCGCCGGAACCCTCCGCACCCTCGAACCGAAGATCGTCGCCAATCGCCGCCTCGACGTCTACGCCTACTTCCTCCTCGTCGACGGCGAATACTGGCCGCGGGGCCAGCGCGCCACGCTGGACGCCCTCGCGTCAATCGGCTTCCGCGTCAACCCCCATCGCAAGCTCGTCGCCAATGTCGAAGAGATGGCCGCCTTCATTGACAAGGCCGAAGCCGACCGCGCCTCTCTCGGCTACGAGATCGATGGCGTGGTCCTCAAAGTCGACTCCCCCTTGACCCAGCAGCGCCTGGGCTACACCGGCCGCGCACCGCGCTGGGCCATCGCCTACAAGTTCACGGCAAAGTCGGGCATCACTCAGGTTCGCGAAATCACCGTGCAGGTGGGCCGCACCGGCAAGCTCACTCCCGTGGCCGAACTCACGCCCACCTTCATCGGCGGCACCACCGTCAGCCGCGCCACCCTTCACAACGCCGACTTCATTGAGCGCCTCGGCCTCAACCTCCTCGATTGGGTCAAAGTCGAGCGCGGCGGCGACGTCATCCCCAAGGTCGTCGAAGTCATCGAAGACCCCGAACATCCCCGCGGAACCGAGCCTTTCCTCTTTCCAACTCATTGCCCGGAATGCCACAGCGAGGTCGTTCGCGCCGAGGGCGAAGTGGACTACCGCTGCGTCAACATCGACTGCCCCGCCAAGCTCCGCGAGAGCCTGCTCCACTTCGGCCGCCGCTCCGTCATGAACATTGAAGGCCTCGGCGACGCCGTCGTCCAGCAGCTCCTCGATCACAAACTCGTCCGCGGCGTCGCCGATCTCTACAGCCTGAAAAAGGAAACGCTGGTCGAACTGGAGCGCTTCGGCGAGAAATCAGCCGACGCCTTGCTCGATGAAATCGAGCAATCCAAGAAAGCTGGCCTGGCGCGCCTTCTCATGGGCCTCGGCATCCGCTTTGTGGGCGAACGCACCGCCGAGCTGCTGGCCCAGGAGTTCGGCTCCATGGAAGCCCTGGAAAAGGCCACGCCCGAGGAACTGGAACGCGTGGAAGAAGTGGGCCCGCGCATCTCGCAGGCCATCATTGAATTCTTCGCCCAACCCGCCAACCTGGCTCTAGTCCAGAGCCTCAAAGACGCCGGCGTCGACATGACCGCCGAGAAGAAGCAGCGCACCGCGCAACTGGCCGGCCTCACCTTCGTCCTCACCGGCACGCTGCCCACCCTCACGCGCGACGAAGCCAAAGCAAGAATCGAAGCCGCCGGCGGCAAAACCTCCGGCTCGGTCAGCAAGAAGACCAGCTACGTAGTCGCCGGCGAAGATGCCGGCTCCAAACTCGACAAAGCCCACAGTCTCAAGGTTCCTGTCATAGACGAAGCCGGGCTACTGGAACTGCTGAAGGGAGGAGCTAGCGCGGAGTAGGCGTATTATGCACTTGACCTTCAAACAAGTCGGCTTCCGAACGCAAGGAGAAATTCGGGAATGGATTTCGTCGTCATCGATGTTGAAACCGCCAACCCAGATTTGGCAAGCATCTGCCAGGTCGGCGTTGCATCTTTCCGTGACGGCGCGTTGGTAGAGACATGGGCATCGCTCGTCAATCCAGAGGATTATTTCTCTCCTTTGAACGTCTCCATTCACCACATCGGTGAGAGCCACGTCGAAGGCGCTCCAACGTGGAGCGAGGTATTCCCAGAGGTCGCCTCTCGGTTACAGAAACGAATCACCGTATCCCATACACCATTCGACCGGGGCGCCCTGGCAGGCGCGTGCAGCCGTTACGGGCTCGCGGAATGCGAATGCAATTGGCTCGATTCTGCGCGAGTCGTCCGGATCGCGTGGCCTCAGTTCGCCAAGTCCGGGTACGGGCTATCGAATGTAGCGGCGCACTTTGGGATCGAGTATCAAGCCCATGATGCGCTTGATGACGCGCGATGCGCAGGCCTGCTGCTTCTTCGAGCTATCGCCGAAACAGGCCTGAGCCCTGAACAGTGGATTGCCCGCGCGAACCAACCAATTCATTATTCCAGCTACGAGCATCCGTTTAGAGAATGGCCAATCTCATGCAAAAGAGACGGCAACCCTGAAGGCGAACTCCTCGGCGAGGTTATCGTGTTCACCGGATCGCTGTCGGTTCCTCGCCAAGATGCCGCGGATCTTGCCGCGGAGGCCGGGTGCCGCGTGGAGGACGGCGTCACAAAACATACCACCATGCTTGTCGTTGGCGACCAGGATTTGCGGATCCTTGCTGATCACGAGAAGAGCACAAAGCACATAAAGGCAGAGCGGCTTATCGAAAAAGGCCAATCAATCCGCATCCTAAGAGAAAGCGATTTCATGCGAATTGTCTCTCCTGCCAATACGCATTGTGAAACTGCTCGCCGCTGAAGCGATCTACCTCACGACCCCGCCCGCCTCCGCGCCGCAATATCCGGCCGCCGATCCACGGCGCGCAGCTCCCGTTCCCGCTCCCGCTCCCAGGCCTCTGCCCGCCAGTTGCGCGAGGTAAAGCTGGGCGATTCCTCCGCCGGCGGCTGGCGTTCCTCGGGGGCAGCCCGCCCCTGCACGGCAACAAGCCCAGGACGCACCGCAGACCGCTCAAGCACAACCGCAACCTGCTGCTTGACCAGTTGCGCAGAGGGCTCAACATACGCCGCAGTCGAGGTCAGGCTGGCATCGGTCGCCTTCGCCTGCAACTCCACTTCGCTCTCGTCCGCAGCGCCCGGCTGCACCCGCGCCGCCAGGTCGCGCGCCATGAACTCGTCCACCAGCTTGTGCAGGCAGGTTTGCCCGCACAGGTGCTTGGTTCCGGGACGCAGCCGGTTCCGCGACTTCCACCCGCTCACCCGCAGCTCTCCTCCCAGATCGCACGCCACAAACCAGTGATTGGTCTGCTTCTTTTCCGTTCCGCAGATGTCGCACGATATCGCCTGCCGGATCACCGCATTGCCCCCTCTCCATTTCATCGCGGCAGGGGCAAGAAGGCGTGAGAGGAATGAGGGAAGAATCAAGGCATGGCCTGAATCCGAACACGAGGACTGATATCCGTCCTGAAATGGAACAAAAAGCCCAAGTGCACAAAATAAGTGCACTTGGACCATGGGCTGCTGAAGATCGAGGCTTGTCAGCTTCTCGCAAAATTACCGTTAGGGCATGTATAAGCGTCAGGGCACGACTTCACAGCCTGCGGAAAAAGTCCGATGAGACGTAGATGTGCGAAGGGGCACGAGTTTACTCGTGCCATAAGCTGTTTGAAATGAGAGAACGGGCTTTAGCCCGCGCACCATCTCCCTCGAATTCAACCCGAAACCATGCCTTTTTCCGCAGCCTGTTCAGTCGTGCCCTTTCAAAACCGGACTTTCGCCGCGGATTGTTAAGTCTTCGGCCGCGGCCACCGAGCCTCAACCGTAGTCCCAATCCCCCCCCGCGGCCTGAACACCCCATGCACCACCGCCCATACCGGATCGGTAGCCTTCACCACGTCCTCCAGCACCTGGTTCACAATGTTCTCCTGGAAGATCCCCAGGTTACGGTAACTGAACAGGTATTCCTTCAGCGATTTCAGCTCCAGGCAGCGGTCGCGCGGCATGTAGCGGATGGTGAGCACGCCGAAATCGGGCAGCCCCGTTTTGGGGCAAACCGAGGTGAGCTCGGGATCGTCAATCAGGATCTCGTAGCCGGGAAACTGGTTTTGCCAGGTTTCGATCGCGGGAAACGGGAAATCGAGCCCCGCCTTGGCGTGTTCATCGGTGTAGCGCGGTTCCAAAGCCATAGTGACATGATTGTACGAGGGCCTGCGGCTCCCGGTCTCTGGCAGACACATTTTTCCGCTTCCAAAGGCTTGATTCCGCGTCCTATATACTGACTCTGGTTAAGTGAATGGCAGAACCTAAAAAGCAAGCAAGCCGCATAGGACTTTGGATCGGCGCGGCAGTGGTCCTCATCCTCGTCTTTTTCGGGGCGCGCTCCCTGCTCAGGGAACGGCTGCCCATCCGTGAAGTGCGAGTCAGCCGGCAGGAGTTGGTGAACACGGTGCCCACCAACGGACGCGTGGAGCCGGAAGTCAATTACGAGTACTCGAGCCCCATCGCCTCCAGCATCAAGGCCGTCTATGTGCAGCCCGGAGACCATGTTCCCGCCGGCAAGCTGCTCATTCAACTGGACGATGTGCAGCCGCGCGCCCGCGTCGCCTCCGCCGAAAGCGGCGTCAAATCAGCCCAGGCCGCCCTTGAAGCTGCCACCCACAACGGCACCCTCCAGGAGCGCCAGGGGGCCGCTGCCGATCTCGCGCACAGCCAGTTGGAGCGCGATCAGGCCCGCCACGACCTGGATGCAGTCACCAGGCTCAACGCCGCCGGCGCAGCCTCCGCCAGCGAAGTCACCGCAGCCAAACAGCGTCTGGAATCAGCCGACGCCAGCCTGCACGCCGCCCAGCAGAGTTCAACCAGCCGCTACTCACCGGCAGAAGTAGACCGCGCCAGGGCAGCCCTCGCCGATGCCGAAGCCGGCCTCACCGCGGCAAAGGAGGTTCTGGCGCAATCCTCCTACTACGCTCCAATCTCCGGAACCGTCTACAGCCTCGACGCGCGGCCATCGGACTTTGTAGAACAGGGCAAGCTCCTGCTGCAGATGGCAGACCTCGATCACGAACGGGTCCGCGCCTACTTCGATGAGCCCGATATCGGCAAGCTTGCCGTCGGTCAATCCATTCTGATCAAGTGGGATGCCCGCGAGAATCAGGTATGGCACGGGCATATTGTTCGTACCCCCTCCACGGTGATCGTCTTCGGCACCCGCAACGTAGGGGAAGCATTCGTGCAGTTCGACGATCCCAACACCGATCTGCTTCCCGACACCAACGTGACCGTTACCGTAACCACATCCAAAGACTCGGACGCACTCAGCATCACCCGCGACGCTCTGCGCCCTGAAAACGGCAAGCAATACGTCTACAAAGTCGTAGGCGACGAATTGGTTCGAACGCAGGTAATGATCGGACCCTACAACCTCACCCAGGTCGCGATTCTCTCCGGCCTCCAGGAAGGAGACTGGGTAGCGACCGGGACCGTCGATGGACAGCCCCTGCTGGAGGGCGTTCCGGTCAAGGTTGCCAAGTGAGGCGAAAGTTGTTTGCATCAACCATTCTGCCCGCGGGTTTGCTGGTCGCGGCCCTTGCGGCCGTAACGCCGGCCCAGGCCGCGCTGGCTCAGCCGGCGCAAGCCGCGGTGGCTCAAAAGAATCCGTTGGCCCAAATCCGTGCCGCACTCCAGGCCGGCGAGGCAGACAAGGCCCTCACCCTGCTCCAGTCCCTTCCCCACCCCGGCGCCGCTGAAGCCGAAAACCTCGAATGCCGCGTGCGCTACTCCCTTGAGCAGTGGGACGCAGCGGTCAGCGCTTGCGAGCAGGCTGTTCGCCTTGACGGCCAGAACTCCGACGATCGCTTGTGGCTTGGCCGTGCACTGGGCGAGAAGGCCGATCGCGCCAACTTCCTCAGCGCCTACTCGCTGGCCAAGCGCGTTCGGTCGGAATTCGAAGAGGCAGTCAAGCTCAATCCACGCAATGCCGACGCGCTCGCCGACCTGGGCGATTTCTACTTTGAGGCGCCCGGTGCGGTTGGCGGTGGCGTTGACAAAGCGGAAGCACTTTGCGGCCAGCTTGAAAAGGTGGATCCGGCGCGTGCCCACGAGCTGCGCGGGCGAATCGCCGAAGGACGCAAAGATCCCCAAACGGCTGAGCGTGAATACAAGCAGGCGATTGCCTCCGGCCCGCATCCAGCCCTGCAATGGGTCACGCTGGCCAGCTTCTATCGCCGCCACCAGCGCTTGCCTGAGATGGAGTCCGCCGTGCATAGCGCCGTCACCAGCGCCGAACGCGACAAAAACGCATCCGTCGCGTTTTTCGATGGGGCTTCGGTGCTGTCCAGGGCCAATCGCGACCTGCCGCTGGCCGCCAAAATGCTTGAGGATTACCTGGCCAGCCCGGCCAAGTCTGAAGAAGCTCCCGCATTTCTTGCCTATAACCGGCTTGCAACATTGAAAGAAAAGCTTGGCGATCCAGCCGCGGCCCAGCAGGACCGGGCACTCGCCCTCGCGCTGGCCCACGACTACAAGCCCAGCCAGGAAGCAAAACATTGATCAGAACAAAACATGGATGGGGACGAAACGCTTGAAGCTCTCACCTAATTCGCGCTCCGCCTGGACGCCCACTCTTCTTGGAATGGCGCTTCTGGCCGCGCCCGTTCTGGCGCCGGCCCAGGTTTCTCTAGCGACGGTGGTAGATCTGGCCCAGCGCAACTCGGCCACCGTCAAGCTTGCTGAGGCCGATCTGAAAAAGGCGCAAGGCGCACTCGCCCAGACGCAGGACGCGTTCATCCCCAACTTCGTAATCGCCTCCAATGTGGGCTTTTCCCACGGCTTCCCTACCGGCCAGCCTTCCGTCGGCAGTGCCACCATGCAGTCGCTGGTGTTCAGTTATGCCCAGCGCCAGTACATCAAGGCCGCCCGCGCCGGCATTGACGCGGCGAACCAGCGGCTCAAGGACGCCCAGGAGCAGGTTGCTCTCGACGCATCCACAACATACATCGAGCTCGATACCGTCAACCATGAACTGGAAGCAGCTCGCCAGCAGGCAGGGTTCACCACCGCGCTCCTCAAGATCGAGCAGGAGCGCGCCGAGGCTGGTGTCGATTCAGAGATTGACCTCTTGCAAGCCCAGCTGACTGAGGCCAACCTGAGGCTCCAGAGATTCCAACTGCAAACTCGCGCCGCTACGCTCTCCAAGCAGCTCGCGGTTCTCACCGGTCTCCCCGATGGCTCCATCCTCCCCGACCGCTCCAGCATCCCTGAGATTCCGGCCGTCACCGCGGAGGAAGCTCCTCGCAAGCTCCCCGGCATCGACGCCGCCGGTTCCCTGGCCCGCTCCAAGCAGTTCCAGGCCAAAGGAGACGACCTGGCCTGGCGCCGGCCTCTGATCGGGTTCGGAGCCGTCTACAACTACGATTCCAACGAACTGAACAGCTACTCCACCTATTACAAAAACTTCACGCCCAACAACGTGAGTTTCGGCCTCCAGATCAACGTTCCCTTCTTTGACTTCGCCCTCCGCGCCAAGGCCAAGGTCACTGCCGCCGAAGCCCTGCGCGCCAGGGTCGAAGCCGAACAGGCCCAGCAGCAAAACGACGTCCAGATCGCCACGCTCACCGGCAACCTCCAGGAACTGCAGGCCATGGCCGACGTCGCCAGCCTCAAGCAGCAGATCGCCGACGCCCAGCTTAAGGCCGTCCTCGCCCAGCTCGAATTGGGGAGCGGCGCATCCGGCCCCAATGCACCGCCCCCGGTAACCCCCAAGGCCGAGCAGCAAGCCCGCATTGACGAGCGCCAGAAGTACCAGGACGCCCAGGAAGCGGCCCTGGGACTGGCCAAGGCCCGCCTTGGGCTGCTGCGCGCCCTCGGCCACATCCAGGACTGGCTGAACGAACTGCACACAAAATAAACCACCCCGGCTCGCCAATCCATTCAACCGGCTTCATACCGGGGCTGGGCTGAAGGCTTCCCAAGAAATCCGCGTTCGGCGCGCACTGTAACAGGGCACGACTTCACAGCTTGCGGAAAAAATCCACCTTGACGCAGATGTGCGAAGGGACACGACTTCATAGCCTGCCCTGAGCGCAGTCGAAGGGTGCCATAAGTTGTTTAAAATGAGAGAATGGGGAGTTATAGCGGTTTCAGGATTGCCGTACCCAAAGGGAATACACTCAAGTCGACGCGACCCCAAGGAGCGGCGACCTCGCAGTAGTGCAGATAGGGTATACCTATCCTGAAACCGCTTTAGCCCCTGCGCCGCTGCAGTCGAATTCAACCCCGAATGAGCCTTTTTCCGCAGCCTGTTCAGTCGTGCCGCAAGCAGCTTCAAATGAGAGATTTGGGGCTTTAGCCCCACACCCTTCTGCGTGACCCCGCCAGCACAATGATCGTAAAAACACCCCGCTTGCCTCCAAGTCAGCACCCCGCTCGGTGCTTTCTCACGAGGGGCCTGTCGCCCGACTTTCAAGGATTCAAATCGGATACCCCGCAAAATCCGAAACAAACCGGCCCAAAAACCGTCAAAATGCTAGAATGGTAGAGATGCCTATACCCCTGAAGACGATATTCCTGAATCCGCCCTCGTTCGAGAACTTCGACGGTGGCGCAAGTTCCCGCTGGCCCGCAACGCGTGAGATTGAGTCCTACTGGTACCCCGTGTGGCTGGCCTATCCTGCCGGCCTGCTGGAGGGTTCGCGCCTGCTCGATGCGCCGCCCCACCACGTCTCCGCGGATGAAACCATCAAGATCTGCAAGGACTACGAGTTCCTGGTCCTGTTCACCTCCACCGTCGGCTGGGAGGGCGATCAGCGCCTCGCCGAGGCCATCAAGGCCGCTAATCCCTCCATCAAGATCGCATTTGTCGGCCCCCCGGTGACCACTGACCCGGATCGCGCCCTCAACGAGTGCTCCGCCCTCGACTTCATCTGCCGCCGCGAGTTCGATTACTCAGTCGTTGAATTTGCCCAGGGCAAGCCCCTCAGCGAGATCCTCGGCATCAGCTACAAGAAGGACGGCGTCGTCCTTCACAACCCCGACCGTCCGCAGATCGAAGACCTGGACGCGATGCCCTGGGCCACCAAGATCTACAAGCGCGACATGGACGTGACGCGCTACAACGTGCCCTTCCTGCTTCATCCCTACATCGCGCTCTACTCCACGCGCGGCTGCCCCGCGCAGTGTACCTTCTGCCTCTGGCCGCAGACCCTCTCGGGCCACGCCTGGCGCAAGCGCTCGACGGATGACGTGGCCGCCGAGCTCAAGTGGGCCCATGCGAACTTCCCCGAAGTCAAGGAATTCTTCTTTGACGACGATACCTTCAACATCCAGAAGGCGCGCACCATCGAGCTCTGCTCCAAGCTCAAGCCCCTCGGCATCACCTGGTCCTGCACCTCGCGCGTCACCACCGAGTACGAGACCCTCAAGGCCATGAAGGAATCCGGCTGCCGCCTGCTCATCGTAGGCTTCGAGTCCGGCGACCCTCAGATCCTCAAGAACATCAAGAAGGGCGCCACCGTCGAACGTGCCCGCGCCTTCGCCAAGGATTGCCACGACCTCGGCCTCACCGTCCACGGCGACTTCATCCTCGGGCTCCCCGGCGAGACCAGGGAGTCGATCCGCAACACCATCAACTTCGCCAAGACTCTGGACTGCGAGACCATCCAGGTCTCCATCGCCCACGCCTATCCCGGCACCGAGTTCTACGACTTCGCCAAGGCCAACGGCTACATCACCAACGAGCGCATGGAAGACGGCGGCGGCCACCAGATGGCCCACATCGAGTATCCCGGCCTGCCCGTCGACTACGTGATGGAGATGGTGCACAAGTTTTACGACGAATACTATTTCCGCCCCAAGGCCGCGTTTCGCGTGGTGTGGAAAGCCATCGTCAACCGCGATGTGCCCCGCCTCTACGTCGAAGCCAAGGCCTTCATGAAGTTGCGCGCGCAACGCAACAAGGCAGTCAAGGCCACGCGCGCCCATCGTGCGGACCCCAACACACCCGCGAAGGCCGGCGCGTAGACTCATCGCTTTCAGTCGACTGCAACCCGGCCACTCATGATTTCCTGGCCGGGTTTGAGCGTCTGGGCCTGGCCCTCGTTCGAAGCGCGCAGAGAGACCATCCGCCCTCTTTTCGATCGCGCCAGTTGTCCGAGCCGTTGCCCGCCCTGGTGTTTCGTTCAGCATGTTCCTCTTATAAAAAGATGGCCTTCCAGGAGAATGAACTGCGGGACATGAGAAAATTGTGAAGGCATGACAACTACAACGGATTTTCTCATCACTGCAATTCTTGCCCTCGTTGCTGCCGGTTTCACTTGGCGCGCGGATGCACGCCGGCGCAGGCTGAATCTGGGTCATCTTTCAGGTCGCCACTTCCTGTTTTTTCTTGACGTTGCCTGTGTCTCCATCTACGTCGGAGCTGCGGTAGCTCTTCTCGTTCTTTCGCCTCATTCCTTCCAATCGGAAACATTCTTTACTCCGGCAACGCTGGGTGCGGTAGCTTGCGTTGCGATCTTGCTGTTCCTTTGGTCTGAAGGAAAACATCAGGTCCAGTTGCAGCGGCCCGCGGGAATCGTCTTTGCCGAAGGCGCCATCCTGCTGGGTTTGTATCGGGTCGTGGCCGCGATCGTCTTTCACAGTCTTTTCAGCATCGCCCTCTGGGCAACAATCATTGTCCCCATCCTCGTCGGTGCTGTCGTGTTAGCAAGCATCCTTCCACCCTTTCTCAAGGGTCATGAGGAACACCGCATTCTCGACAGTATCCACTTGGTCGGCGAAGCCGCTCAGCCGGAATATGTCGCTCCCACGCCCGAGTGCCCCCATCCTGAAAATTGGCACATGCTCGACGCTCAAAGCGCTGAAGCTGAGGTGCTCGATTTTCTCAAGTCCTTCATTGTGACGGTCAAGCCGGATGTGGTTCTGGAAACGGGAACGTTCATCGGCCACAGCGCAATGAAAATGGCGGAGGGCATGAAAGCCAATGGCTTCGGTAAAATCATCACCATCGAATACGATCCCATCGTGTTCGCCAAAGCCAAGCAGAATATCGATGCCTCCGGCTTGGGCAATTGGATCGAGTACCGCAATGCTTCGAGCCTGGATACGGTTGTCGAAGAGACCATCGACATTCTGTTCAGCGATAGCGATCTGAATATCCGGGAAAGCGAAATACGACGGTTTCTTCCTCAAATCAGGACGCGGGGCCTGGTCCTCGTCCATGACGCAAGCTCTTCCTTCAAGGTTGTACGCGATGCTGTTCTGCGGCTGGAGCAGGAGGGTCTGCTGTCCGTGGTGCTGCTCTCCACGCCACGCGGGTTAGTCATCGCTCAAAAGCGGCAAGGACGTACTTAGTGCGGGAACTGGTGAGTCTGCCCTTCCCCGATGAAGGGAGCAGGCTCGCCCCGATCTACCGACCAGGGAACTTAAGCCACAGATGACTCAGCACAAGCTCTCGCCGCGGCAATACATGGTCCTTTTGCTGATCGCAATCTGCGGTCCATTGGGCGACACTTTCTTGTCGCGTGGAATGGCCGGCCTTCCGCCCATCTCCCTCGCTCAGCCGCTTTTACTCATCACCGCGATCTTCAATCCCTGGGTAGCCATCGGCATCGCCCTGCTCATTGGCTTCTTCGCCAGCTATCTCACCGCGCTCTCCTTCGCCGACCTCACCTTCGTGCTCCCCGCAACGGCCTTTGGCTATGTGTTCATTGCGCTGCTTGCCCACTTCTGGCTGCACGAGCCGATTTCGCTCGAGCGGTGGATGGGAATTGTGCTCATCGCAATCGGCGTCGGATTTGTATCGCAAGGTTCTTCGTTTACCGAACGGCCTGCAACTGGTAGCCACGCAGCGGCCGTTGAAAAAGCGCCCCCCATGGGTGACGGGACAGAGGCATGATGACATCCACCTCATCCATCGCACTGCCTGGATACCATGTCGGACCCTGGGTAGCCACCGCCATGATCGCAACCATCGTGGTCGCCTCTACTGCCGGCGAAGTGATCATTGCCGCCGCCATGAAGTCCATCGGCGACCTCGACAACATCCGCGCCAGCTCCGGCCTCAAGGGCGCCATTCGCGCCGTCCTTGGTTCTCCGCTGTTCTTTGTCGGAGTGAGCTTTCTGGCGCTGAATTTCTTTGCCCTTCTCTTCGCGTTGAATCATCTCAACCTGAGCCTGGTCGCGCCCGCATCCGCCTCGCTGACGCTGGTCACCAACGCCATTGCAGCCAAAATATTTCTCAAGGAAAACGTCGACCGGCGACGATGGACCGCCGCCGTCCTGGTCTGCATTGGCGTCTATCTCCTGGCGCATTGAAAAACCAGCTTCCAGCTCTTGGCTGACCATAGCCGTGTCGTCCTGAGCGACCGCGGGGGACTGCTGTTGCACTTCGGAAAGGATGCTGCCAACCTGCGAGACAGCACGCTCATCCCCGATGCCGGCCTCTACCCCACCGCCTGCACCGTTCCCTTGCCCACCAGCTCTTCCACACGCTCCATCCAGCCGCGGTCCGCCGCCACGCTCATCCCCTCCGGCTCCAGGATCACCTCGTACTCGTCCGTCTTCTTCAGGTGCACCATCACCTTCCCCGGCCCCGGCGCAGCATCCGCCGCGCTCTTCAAGCCGGCAAACATCTCCTCCGTCGCCCGATCCAGGTTGATGCGGATTCGCACCCCGCTCGGCAGCTTCACCTGCACATCGTCAAGCGACTGAATCGCGCTCACTGAAATCTTCGGCGCCGCATCGTCGTCGCCGGTCAGCGTTCCGCGCAGCAGCACCGGCGCCTCCATCTTCAACTGCCCTGCAAGCCGCTCGTAATCCCGCGGAAAACACACCAGCTCAATCTTTCCCGCCGCGTCCTCAAGCCACGCCTGCGCATAGAGCTTCTGATCCCGCTTGGTCTTCTGCACCCGCAGTCCCAGAATCATCCCCGCCACCTGAATCTCGTCCGCCGGGTCCGCCTGCGATCCCCAACGCTTCTCCGGCGGCTTGCGTTCCAGCGCCTCCGCCGTCGAAATCACGCCGCTCAGATTCCTCAGCTTCTCCGCGTACTTGTCCAGCGGATGTCCCGAAACAAAGAATCCCAACACCTCTTTTTCATTGGCCAGCCGCTCGCCTTCCTCCCAATCGGCCACCTTCGGCAGATCGTCCGCGTCGCGTCCGCCCTTCGGGCCTTCGTCGAACAGACCAAACAGCCCTGTCTGGCCCTGTGCCGCGTCCTTCTGCGCCTTCTGCGCCCGCTCCATCGCCTTGTCGACAGCCTTGAACAGCGATGCCCGCGATCCCAGCGAATCCAGCGCTCCGGCCTTGATCAGCGATTGAATCACACGCGAGTTCATCACCCGCAGATCCACCTTTTCGCAGAACTCCCAGAAGCTCTTGAATCGCCCACCCACTTCCGCCCGCGCCTTGATGATCGAATCGATCGCGTTCCCGCCCACGTTCTTTACCGCCGCCAACCCAAACCGGATGGCCTCGCCAGAAGGCGTAAACTGCGACCCCGACACCTGCACGTCCGGCGGCTCCACGCTGATGCCCAACTCCTTGCACTCGCCGATATACTTCACCACGTTCTCCGGCTTCGACGTTTCACTGGTCAGCAGCGCGGCCATGAACTCCACCGGATAATGCGTCTTCAAATAAGCCGTCTGGTACGCCACCAGCGCATACGCCGCCGAGTGCGACTTGTTAAACCCGTACCCCGAAAACTTCTCCATCTGGTCGAAGATTTCGCCCACCGCCTCTTTGGGATGCCCAAGCGCCGCCGCCCCGGTCAGGAAGCGGTTCTTTTGTTCGTCCATCCCTTCCTTGCTCTTCTTCCCCATCGCCCGCCGCAGCAAGTCCGCCTCGCCAAGCGAGTAGCTCGCCAGACGCTGCGCAATCTGCATCACCTGTTCCTGGTAGACAATCACCCCATACGAATCCTTGAGAATCCCTTCCAGCTCCGGCAGTAGAAACTCCACCTTCCGCCGCCCCCACTTGCGCTCAATGAAGTCGTCGATCATGCTCATCGGGCCCGGCCGGTACAGCGCGTTCAGCGCCGTCAAACCCTCCACCGTGTCCGGCTTGTACCGCCGCAAAATGTCCCGCATCCCGCTCGACTCAAACTGAAACACCCCCGACGTCAGCGCCGTATGAAACACCCGCTCAAACGTCTGCGCATCGTCCAGCGCGATCATGTCAATATCGATCTTTTCTCCGCGCGTCTGCTCAATCAGCTTCACGCAACCGTCAATCACCGTCAGCGTCGCCAGACCCAGAAAATCCATCTTCAACAGGCCCATCTTCTCCACCGACTTCATGTCGTACGCGGTCACAATTTCTTCGTTCTTCGTCTTGTGCAGCGGCACCAATTCCGTCAACGGCCGCGGAGCAATCACCACCGCCGATGCGTGAACCCCCGCTCCTCGCACCAGTCCTTCCAGCTTCTTCGCCGTGTCAATCAGCTCGCGAATCACCTGGTCGTTGTCATACACCTTTCTCAGCTCCGGCACTTCTTCCAGAGCCTCGTCCAGCGTCACCCCCACCGTCGATGGAATCAGCTTCGCAATCCGGTCCACATCGCCATACGGCATGTCCAGCGCCCGTCCGCAATCCTTGATGGCTGCTTTAGCAGCCATGGTGTTGAACGTGATAATCTGCGCCACCTGCTCCCGCCCATACTTCCCCGTCACATACTCGATCACCTCGCCGCGTCCGTCCTGGCAAAAGTCCACGTCGATATCGGGCATGGTTACGCGCTCAGGATTCAAAAACCGCTCAAACAGCAGCGAATTCTGCAGCGGGTCAACGTTGGTAATTTCCATCACGTACGCCACCAGCGACCCCGTCGCCGATCCGCGCCCCGGCCCCACTGGAATCCCATGGTCCCGCGCATACTTGATGAAGTCCCACACAATCAGGAAGTACCCCGCGTACTTCATCTGCTTGATGATCCCAATCTCAAACTCCAGCCGCGCCTCATACTCATGCGCCGCCGCCCGCTGCATTCCGCGCGCACCCAGTTGCGCAATCGAAGTGTCGAGCCGTTTTTTATAGCCCCCCCGGCACACCTGCTCAAAGTAGCTGTCGATCGTGTGTCCCTCCGGCACCGCGAATTCCGGAAACGGATTGTCCACCGCGTGCAGCTTCAAATTGCACCGCTCCGCAATCTCCATCGTCCGCTGCAACACCGCCGGCGCGTCCTTGAACACATGGCCCATCTCGTCCGCACTCTTGACAAAAAACTGGTCGGTGTCGAACCGCATCCGCTCCTTGTCGTGCACCTTCGATCCCGTCTGCACGCACAGCATCACATCGTGCGCATGGCTGTCCTCCCCGCACAAATAATGCGAGTCGTTGGTCGCCACCATCGGAATTCCGAGTTCCTTCTCCAGCCGAAAAAGCGCCTCGTGAATCTTCCGTTCCTGCTCCAGTCCCTGGTCCTGAATCTCGAGAAAAAAATTCCCTTTTCCGAAGATGTCTTCGTACTGCTGCGCTACCTTCTTCGCGGCGCCATATCTCGCGTCGCTGTCCAGGCCCTTGTACTTCGACTCGCCCAGCAGCGCCTCGCACAGTTCCCCGCTAAGGCACCCAGATAATCCAATCAGCCCCTGCGAGTGCTCCGCCAAATACTGTTTGCTCACGCGCGGCTTGCGATAGAACCCATGCAGGCTGGCCTCTGAAGTAATCCGGATCAGGTTGCGATAACCCTCTTCGTTCTCCGCCAGCACCAGCAGGTGATTGTTCTCGTCGCCCTCGCCCGCCATACGGTCGATCCGATGGTCTTCGTTCTGGCTGATATAGAGTTCGCATCCCAGAATCGGTTTCACGCCCTTCTTTTTCGCCGCCTCAAAGAAGTGCACCGCGCCATAAATGTTCCCGTGATCCGTCATTGCGACAGACGTCTGCCCCAGCGCCGCCACCCGGTCCACGAGTTTAGTGAGGTCACAAGCCCCATCCAGCAGCGAGTATTCCGTATGCAAATGCAAATGCGTAAATTCAGCCATGATTACCTATGATTCTAGCCGCCAGGCGGCCTCACCGCGCGCCCTGAGCGCCGGTTGAAATCATTACCGTCTGAGGAAAACAGGAGCGATATAGGTGCCTTACACGCCCCGGACACTGGTTCCGAGCCACATTTGCTTGCCGCTTAGAACCATGCTAGGATGGCTGCGAATTCTCAACTAGATCGAGGACGTGATGGACTCAACGACGATCATTCAAATCGCAGCAGGAATTGTGTTTCT
>Ga0302152_10000588_pt1 | contig 16920 bp, 12 predicted proteins | sample I_Bog_N2_1_FD_192434 | JGI IMG/M metagenome (GOLD analysis project Ga0302152, IMG submission 192434) | Peat permafrost microbial communities from Stordalen Mire near Abisko, Sweden - I_Bog_N2_1 | ecosystem: Environmental > Terrestrial > Soil > Wetlands > Peat | place: Sweden: Abisko, Stordalen...
GGCCCATCGCAACGGCAATCTGTTCAAGGAGCTGCGCCAGAATCCCTTGCTCATCGCCACCGCCAGCGGCCTGTTGTTCAGTGTCGCCGGCCTGCACCTGCCCGAAGTTGCCAGTGCCGTCTTGTCACGCCTGGGCAATGCCTCGATTGCACTGGGACTGCTGATGGTCGGTGCCGGTTTGCGCCTGTCCAGTATCGGCAACAACAAGCTGATGTCCGCCTACTTCACCGCAATCAAGCTGATGGCCGTACCAGCTACCGCCTTCGTACTGGGCCGCTGGCTCGGTCTGCCGGCGCTGCAACTGCAAATTGTGGTGCTTTTCTGCGCCATGCCGACAGCATCAAGTTGCTACATCCTGGCTGCACGCATGGGTGGCAACGGTCCGGTGACGGCCTTTCTCATTTCCCTGGGCACGCTGATGTCAGCCGTGACGCTGCCATTCTGGCTGGCGCTGCTGCATTAGAACCCGTGCTGCTCCAGCGCCCACAGCACATGCTCACGCACCAGTGCCGATGGATGCGACAAGCGCCCCTGCAATGCAGCAACAATCTGCGCATCGCCTTTGTGCGAAGTAGCCCCGGCATTGCCGAGACCAACCGCCATGTTGCGCAACCAACGCTCATGGCCGATACGGCGGATGGCACTACCTTCGGTGTTACGGTTGAAATCGTCCTCACTCCAGTTCAGCAGCGTCACCAAACTGGCACTATCGAGACTGTGGCGCACATCAAAATCGGGCAAGGTCGAACGTTGGGCGAATTTATTCCAGGGACAATACAACTGGCAATCGTCGCAACCATAGACCCGATTACCGATCAGGCCGCGCAATTCCAGCGGAATGCTTCCCTTGAGTTCGATCGTCAGGTAAGAGATGCAACGCCGCGCATCGAGCTCGTAAGGCGCAACGATGGCCGCAGTCGGACAGACATCGATACAGGCGCTGCACTGACCACAATGCGCGCTGGCTGGCGCATCCACCGGCAAAGCCAGATCGGTGAACAACTCGCCAAGAAAAAACATCGAGCCAGCGTCGCGATTGAGCAGCAAAGTATGTTTGCCACGCCAGCCCAGCCCGGCTTTTTCCGCCAGCGCCACCTCCATGACCGGCGCCGAGTCGGTAAACACCCGATAGCCGAACGGCCCCACCTGCTGCTCGATACGGCTGGCAAGCTGCTGCAGGCGGGCGCGCAAGACCTTATGATAATCGCGTCCACGGGCATAGACTGAAATCACGGCAGCGCTGCCATCGGCCGCGCGCGCTTGCTCCTGGTGGCGCCAGTCGGGTGGCGACGGTTCCTGCGTGCGCGGCAGATAGGGCATGCGCACGCTGATGATGCGCACCGTGCCTGGCACCAATTCTGCCGGGCGCGCACGCTTCAAACCGTGGCTTGCCATATAATCCATCTCGCCGTGATACCCCTTGTTTAACCAGGCCTGAAAACCGGCCTCCCGATGTGACAGGTCGACGTCGGCAATGCGCAGGTCGGCGAACCCGAGTTCACGGCCCCAGGTCTTGATGGTATCGGCAAGCGCCACTAAGTCTGTCATTGGATCATTTTGTAAAAATTATGCAGCTCCATCATATTCATTTGCAGGACGAAGCCGGCACTGCCGCTCTGGGCGCCGCCCTGGCCGGCGCTCTGGCACCCGGCCTGGCAATCTACCTGCACGGTGACCTGGGCGCCGGCAAAACCGCCTTAACGCGAGCACTCTTGCATGCCGCCGGTTACCAGGGACGCGTCAAAAGCCCCACTTATACGCTGGCCGAGCCCTATGTCGTCAGGCTCGCAGAGCGCATGGTAACCGTTATCCACTTCGACCTCTACCGCATGGTCAGCCCGGAAGAGTTTCTGGAAGCCGGTTTTCGTGAACATTTCAACGAAAACAACATCTGCATCATCGAGTGGCCGGAAAAGGGCGCGGCTGTGTTGCCCGCCCCCGACATCCACATCCATCTAACAGTTGCTGGACACGGACGTGATGTAGAATTACGGGCGTTGTCTGACAAGGGTCATCAATGTCTAGCTCGTCTGAAATTCGCTCCAAATCTCTGAAATCCAAGACCCGCCGCACCATTCTCAAGGCGGGCGGAAGTCTTCTCATTGCTGTCCTGACGCCCCTGCCGGCGCAGGCTTCGCAAATTCTGGCGGTGCGTGTATGGCCCTCGGAAGACTATACCCGCGTTACCCTGGAAAACGACAGCAACCTCAAAATCACCAATTTCATCGTCAAGAATCCAGACCGGCTGGTGGTTGACATTGAAGGTATTGACCTTAATTCGACCTTGAAAGACTTGGTTGCCAAGATCCAGCCTAACGATCCCTACATCAAGCAAGTGCGCGTGGCCCAAAACCGCCCCAACGTGGTGCGCCTGGTGTTCGACCTGAAGGACGAAATCAAGCCACAGGTATTTACGCTGGAACCGGTGGGCGACTACAAATACCGCTTCGTGATTGATCTGTATCCGGCCACACCTCCGGATCCGATTGCCAGCCTGATTCAAAAGGGTAATTGGCCCAAAGAAGTGCAGCCCGACACTAAAGCGCCATTGGCCGAAGCCAAGCCTGAAGCCGCACCTGCGCCCGCGGCAAGCGACGATGCACAACTGACCAAGACAGCGCCTGACGGCAAGCTGCAATTGACACGTATGATCACGATCGCTCTCGACCCCGGTCATGGCGGTGAAGATCCCGGTGCGATTGGCAGCCGCGGCAATCGCGAAAAGGACATCGTGCTGTCCATCGCCAAGCGCCTTAAGAAAAAAATCGAAGAGCAACCGAATATGCGCGTCATGCTGACGCGCGATGCCGACTTTTTTGTGCCGCTGGGTATGCGCGTGCAAAAAGCACGCAAGGTGCAAGCAGACCTGTTCGTGTCGATCCACGCCGATGCCTTCGTGCAGCGTACTGCGCGCGGATCGTCTGTATTTGCGCTGTCCGATAAGGGGGCCAGCTCGACTGCTGCGCGCTGGATGGCCAATCGCGAAAACTCCGCCGACATGATTGGCGGCGTCAACATCAAAACCCACGACAAAGAACTCGCCAGTGTCTTGCTGGATCTGTCGACGACAGCCCAGATCAACGACAGCCTGCGCGTGGGCAATGCCGTTCTCAAAGAAATCGGCGGCATCAACAAGTTGCATCGAGGTGCCGTGGAGCAAGCCGGGTTCGCTGTATTAAAAGCGCCAGATATCCCCAGCATTCTGATCGAAACAGCCTTCATCTCCAATCCCGAAGAAGAAGCCAAACTAACCGACAACGGCTATCAGGATGATATGGCAGATGCCATCATGAATGGCATCAAGAAATATTTCGCCAAAAATCCTCCGCTAGCAAAAAACAAGCTGACCTGATCGTGCGGCTCCAGCTGTCTTGGGAGCCGCTCTTTTTTCCGAGCGGCTTTACCGGCAACGGCATCGTCGCGTTGATGCACGGCCACGCAACGAATTCGGACAGCTCAATTTAGTTTGCATCTTTAATATTCGTGACTCATCATGAATGCGTAGATTGCGCATACTCAGCGTTTGTTTCCGAGTCCAACTTCCGCATTGAACCTGTGTCGCTGCACCACCGTCAATACTGAGCAAACGCATCATTGTCGCTTTCAGGTATCAGGGGGAAAACATGAAAATTACCGATATTACGATCAGCCGTCGCCTATTCATGGGCTTTAGCTTGCTGATGCTGCTGATTGCCGCGATGGCGGTAATCGGCATCAATCGTCTGGCGCATCTCGACAAGCAGATGAACGATGTCATCAACGACAAATATCCCAAGACCGTCATGGCCGGCGACATTATCGACCAGCTCAATCTGGTCGCGCGATCGGTACGCAACATCCTCTTGCTCAAGGACCAGCAGCAAGTGCAAAGCGAAAACGAGCGCATCGCCGGCGCCGAAAAATCGATCCAGGAGCGGATTGCACAACTCGACAAGCAACTCGCCGATCAGGAGAGCAGATTGCTGCTTGGCAACCTGCTGACGGCACAAAAAAATTACCACGACAAGATCGATCAAGTCTTTCAGTTGGTCGCCGCCGACGACAAGGATAAAGCCATCGACATGCTGATCAGCGATGTCCGCCCGGTGCAGAATGCCTACATGGATGCGGCGCAAAAAATGATCAAAAGACAGCAGATCATGATGCAGCGCTCCGGCGAGATTGTGGAGGAAAGCTACCAGAGCGCCAGCAATCTACTGTTTGGCTTGGCCGGCACCGGCCTGCTGCTGGCAGCTGTGACCGCCTACCTCATTACCCGCAGCATCACGACACCGCTCAATCGTGCCGTACTGGTGGCGCAGACGGTGGCCGCCGGCGACCTGACTTCACATATTGATGCCAGCGGCAAGGATGAGACCGGGCAATTGCTCAGTGCCCTCAAAATCATGAACGACAACCTGCAGATGATCGTGCAAAAAGTCCAACGCGGCACCGATACGATTGCCACGGCCGCCTCGGAAATCGCCAGCGGCAACCTCGATCTATCCTCGCGCACCGAGCAGCAGGCCGGCTCGCTGGAAGAAACGGCTTCGGCCATGGAGGAGCTGACCTCTACCGTGAAGCATAATGCCGACAATGCACGTCAAGCCAATCAATTGGCGCTATCGGCCTCAGCCACGGCGCAGCAAGGCGGCAATGTGGTCGGCCAAGTGGTCGAAACCATGGGGTCAATCGACGCATCGTCGAAAAAAATTGTGGAGATCATCAGCGTCATTGACGGTATCGCTTTTCAAACCAATATTCTGGCTTTGAATGCCGCCGTCGAAGCCGCCCGGGCCGGAGAACAAGGGCGCGGTTTCGCAGTAGTGGCGACAGAAGTGCGCAACTTGGCGCAACGCAGCGCCAGCGCCGCCAAGGAAATAAAGTTACTGATCAACGATACTGTAGAAAAAGTTGGCAACGGCAGCAAATTGGTCCTGCAGGCCGGTACCACCATGGAGGAGGTGGTTTCCAGTGTCAATCGGGTCACCGATATCGTCAGCAATATCACCAGTGCGGGTCAGGAACAAAGCGATGGCATCGCACAAATCAATCTTGCCATTACGCAAATGGATCAAACCACCCAGCAAAATGCGGCATTGGTGGAACAAGCTGCTGCGGCGGCACAGTCGTTGAAAGATCAGACCGGACAGTTGTTGCAAGTGATCGCCGTATTTAAGGTCAACAATGACCATCACGACAGCCACGGGTCATCAGTGCGGCTGGCGTCGGCCCTCTCCAGACAGACGCAACAGGCAACATCTGGCATGACGTACGACAATGCCGCTTAGCAGCAATGCTGTCCCCGTAGCACAATACGCCGGATCCAGCGATGCGGTGATTTCATTTGCGTTGACACAAAAATCGACGATAGAACTGCCAGATTGCCCCCAGCACAATCGGCAGAATCGCCAGCGCAAAGCCGAACAACACCAAGGTGTTGAGATGGTCGCGCACCAAGGGCATGTTACCGAACAGGTAGCCGAACATTAACAATCCTGCCACCCACAACACGGCCCCGATAATATTGAAAATCTGGAACTTGATTACCGTCATTTTCGAGACCCCGGCGACAAAGGGCGCAATCGAGCGCACAAAAGGTGTGAAGCGCGCCAGGATGATGGTTTTACCACCGTGCTTTTCGTAGAAGGCATGGGTTTTGGCCAGCGCCTCCGGATTAAGCCAGCGGTAATGATGACTAAGCACCTTGTGCCCGACTGCGCTGCCGATCCAATAATTGAGCGTATTGCCGGCAACTGCGGCAAGCACCAGCAAAAACATCAGCAACCAGATATGCATTGCGCCAATCGCGCAAAAAGTGCCTGCAATGAACAATAAGGAATCACCCGGCAGAAAAGGCAGCACCACCAGACCTGTTTCGCAAAAAATAATCAGGAACAGCACCACATAAATCATCGTGCCGTATTGTTGAATCAGGATGCCGAGGGACTTGTCGATGTGCAACAATACAGCCAGTAACTGCAAGTAATCCATAAACCCATTTCATTGATCCCCGCCAAGACGGGGGGTTCATATCCGGAAAGCATGACATCCATGTGTTTCATTGACGTCGCGCGGGAATCATACACTACTCGCTCGCCGATTCCGCTGCCGTAATACACGCCGCAAAATACGGACAATCAAATGAAAAGATCCAATACAGATATTCTGCTATTCTTCTCAAGAACAACAATTCAAATCCGATAAGCCTTGTGACTTTGATTGCTGCCGCTGGATAAGATGGGCATAACAAAGAGGATTCCATGCGCTTTGCCAACTTGAACATCGTAATCTGCTCCATACAGGGACTTCTTATCTTGCCCCTCCTGCCGATCGGCATCTCGTTTCTCGCCCTATTCAGAACACCAAGTAAAACATCGATGACAAGCAAACCCGACACCGTCAGCGGTGTTTTGTCAGACGCGCCAAATGGCCGCCGAGGTGACATGCTGAAAATGATGGCCCCCGGATAGCGCACAGGTATGCGCCGAGGCCGTCACGGAATACGAGGGGACCACCCATGAAGAAAAATTGGGAACATTTAATCCCGCAGGCGGACCAGTATCACAACTGGCAAGATGGCAAAGATGCCATGCTGCAGGTCTTGTCGCGCTCAATGGCCATTCTGGAAATGGGCCCCGACGGTACCATCATCAATGCCAACGACAATTTTCTTAGCATGCTGGCCTACCAGTCAGCCGACATCCTCGGTCACAATCATCGCATGCTGTGCAACCCACAGTATGCTGAGTCACCCGAATATGCGGAGTTCTGGCGTCGGCTGCATCAGGGCGAAATCGTCAGAGGATCGCTGCAGCGTCTGCGCAGTGACGGCAGCCGCTTGTGGCTGGAGGCAACCTGCAATCCCATTGTAGATGCTCAGGGGCAATTGCAGAGGGTAGTTTCGGTGGCGGCCGATATCACTACCTATATTGACGATTCAGAAGAAAAAGACAGTGTATTACAGGCGCTGAATCGTTCGCTCGGGGTGGTCGAATTTAGCGCCACTGGCGCCATCGTCGGCGCCAACGGTAGCTACCTCAAGACAATGGGCTACCTACCGCAGGAAATCATTGGCCAACATCACGAGATGCTGTGCGAAACCGAATACATCAATAGTCAGGAATATAAGAATTTCTGGCACGACCTCAGCCAAGGTCGCCATTTTTCCGGGCGTTTCAAGCGCATCGCACGCGATAGACGTCCAGTCTGGTGGGAGGCCACCTATACTCCAGTATTCGATCTGAATGGCCGACCGATCAAGATCATCTGCATCGGCTCGGACGTCTCCTATCGCGTAGTACGAGAACAACGTGACCGTGAATATCAGCATCTGCTGTCGCTTGGCATCAATGAAACCGACAACGCCGTCTTCATCACCAATGAAGCCAATGTGATCGTCTTCCACAATACCGGCTTCAGTCGCATGCTCGGCTTTGCCGCCGAAGAAGTGATCGGCCGCCAGCCGCGTGAGCTCTTTGTCGGTCAGGTGCCGATCCTGAAATTGATGGACGAGTGCTACGCCGTCATTGGCGATGGACAGAGCTTTCACGGCGAAGAAATGATGATCAACAAATCCGGCCATCCGCTCTGGGTATCCGTGGTAGTCAATCCCATCTTCAGCCCCGAGGACAAGCTGGTCAATGCGGTCTGTATCCTGACCGACATCACCAACACCAAGATGCACGAAGTGCTGCAATACAAGGCCCTCAACGCCATGGCGCGTGAAACCAGCCTGGCCGAAGTGATGACCATGATTTGTCTGGAGCTTGAACGCATCGCGCCCGATGTCGTCGCCTCGATACTGCAAGTCGACGACAACGGCAGACTACATTCGATTGCCGGCCCTAGCCTGCCCGAGGCCTATACCCGCGCAATGGACGGCGTTGCCATTGGCCCCAAAGTCGGCTCCTGCGGCACCGCGGCATTTCGCCGCGAAGCGGTCGAAGTGCTCGACATCGCCAGCGATCCGTTGTGGGACGACTACCGTCAACTGGTACAGCCGTTTGGCCTGCAGTCGTGCTGGTCGATTCCCATCATGTCCGCAGACGACCGCGTGGTTGGCACCTTCGCCCTTTATTTTCGCGAAAAGCGCCATCCCACCGACTTCCTGCGCCAGCTGGTAGAACTCAGCCTACGTCTGTGTGCGCTCGCGCTGGAACGCGAAGAAGCACGCTCGCGGATTCATCAACTGGCCTTCTACGATGCCCTGACCGGCCTGCCCAATCGCAGTTTGCTGCTGGTCAAGGCCAATCAAGCCATTGCCAATGCCGCGCGCACCCAAATAGCACTGGCGGTGCTGTTCATTGATCTCGACCGTTTTAAGCAAATCAACGATTCGTTAAGCCACCAGGCCGGCGACGAACTATTGCGCATCGTCGCCACCCGCTTACAAGCTGAAGCGCGCAAGGCCGATATCGTCGGGCGCCTGTCCGGTGACGAGTTCGTTGTTGTGCTGGCACAATGCGATCTGCATTGCGTCACCGATGTGGTCAAACGGATTCTGCACAACCTGACGCAACCTTGTCATATTGCCGGCGTGACAATCACACCGAGCGCCAGTATCGGTATCGGCTTGTTTCCTGACAATGGTCAAACTATCGAAGTCTTGCTGCACCGAGCCGACATGGCGATGTACCAAGCCAAGGGGAAAAATCGCGGGCGCTTCAGCTTCTTCAGCGACGAAATGAACGCCCAGGCACAAGAACGCCTGGCACTGGAAGGTGCCTTGCGCAATGCCCTGCTCATGGGTGATTTTGAACTGCACTACCAACCCCAGATCAACATGCGCAGCGGCCTGCTGCATGGCGTCGAAGCCCTGGCGCGCTGGCACCATCCACAATTGGGCAATGTCTCGCCGGCCCGTTTTATTCCGATTGCCGAAGAATGCGGACTCATCGGCGAGCTAGGCAAATGGGCGCTGGAAGAAGCTTGTCACCAACTGCATACATGGCGTCAACGCGGTACCACCGTACCGTCCATTTCGGTGAACCTGTCTTCGACTAATTTTCACGATCTGGAACTGCCCAATTTCATTGCGGCATTGATAGCACGTTACGCCCTCAGCCCCAGCGACCTGACACTGGAAATCACCGAGACCGTGATGATGGATGCCAATCCCAGCACTACCCGTACCATTCATGCCATCCACGCACAGGGCATCCGACTGGCGATGGATGATTTTGGCACCGGTTATTCCAGTCTGGGCTACCTGCGCAACTTACCAGTATCCGAATTGAAGCTGGACCAAAGCTTTGTGCGTGACATGACCCATGACGAAACCGTGCGCGCGCTCACCGATGCAGTCATTCGCATCGGCACCAGCCTCAATCTCACGGTGGTGGCTGAAGGAGTAGAAGACCAGCAGCAATACCAGCTACTGCGCCAACAAGGCTGCGACGTCGCGCAAGGCTATCTGTTTGCGCGGCCATCACCAGCAGGCGAATTTGATACATGGCTCGCCAATTTCCAGATTGACAAATACTTGTAAGCATTGCCATTTTGACAAACTAACGGCAATAGTGCAGTGAGCACGTTCAAACTCGAGCACCTTTCGCAAATGACCGTGGATGCGAACACGCCAGGCACCGTAGCGGCGCGGGTATAATCGCGGCATGAATGCACCAGACTTTAGCGGCCGCCAGCCCCGCCCCATCCAGGCCCTGCCAGATCAATTAATTTCTCAGATCGCAGCAGGCGAGGTGATTGAACGCCCCTCCGCGGTGGTCAAGGAATTACTCGAAAATGCGCTCGATGCCGGCGCCACGCAAATCACCGTGCGGCTGGAGCAAGGCGGCGTCAAACGTATTGCCATCACCGATAACGGCCGCGGCATCGCGCCCGAACAGATGCCCTTGGCACTGGCGCGCCACGCGACTTCCAAGATTGCCTCGCTGAGCGACCTGGAAAACGTCGGCACGCTCGGCTTTCGCGGAGAAGCGCTGGCCTCGATTGCCTCCGTAGCGCAACTGACGCTGACCACACGCACCGCCGACGCTGCCCACGCCTGGGAAATTTCCGGCTCGCAAGACGGTACCGTAGTACCGGCCTCAGGAGCAGCGGGCACGACGATTGATGTACAAGACCTGTATTTCAATACGCCAGCACGGCGCAAGTTCCTCAAGTCAGAGCAAACTGAGTATGGCCACTGCGCAGAAGTGGTGCGCCGTATCGCCCTGGCCCGTCCGGACGTCAGTTTTTCACTCAGTCACAACGGCAAAACCGTCGATCACTGGAACGTCGGCGAATTCGCCAAACGTAGCGCCCATATCCTGGGCGACGAATTCGCTGCGGCCCGCCTGCCCCTCGACGAAAGCGCGGGAGCCTTGCGGCTGCATGGATTTGTCGGATTGCCAACGGCTTCCAAGGCGCGTGCCGACGCACAATATTTCTACGTCAATGGCCGTTTCGTGCGCGACAAACTGCTGGTTCACGCCGTGCGCGCCGCCTATCAAGACGTGCTGCACGGCGACCGCTACCCGTCCTATGCGCTGTCGCTGGATCTGGATCCGGCGCTAGTTGATGTCAACGTCCACCCGTCCAAGATCGAAGTACGCTTTCGCGACAGCCGCAGCGTGCATCAATTTGTGTTTCATGCGGTCAGCCGCGCACTCGCCACCACGTCAGCCACCGCCCACGGCGCCGCACCGGCACCACAAGCGGCGGGTCCATTGCCATGGCAGCGCGAACAACAGCAGAGCAGCTTTGGCGCGCCGCTGCGCCCCACCTTCGCAGCCGGCAATAGTCACGGCATCGCGCAAGACACTGCGGCCTACGGCGCCCTGTTCCGCCCTGGCGTGCAAACCAACCTGGAAATACGCGACGGCGCTCCGCTCACAGCGTATACCAACCCGACGCACACAGCCGCGCCAAGCGCCACGCAAAACTTGCCGCCGAACGACTTCCCACTAGGCTTCGCGGTGGCGCAATTGCACGGCATTTACGTGTTGGCGCAAAACAGCAAAGGCCTGGTGGTGGTCGACATGCACGCCGCTCACGAGCGCATTCTCTATGAGCAACTCAAGAACGCGCTCGATGACAACAGCATGTTTGTGCAACCACTGCTGATTCCGGTCACCTTCTACGCCGACGCCGTCGAAGTCGGCACCGCCGAAGAACACCAAGCGACGCTCAGCGCGCTCGGTTTTGACATCGCGGCGATGTCGCCGACCACGCTGGCAGTGCGCGCCGTTCCCGCTCTGCTCAAGAATGCCGATGCCCAGACCCTGGCCCGTGACGTGCTGCGTGACGTGCGTGAATTTGGCGGTTCGCGGGTACTGCTGGAACGTCGCAACGAACTGCTAGGCACACTGGCCTGCCACACCGCCGTGCGTGCCAACCGCAGCCTGACAATTCCAGAAATGAACGCCCTGTTGCGCCAAATGGAAGCCACCGAACGCGCCGATCAATGCAACCACGGACGGCCGACCTGGAGCTTGCTGGCGCTGTCGGATCTGGACAAACTCTTTCTGCGCGGGCAATAAGCATGAGCAACGCGCCGCTGGCGGTAGCCATCATGGGCCCGACTGCATCTGGGAAAACTGCGGCCGCTCTGGCTATCGCCAAACACATCCCTTGCGAAATCATCTCGGTCGATTCCGCGCTGGTCTACCGCGAGATGGACATCGGTACGGCCAAACCAAGTGCAGATGAATTAGCCAGTGTGCCACATCACCTGATCGACATTCTCGATCCGAGTGCATCCTATTCGGCCATGCAATTTCGCCAGGATGCCTTGCGGCTGGCGCAAGAGATCCGCGCACGCGGCAAGCTGCCGCTCTTGGTCGGCGGCACCATGCTGTATTTCAAGGTCTTACGCGATGGCCTCGACGCCTTGCCACAAGCCGATCCGGCGCTACGCATCCGGCTCGACGAAGAAGCCGCGCGCGATGGTCTGCCAGCGCAGCATGCCCGCTTGGCAACGCTCGATCCGATCACCGCTGCACGTCTCAAACCTAACGATAGCCAGCGCATTCAACGTGCGCTGGAAATCATTGCGTTGACGGGACAGCCCATGTCGGCGCTGCTGACACAGAAGAGCGCAGCCGAGCTGCCCTTCAGGCTCTTGCCCTTGGCCTTGGAACCATCTGACCGAGCGGTGCTGCACGCCCGCATTGCACGGCGTTTTGACCTGATGTTGCAAGGTGATGGATTGCTGCAAGAAGTGCGCCGCCTGCGTCAGCGCGGCGACCTCCACCTAGGACTGCCGTCCATGCGCTGCGTCGGCTACCGCCAGGCCTGGGAACATCTCGATGGCCAATACGATTACGCCGAGATGCGCGAGCGCGGCATCATTGCCACCCGTCAATTAGCTAAACGGCAATTGACCTGGCTGCGCGCTATGCCGCAGCGGCTGGTGATCGATTGCGATGCAGATGATGCAACGGCACGCGTATTGGAAAGAGTGCGGCAGGCCGTGGCGGACAATGAATTTAGCGCTTCACCTTAAATATTCTTGACAGAGGCGCTACTCAACAGCATAATGGTCGGCTTACTTTTGGTGATATAGCTCAGTTGGTTAGAGCACAGCACTCATAATGCTGGGGTCGGTGGTTCAAATCCACCTATCACCACCAAATATAGATTCGAAGAAGTCCAGTAGAATCCAAAAACCCGCCAAAGCTCAGAGTTTTAGCGGGTTTTTTGTTTTCCGGCGTTCATGGTTGTCCGTTGACATCCAACAAATGTAGGGGTACTTTTAGGGGTAACATCACTTTACCCCAACATCAGTACCCCCAAAAATGCCCAAAGTCATTGAACCGCTGAAGGACTTGCAAGTTAAAAATGCCAAGCCAAAGGACAAGCAATACAAGATGTCTGACGGTGGAGGTTTGTACTTGCTGGTGACACCAGCAGGCGGGAAAGGATGGCGTCTAAAGTACTTGTTCCAAGGGAAGGAAAAGCTAATTTCCCTTGGCACCTATCCGGAAGTTGGATTGCAGGAAGCGCGCAAAAGGCGGGATACCAACAAGGAACTGCTGGCTGACGGAACTAACCCCAGTGACAATCGCCGAGCCAAGAAATTAGCAGGCATTGAGCAAGCGGCAAATAACTTTGAAGCTATTGCTCGTGAATGGCTATCTAAAAACAAAGACGGATGGGCAAAGTCCCATTATGAAAAAATTCTCGGCAGGCTGGAGAACGACGTTTTCCCCTATATAGGCATCAAACCCATTGCCACAATTACTGCTCCAGACCTACTCAGCGTCATTCGCAAGATCGAAAGTAGGGGAGTGCTAGAAACAGCTCACAGAGCACTTGCTAATTGTGGTCAGGTATTTCGCTATGCTGTTGCCACTGGGCGAACTGAGCGGGATCCCACGGGCGATCTTAGGGGAGCCCTTCCCTCCGTCAAAAGCAGGCGCACTCATTTTGCCGCTATCACCGATCCAAAAGAAGTAGGACGACTATTACGAGCACTCAATGATTACGATGGATCACCAACCGTCTGCGCAGCACTGCGACTCGCACCACTGGTATTTGTAAGACCCGGTGAACTGCGGGCAGCAGAATGGGCACATATTAATCTCGATGCAGCTGAATGGCGGTACACGGTCACGAAAACCAATACGCCGCACATTGTTCCCCTCCCCACACAAGCGGTCGCGATTCTGAAAGAGATTCAAGCACTTACCGGTAGCGGGAGATATGTCTTTCCTAGTCCGAGATCAAAAAACCGACCGATGAGTGACAATGCCATTTTGTCAGCGATGCGACGCATGGATATTGGCAAGGATGTCATGAGCGGTCATGGATTCCGTGCGATGGCACGAACGATTCTCGATGAAGTCCTAGGAGAGCGAGTAGACCTCATTGAACATCAACTCGCCCACGCCGTCCGAGACCCTAACGGCCGCGCCTACAATCGCACTTCTCATCTCCCCGAACGCAAACGTATGATGCAACGATGGGCAGATTATCTGGACAAGTTAAAGTCAGGAGCGGATGTCATTCCATTGCCACGAAAAGCATAGCGGACAATTCCGGCAAGACTGCTTACTTAGCGTAGCGAGATGCTAAATAGGATAACAAAATCTGTCTACGGTTCGAGACTACGTCGTTACCGCCCAGAGCCGGGGCGAACAAAGTTAGTGTGGCGCTCCCTCTAAAAGCTCCTAGATAATACAGCCGGCTGCTGCCTAGCCAGACTGTCTACGCTCTCGACCTGCGACATCCGTCCTCTCTCCACGCTCCATGTTTATTCTTCCAGTAAGCAAATCTAGTTGCGATATGATCTTTCCGGCAACATCGCTTAAAATCCTCTTGCTACGCTATTACAAAAACAGCTATGTTGCGAACCGGGGGATAAATGAATATTGGATTGCCAAAAGAGGCAAAGGCAAGAACACCTGAGACAATTGAAGTATTGCCGGACCCCGTTAGTCTTATTGAGTCAATGCGGGCCGTCGGATATACGACGGAAACTGCCGTGGCCGACCTCATCGACAACAGTATTTCTGCAGGTTCGTCGACTATTCAAATTGAGTACGACGCGACTCACGACCCATTCGTATCCATCTTGGACGATGGACAAGGGATGAACGCGCTGGAACTGACCAATGCCATGCGGCACGGTAGCCGTAACCCAGTGGATAGTCGTGCAACTCACGATCTTGGCCGATTTGGACTGGGTTTAAAAACCGCCTCCCTTTCTCAATGCAAAAAACTAACTGTAGTCAGCAAAAAAAATAATGAGATCAATGCACGTTGTTGGGATCTTGATTTTGTTAAATCAGAACAACGATGGGTCGTCGTAGTTCCTGAGATTCATGAATTGCAGTTGCTGCATTTATACGAGAACTTACTAGAACAAGAAAGCGGCACTCTTGTCGTTTGGCAGACACTCGACAAGCTGATGGCTGGCTCAGCCACGCCAATAGAGGAAATGAAAACACGGATGGAGAATCTTCACCATCACTTATCATTTGTCTTCCACAGATTTTCAAAAAAAGAGCATAGCATTCCGGCTATCAATATCTTTGTAAATGGATTGAAGCTAGATGTTTTGGACCCATTCTTGAAAGGGAATTCGTTCACGCAGCCCCTCGAAGGCCAAGAAATCAGAATTGAAAATGAATCAATCGAGGTACAGCCTTATGTTCTTCCACATCTTAGTCACTTAAGTTCCGACCAAGCACAGCTTGCAGGTGGGGTCGACGGACTTCGCAACAATCAAGGCTTCTATATTTATCGTAACCGTAGGCTGGTTATCTGGGGCACTTGGTTCCGCCTAATTCCTAAGGAAGAATTCTACAAGTTGACGCGAGTACAGGTTGACATTCCAAACTCTCTCGACCATTTATGGTCCTTGGATATAAAAAAATCATCGGCTTCTCCGCCCGATACGATTCGCAATCGCCTGCGTGATTTAATTCCACATTTTGCCAATGTAAGTAGACTGACCATCACCTATCCGGGGCGAAAGCATAAAGCTCAATCGGGATTCCATCCCTTTTGGGAACGGATAGAAGCATCCCACGGCACATTTCGGTATCAAATCAATGCCGATCATCCATCCATCAAATCGCTAACCGACAATATGGGAAAAATTGAGCAGAAGACGCTGCAACACATTCTCGATTTGTTAGCCTCCGCACTGCCTCTCGAATCCATATACTCCGACATGTGCTCTGATCGACGCTCAGAAACAATGTCAGATCAGAAAGCCGATGTGTGCGAAATTGCATCAAAAATGATGGCTGTAACCGGCTTGCCTCTGGATGTGGTCATCAAACTTGACCCGGTCGGCAGATTCCCTCAATACCACGACTTTATCCGCAAGGAGCTTTCCAGATGAGTAAATACGCAATGGACCATGTTGGTATCGCAATGAATATCATCAACGGCAGGCCTCTAACCGAAGTACTTTTGGAAGAAGTCTTGAGCATGCTGTCCAAACTCGATCCCGAGCTCGGTGAAACAGAGCTCAGGAGAGTTCGAGGAAAATTGGAATCCACCATCGGCATTCAGGTTTCTGTCGGCGGTGTTGTTCGCGAAGACGCTCATGAACCATGGCTCTTTGATGAGAAAGGCAAAATCGACTGGCAATACTGGGATAGCTACAAGCAAATTCTCATATCTCAAGGGTGGAGCCCCACGGTTGTACGTGTTCTGGATGAGGATACCGACAACATCATTACCGAATGCGGAAATCCCCGATTGGATGAAGGTTGGAGCATTCGCGGGCTGGTGATGGGAGACGTGCAGTCGGGAAAAACCGCCAGTTATAGCGGCGTCATCGCCAAGGCCGCAGATGCCGGATACAAAGTCATCGTCCTGCTTACGGGGATGATCGAGGATTTACGAAAGCAAAGTCAGGAACGCCTTGATTTTGGTTTCGTAGGACGCGACAGCAGGGACGTCCTTGGAAAGAATACAAACATGCAAGCGATCGGTGCCGGCGCCTATCGCAGCAAATCGGCCAATGTTCTCACATCGGTAGACTACGACTTCCTGACTGCCAATGCCCAAATCTTGGGCGGGATTCCACTTCAAAATATCAATGAGCCAATTTTATTCGTCATCAAGAAAAATATCTCTCCACTCAAAAATCTGAATGACTGGCTGCAAGCTCAAATGAAGAGATCTGGCTTATCTCAACATCACATTCCTCTCTTGGTAATCGATGACGAAGCAGACAACGCCTCTGTCAACGTCAAAAAAGATGATGAAGATCCAGCAAAAATTAATGCTGGAATTCGCAATTTGCTGAAGCAATTTTCCCGATCTTCTTACGTTGCATACACCGCGACTCCCTTTGCAAACATTTTCATCAACCCTGATCGTGAAGATGACTTATTTCCCTCCAATTTCATTTATAGCTTAAATACACCGTCGAACTACATAGGCGCGAGCAGTATCTTCTTGGAAGACGGCAAGCATCATGCGCAACTACGAGAAATTATGAATGCCGCGTGAATAATGTACCGGAAAGCGCACTGG